>Ga0066388_100000943_pt1 | contig 15298 bp, 11 predicted proteins | sample PanSoiMetaGPlot6_FD_64539 | JGI IMG/M metagenome (GOLD analysis project Ga0066388, IMG submission 64539) | Tropical forest soil microbial communities from Panama analyzed to predict greenhouse gas emissions - Panama Soil - Plot 6 (Hybrid Assembly) | ecosystem: Environmental > Terrestrial >... | reverse complement strand
ACACAACCCCGTCAATTCCATCAGCCGGTCATGCTCAATGAGTCCATGGAGCTGCTCAACCCGCGTCCAGGGCTTGTCTGGGTGGACGCCACTGCTGGAGCCGGTGGTCATCTGCAGGAGCTGGCACAACGGATCGGTGACTCGGGCACCATTATCGGTATCGATCGCGATCCATTGTCGCTGGCAACACTGAAACAGCAGATCGGCTCGCGCGTCCAGCTTATTCAGGCAAACTACGCTGAGATCGGATCAGTCCTTTCTGGCCTGGGAATAAGCACCGTAACTGGTGGCATCCTCGCCGACCTGGGAGTCTCATCGATGCAGCTTGATGACCCGCGCCGGGGATTTAGCTTCCTGCGCGATGGACCGCTGGACATGCGCATGGATCCAGGCCTCAAGGTAACCGCCGAAGCACTGGTCAACACGCTAACCGAGCGGGAGCTGGCAGACATACTGTACAAATACGGGGAAGAGCACCAGAGCCGGCTTATTGCTCGGAGAATCGTCGAGACACGTCCGCTGCATAGCACGCTGGAGCTGGCCGATCTTGTCTCTCGCTGCCTGCGCCGCCGTGCTCGGGGCTCTCGCGGATACCGCGATCTTTCCCATCCGGCCACGCGCACTTTTCAAGCGCTACGCATTGCCGTAAATGATGAACTGGCAAGCCTTGAAAGATTCTTACGCAATGCGATCAAAGTCCTCGCTCCCGGTGCGCGCATAGTGTTGATTACTTTTCACAGCCTGGAAGACCGCCTAGTTAAGCAAATTTTCAGGGAGGCTTCCGCAGGCTGTGTGTGTCCCCCTCGGCAACCAGTCTGCACTTGCCACCGCCGCCCTGAACTTCTGATAACTACCCGCAAGCCTCTGCTGCCCAACCCTCAAGAAGTGCTTGCCAATCCCCGTAGTCGTAGTGCTAAACTACGGGCTGGAGAAAAGGTGTCCTAGGTAGGGAGTGTATATGCAGGGACCTGCGAGAAGCCGTGTTGCTCTGGAACCAGCCAACCAGCATTTCCAGCGGCCTTACCGCATTGCCAGCTTCGATCGGTCCTCAGCTCCCGGCCGGCGCCCTCAGCTTGTACCGGTGGCTCCGCCAGGCAGGAGCAGTCGCAAGGCACCGTTTGTCGTCCGTATCAACCGGGCTCTGAGGACGCTGTTAGTGGCCCTGTGTGGCGTGGCCATTCTCGGCTACGGGCTTGATGTAGCTGCTTCCAATGAAGTGGCCAAGCTTCAGGAGCAGGCCCGCCGGCTAAGCGAGCAAAACACCGAGCTATCAGCCCAGCTCTTGCGCGTGATCTCTTTTCAAGGCATTCAAGACAGCGTGCTCGGACGCTTCGGCTTACGAGTGCCGGAGCAGGTTGTGGTTGTCAAGGAAGCTCAGCCCAACCCGCTCATTTCCTTCGCCCCGCAGAAGCACCATCAGCCGCTTCTGCCCGGCTACTAAACTCGTCTGAGCGGCTATCGCGCCCTAGAACGCCAGTGAGGCAAGATGCCTGGACCGGTTACCGAGCTACCTGCGAACAGGCATGTCAACAGAGGCGGCAGGCAGCCACGCACACCGTTGTGGCGGCTCAGGATTTTGCAGCTTGTCCTTCTGTCCGGACTGCTTGTCCTTTGCGGACGGCTTTACTACCTGCAAGTGCTCAGAGGTCCCGACCTGACGCGGCAGGCCATGGTCCAGCGCCAGCAGAGCAAACTTCTCGTCCACCGCGGGGCGATTACGGACCGGCACGGACTGCCGCTCGCCATAGACACGACTCGCTATGACGTCTTTGTCCACCCAGAGCTACTGAGGGTCGGCGCCCAGGAAGCAGCCAGCACCCTCTCGCAAATCACCCACCAGGATCTGGAGAATCTGCACAGGCAGCTCACAGCGGGCTTGCCGGTCGTTACTTTAGCCCGCCACCTTGGCCGCGAGGAAACCGAAGAGCTTCAGTCCCTCAACTGGCCGGGCGTCGACATTGTTCCGCGCGCCTTCCGCCACTACCCGGAAGGAAAGCTTGCTGCGCATATTCTCGGGTACGTAAATCTGGACACCCGTGGGCAGGGCGGGGTCGAGCAGGCTGAAGAGTCCATGCTCAAGAACACCGGCAACTTTCCCAAACCCCAGCTGGACGGTCATGGAAGACCGATACTCTTGTCTGACGCGGCACCGATTGCCGAGATTACCCCACCGCTCGGGCGACAGGTTGAGCTTTCCATAGACAACTTCATTCAGCACCTGGCAGAAAAAGAGTTGGGGGCCATGTGCAGCCACGCGCATGCTCTCAGAGGCACGGCCATAGTCGCCGAGCCAACATCAGGCGAGATCCTGGCCTGGGCTAATTACCCGCCTTACGATCCAAACAGCTACTCCAAATATCCATACGAGGTCACCAAGAACTGGTCGATGGTTGATGTTTATCAGCCCGGCTCCACCTTCAAGATCATTACCGTGGCTGCTGGTCTGGATACCGGCGCCATTCGACCGACCAGCACGTTCATGGACAATGGCAGCCTGAAGGTGGGCAATCGCACCATTCACAACCACGAGCCAGGCGGGCACGGGGCAATCGACCTGCTGCACCTTTTCATTCATTCCAGCAACGTGGCCTCGGCTCAGATCGGTCTGGCAATGACACCGGAGCAGTTCCATCAGAAATTGAGCGATTTTGGCATCGGCAGGCCGACCGGTATCGATCTGCCCGGCGAGTCACGCGGACTGCTGACGGCAGCAAAATACTGGCGTCCCATCGACCAGGCCACAACCGGCTTCGGACAGGGTGCGGTTGCGATAACGCCACTACAGTTGGTGGCAGCGGTCAGCGCCATCGCCAACGGGGGTCAGTGGGTCCAGCCACACTTGATCAGGCGCATCTATGATCCGAGAACCGGCGTCACTGAGAAGTGGACCGAGCCGCAGAGGCATCAGGCGGTTTCCCGGCAGACCGCCCAAATACTTACCTCGCTTTTGGCCACCAACATTGCTCAGGGCACCCAGCTCTCCGGCAGAATACCCGGGTACCGAGTGGCCGGCAAGACCGGCACAGCACAAAAGGCAATTGCCGGGCGGCGCGGTTACATGGCCGGCCAGACGGTCGCGTCCTTCATCGGCTTCCTGCCGGCCGAAACGCCTCAACTGCTTTGCCTGGTGGTCGTGGACAGCCCGCAAACCGATGGCCGTTGGGGCAACACCATAGCCGGCCCGGTCTTCAACGCAATCTGCATGGAAACCGGGCGTTATCTCGGCATCCCGACAACGGAGCGCCTGGATCCTGAGCCCGGCGACAAGAGGAAAAAGGCGTTCCTGGCCCCATCAGTCATCTACGCCCACGAGAACGATAGCAAGGACCCTGAGAGTGACCCGAGATAAGCACGAAGCAAGGGCCGGATTGGGCAAAGTCTTCGGGTTGGTCGCTGTACTGACGGTACTCTCCAAATTTGCCGGTCTCGCCAGAGACATTGTCGTTCTGCAAGCCTTCGGAACCTCAGTCGTAGCAGACAGCTACAACTACGCCTACCTGTTGACCGGCAACGTGCTTATTCTCTTCGGCGGGCTGGGCGGGCCGTTCCACTCCTCAACAGTAGCAATTCTCACACCGCGCAAGAACGACCAAGCGACCGGACATTTGGTCGGACAACTTCTGCTCTTCACGGTGGCGGCTCTCAGCCTTGTGACCGGAATCGTCTGGCTGCTAGCACCATATCTGGTTTCGCTCATTGTCCCGGCTGCCGGTCATACGGAGTCCTACCGGCAGCTACTCTGGCATGAGAGCGTGGCCCAACTGAGAATCATGTCGCCCCTGATTGTCATTGCGGGAATTGTCGGCATCTCGTACGGTGTACTAAACGTTTACGGCAAGGTCTTCTGGCCATCGCTATCCCCGGCTATCGCCAGCCTGGCAATAATTGTTGCCGTAGTTGGCTTTGCTGACACCACCGGCGGTTTGTGCCTGGCACTGGGTACGCTCGTCGGCGCCATTGGGCAGATGCTGGCTCAGGTACCCGGCCTCAGTAAAACCGGGCTGAAGTGGGGCTATCCAATCCGTCCGCAACCGGGGCTAGTCGATTATTCTCATATGCTGTGGCCAGCCATGGTGAGCACATCCATAGGGCAGCTCACCATATACATAGACAGCTTCTTTACGTCCCAACTGCATGAAGGCTCATGGACTGCCATAGTCAATGCCAACAGGCTGATTCAGTTACCGCTAGGGGTGCTTTTAACCGCCATGCTGGTCCCGATTCTGCCACGATTCACCGAGCAGGTCGCGGCCAAGAAGGAGGAGGAGCTGAAAGAGGAGTTCCGGCGCGCCTTACGATTTCTCTGGTTCCTCGCTCTGCCCATGGCCGCTCTCTTGCTGGCCATTCCCGGTCCGATCATCCAACTTCTGTTCGAGCGCGGCCACTTCAATGAGGGCTCGCGACATCTGTTCCTGGCAGCGCTACTGTTCCTGGTGCCGTCCATCTTCTTTTATGTCGCCCGCGACCTGATCACGCGTGTGTTCTATGCACACCACGATTCGCGCACGCCCTTTCATGTGGCGATTCTGGCCATAATCGTCAAATGGATCCTGGACTGGGCGCTGGTCGGTCCCCTGGGTGTGGCCGGCATCTCGCTAGCCACCACAGCCGTGACCATCTTCAACTTGGGCTTGCTCAGCCTGCTCCTGCGCTCGAAGATAGGCAGCCTTGGCTACAGCAGGCTAACAAGACCGCTGGCGGTCATGCTCACTGGCTCGGCTGCAGCTGGCTGCACCGCCTATTTCAGCCAGCACTGGCTCTCCTCAGTCCTTCCCACCGGTCCCTTCCTGATCTTGATCACCTCTGTAACCATGGCCTCTCTGCTCGGGTTATCGGCTTATGCAGCAATCTGCCTCATTTTTCGACTTGAGGAGCCGCTCATGCTGATCAAACGCCTCAGGTCTATAAGGTCCAGCTAATAGTCGTGGTCTTTCCGTGAAGCGGACATACACTGATTAATCTGGCTCCTCTCTGCGGCCAGAACACAGCTCTGTATGATGCGCCTCCAATGAGCCGCTATACTGATGGACAGGCCTAAGGAGAACGCTGATGACCAACGCTTCGGCCCCCAGCAAGAACCTTGACTGGTGGTGGTACGTCCAAATAGTGGTAGCCGCCCTCAGCATCGCCTTCCTTCTCCCCTGGGTCTTTCCAGGAAAGATCACCTTTCACGGCACCAACCTGCTCGTGGTCGTGACCTGCGGTGTCATTTTCACGGTGATCAGATTGTTTGTGGGCCAACTCTTGCTAGGGCCACTCGCGAGCAAGCTGTTCAAGATCAGCTTCAGGTCGATCCTGATGCTGCCATTTTCGCTCGCGTCGCTCTGGATCAGCGCTCTGAGCGCGCTTGCCCTCCTCAGCCATCTTGGCCTGCTTTCAGCTGCCGGTGCAGCGCTACTCATGCCTGCTTCGCTCGTGGTCACTATAGTTATGACAGTCACTGCTCTTCCTACCTGGATCGCTCAACGCACTTTTGGCGATGGGGAGTAGGCCTTCCTTCCCGGCTACCACTCAGCGATGGATTCACCGCACTTATGGATACCGACAAGAAGGCGACGACCAAAGAACAATTAGAGCCGGCCAAACGCATCTTCTTTTGGGTGTTTGCAGTCCTCATTGGTTGGAGTGTCGTCTGTTATTCGGCTGGAGAAGTGTCGTATTTAAGGGCATCTGTCCAGGACTGGAAGGCCACTGACGGTAGACTGGAAAGTTTGTCCGTTTACACCGGCTTCAGACTGGGACGCGGGCTTTTGGAGCGTGGCACTTACTACGCAGCAAGGTACACCTACGTCGTGAACGGGCACAGCTACACCTCCCATCGCTATTCCTTTGGGGAGCAGCCATTCGGTGAGGAGTACATATCATTTGAGCCAGAGATAAAGGTGGGTGCCCCAGTCAAGGTTTACTACAATCCGACCCGGCCATCGGAGGCAGCGCTGGACATCACATCTCCAACCACAACTTTCTGGACCAAAGAGCTTCCCAACTGGGTAATTGCTTGCCTGGCTGTTTTGGCAATCTTCAAATTCGTCAACTGGCAGGAATCGCAGTGGGCCAAGAAATGACGCTCACTATCCGCCCGCACTAACCTGTCTGACTGGCTCAGAGTGGCGTCGGCACCAACATTCAGGCAAAGTAGAAAGTCGCACCGAGAATTGCATAGACAGCCAGAAGCTGCACTCCTTCCAGCCAGTTGCACTCGCCGTCCGTAGCGACAAAGGCCAGGATGAGAACCGACACCACAATTGCCAGCACTTCAAATTCCGAGAAGCGCAAGTCCATCGGCTTGCCAATAACGAAGCTGGCAAAAACAAGGATTGGCGCCACAAAAAGGGCGATCTGGCTGCCTGAGCCCAGGGCAATGTTCATGGACAGGTCCATCTTATTTTTCATGGCCATGAGCACGGCGGTACTGTGCTCCGCTGCATTGCCGACAATGGCAACCAGAACTACGCCGATGAAAAGTTGCGTCATTCCGAGCGCATGTGCGGCTTCTCCTACGGCGTGAACCAAGCATTCGCTCAGCACAGCCACCAGAGCGGTGGAGATCAGAAGCACTAAAAGCGATCTCCTTAGTCCCCAGCCTTGTGTACCCAGGGCGACATCCGCTTCCTCATCAGCTTCCCGAACGTACAGGTGACGATGTGTTTTGAGACTGAACCACAGACTCAAAAAGTAGGTGACGAACAAAATCACGGATATAGCTAAGCCGAGACGGGTCTCCCGATGCGGAAGGGTATGACTGGTAACAAGGTGATAGACCGCTGGCGCCGTGAGACTGATGGCAGCCAGAGCCAGCAAGGTTGCCGATGCCGAGGCAGCGGTACGATTGAAGGTCTGCACCTGGTAGCGCATGCCGCCGGCAAGCATGCTACCGCCAAGCACAAGTAAGATGTTGCCGATAATTGAACCGGTTATCGACGCCTTGACCATCTCCACCAGCCCTGCTCGCAGGGCGGCCAACCCGATAATCAGCTCCGCAGCATTACCGAAGGTAGCATTGAGCAAAGCCCCTGGCCCAGCACCGATCCTGTCGGCAATGTACTCGGTCGACCGCCCCATCAATCCGGCCAGCGGCACGATGCCCAGGCAGGAGGTGATGAATATGAGCACGTCCGACCAGCCGAGCAGGGCGCCTATGATCGGCACCGGCACGAAGACCAGCAGCAGGTTCAAGACAGTACTGCCAGTCATCGCTGCCACTTCAAAACCGTCCTCCGGAACCGTGAGAGCATCAATAATACCTGCTTCTGGCACCGGGGTCGGGCGTAGCCCGCTGCCCCGGCGCTGCCGTAGCAGGACGTCTCAGCGGTGGCGCCGCCGGGATTACTGCCTGACCCCGAAAGCGCATCGCCTGCCCGTATCACTGCTGGTCTGGGCGCTCAGTTCGGTTGTCTGTGACCTCCGAGCGACCGGCTGCCTGCTTTCTTACAGGCCAGGGGCCACCGGCAAACGGAAGCGTGCCCCACGAGTATTTGTTTGTGCTCATATTGAGGCGGTACTTGAACGTCTGCTCCAGAGTCGGCAGCGGCAAAAGGCTCAATCTGACCGTCTCGTAGACGCGCCACGAGCCCTTGCTGGCAACCAGGCTGAGCCGTCCGCCGTGAGCGGCAATTAGGTCACGATCCGCTTTCTGGCTGGTAATCACGAACTGTCGTGGTTGAGCGTTTGCATGGGGATCATCGACTTTCACAAGCCAATCCGGACTGAAGAACGAGTCCACAGGTCGGCGCAAATAAAACATGATCGAGGGCTTGAAATCCTGGTAGATAGCCACCTTGCTGTGGTGGCGCGGAATGCAGCGGATCACCTCTCGAAGATCTGCATCCCGGTACCGATAGCCCAACTCAAAGGCAACCGGGGTGACTAGCGCGCAGACGACCGTTGAGGTCGACAGCAAGCACCATAGGCTGCGCTCGAACTGCTGGCGCCTGAGAAGCATGAACTGGTAAATCCATCCCACTCCCAGGCACAGACCGGACAGTGCCGCTACCAGCCGCATCCAGAGATCTATGTGTTTCACCGTCACGGCAGCAATCGGCCCGGCACATGCAGCCGCCAGTCCCAGCAATGCAAGAATCGGGCTGAGAATGCCCAGTGAGCGCGGCGGCCTTCGATTCGCCTGCGCTGTCCCCAGCCAGCCTTCCAGAGTTACCGCGATGATTACCGCCATCGCGGCAAAACAAGGGAGAATGTAAGTCTGCAGTTTTGTTCTCGACAGGGTGAAAAATACAAGCACAGTCAGGATCCAGCAGGCCATGAGCAGAAGCCCAGCGGCTTGTTTCGACTCCCAGACAGGCTTGCTCTCACGCCCCGGAAAAGCCCGCTTGAGGGCCTCCGGAAGAAACATGACCCAGGGGAAAAATCCATAGGCGAGGACCGGCAGGTAGTACCACAGCTCTTCGTGCGCATGGTTTACGTGCCCTTCAAATCGCCCCAGGTTCTCATAGAGGTAGAAGACCTGCAGGAACAGCCCTCTGGTAGCCAGCCCGACCGCAACATGCCAGGGCACGGTGATCGCCAGGAAGATCAAGCTGCCCCACCCAGGCTCTAGCTGCTTTATCCAGCCGATCAGCCGTTGCTTGGAAGGTCTGCCCACGGCCAGAAAGGCCAGAACGCCCAGACCGAACAGCACCAGCCCTGCCGGCCCTTTGGTGAGTACGGAGAGAGCCAGAGCAGCATAAATAACCGGCCACCAGCGCCTGCTGCCGACGACAACGGTCATAACCAGCGCGCAGACGGCGATCCCAAGGAAGCTGGTAAACGGCATGTCAACCATGGAAAGCCGGGCGAAGGTCACCACCAGCGGTGAGCTGACCAAAATGAGCCCGGCCAGCAAGCCCGCTCGCGCCCCAGCCAGGCACCGCGTTACCCAATAGGTTGAGATGACAAGCGCCGTGGCCAGCGCAGCCGGCCAAAGGCGTGCCGCCATCTCGCTCACACCAAAGGCATAATATGCGCTGGAAATCAGCCAGTAGATGAGAATCGGCTTGGAGAAGTAGATCTGATAGTTGAGGTGTGGCGTCACAAAGTCGCCGCGCTCAAGCATCTCGCGCGAGGCTTCGGCGAAATATCCGTCTCCGGGGTCGATAATGCCAAAAGAGCCCAGCCTCACAAAGAAAATGGCCAGGCAGGCAAGAAGCAGGATCGCCAGGCAGGCTCGGTCTCGCTCCCGCTTTAGCCCGGGGCTCGCCGGGTCACTTTCCCGGTTCCGGGTTACGCTTGTGATAACGCTGGAAGACAGCTCTCCTTCCTCACTTTCGTGTCTAGAGCTAAAACCCGGAAGATCTTACTACCTCTTCTTTGCTACTGTCCCCAGCATGATAAGGTTGTTAGCTCGCACACCGCGCTACGCCCGGTTTCCCGTGGTCCGGCGCCTGCCGCTTTTCAACCACCGGGAAGCCATGAGGTTGGACTTTTGAAAGAGTTAACCCGGTGCTTATCCGCTGCCTGCCACCTTTAGATCGGCTTGTGTAATATGCTGTTACTCTTTCGTATCAAAGCGCAACAATTGGCCGTCGGGGCCGAGGGAGGATAGCAGATGGCAGCCGTTCAGTCGGTCGAAAAGCCGACAATGGAGTGTGAAACCCAGCATTTCTTGATGGCCCAACGCCAACTGGACGAGATAGCCCTGGAGATGGGCCTGGACCCAGAGCTGCACGAGCGTCTTCGCTACCCCAAGCGGGCTCTAATCGTTACCATTCCTGTGCGCATGGACAATGGCACCGTCCGCTCCTTTACCGGTTATCGCGTCCAGCACGATGTCACACTGGGACCGGCCAAGGGCGGAATACGCTTCCACCCGGAAGTGAACCTGGGTGAAGTTTCGGCGCTGGCCATGCTGATGACCTGGAAGTGCGCCTTGATGGGGTTGCCCTACGGCGGAGCCAAGGGCGGTATCCGCTGCGAACCCTGGAAGTTGTCTACCGGCGAACAGGAGCGCCTGACCAGGCGCTACACCTCGGAAATCATCAACCTGCTCGGACCGGACAAGGACATCCCGGCCCCGGACATGTACACAAACGAGCAGACCATGGCCTGGATCATGGACACCTACAGCATTAACGTAGGGCATACTGTTCCCAGCGTGGTCACTGGAAAGCCGGTCTCCATTGGCGGCTCGCTCGGCCGCACGGAAGCCACCGGCCGTGGTGTCGCGTACTGCGTCCGCCGTGCCATTACCCACATTGGTTTGAACTCTGATTCGCCCACGGCAAGTGTCCAGGGCTTCGGCAACGTAGGCTCGGTGGCCGCTCGTCTCCTGCATGAGGCCGGGTTTAAGGTTGTCGCTGTTTCCGACGTGCACGGGGGCGTATACAACGCCAATGGATTGGACATTCCCAGGCTCCAGGCTTATGTAAGCGAGATGGGACGCGTAGAGGGATTTGCCCAGTCCGAACCGGTGACTAATCAGCAGCTGCTCGAGCTGCCCTGCGACGTGCTGGTTCCTGCGGCCCTGGCAAACCAGATTCACCTGGGCAATGCGCACAATTTGAAATGCAAGATCGTGGTCGAAGGCGCGAACGGCCCGACCAGCCCTGAGGCGGACCAGCATCTTCACGAGAAAGGGATCCTGGTTGTGCCGGACATCCTGGCCAACGCTGGCGGAGTTACGGTGAGCTATTTCGAGTGGGTACAGGGCCTCATGCATCTCTTCTGGTCCGAGGCGGAGGTCAACGACCGGCTCGAGCAGATAATGGGGCGGTCCTGCGACCAGGTGTTCGAAATGAGCGCCCGCACCGGATTGAGACCGCGCATGTCGGCATTGCGGATCGCCGTGAGCCGCCTGGCTGAAGCGAAGCGCTTGCGGGGTCTCTATCCTTAGGTAGGCGCTGCGCGCGGCAACACGCTCGCCAGCCGACGCCTCCTCGCCGTTGTTGGCTCTCGAAAGGTCGCGCTTACTTCAGGACAGCCTCCCGGTTGGCTGGTCCTGCCGCCACCGTCTCTGCCGCGATGGCTGGCCGCTCAAAGCTGGGTCGGCTGCGTTTGTCGGTGAGCCGCTTCACGGCAGGCCAGGAAGAGACCTTGAGCGCCAGCAACCCTGCCACTACGCCTAATACCACGCTACCCAGCACATCGCTAGGCCAGTGCATGCCCTGAAAGATACGGGCAACGCCACACAGGAAGACAAAGGCAAGGCTCGCCCACGCCCTCCACCCCTGATAGCGAATGGCGACTACAGCAGCGCAGGCCGCTGCCAGGGTTGTGTGTCCGGAGGGGAAAGAGTGAGTCGTGGACAGCAGCTCCGGCATGGGAATGTTGAGCTGCTGCGAAGCGTACAGATCCGGTCTGGGGCGGAGCACAAAGCCCTTTAGCGAGGCCGCCTCCGCACTGGCAAATAGCAGGGCAAAAACGAGTTGAGCGGCAATCAGGCGGTGTCCCCTGAGCCAGAGAGCCAGAGCCAGAATCCACCAAACTATCCCTTTCCAGGCCAGGCTCGCGATCACCCAGGCCGCCCAGATCGCTGCCGGCTCGTGACATGCGCGTAAACAGCTGAGGACAGTCAGATCCCAGCTCTGGATCAGGCCAGGCACAAGGCATCCCTCCTCCGCGCCGAGCGGAAACCAGCGAATTATAACGACTCAGCTTGAAAAGGGCCTTAAGGCGCTCTTACATCGCTGCGCTGGCAAAGCAGGGCAGGCTCCGGCGACGGCAAATTTCTGACCGGGCCTGTGTTCGGTCGCTTTTGTTCTCTATAATGTAGTCCAGTGAGCGCCATCCAGAGCGTTGAACTCGCATCTGACTGGGTAAGATGGATGCAGGGGGCGAACAGCCTGAAGAGTTGCGCCTGATAATGATCTCTCATCAGCCGGTGTGCTTTCCCGATCCAGATGTTCCATCCGAAGAAACAACCGCACGCACCACCCAACGTACGCCTGCCAAAACTGCCAGGCATTCCCAGCTTTGATGACATCCATCACGTGCTTACCCAGGCCCAGCAGAATCGTGGACGGGGCGTGGAGCTGTCGTGGAGCAACACCAACCGCTCCCGTTACTACATGTTGACAGCCAAGTGCGAACATAGCGGCGGCGGCGAACCATCCTGGCTGCTCCACTCTGGGCCAGCATCAGCGGACAAGCTGGTCTGGACATACGTGAGCGGCGATGTGTCGCTCATTTTCAACCTGGTGATGTCCGAGTGTACCGGCGGCGACGCCGGACAGGAAGCACAAACTGACTCCTACATGACCATGCCGGTAAGTAAGGGGTCTTCAATGAGCGGCGAGTACCGCTCGCCGAGCACATCCGGTTACTACGGTGGAATTGGGCTTGGTGCCGACGCGGACGTCCTGAGGTCAAAGGCCAGAGCCATTCTGGAAGGCGATCTCAAGAACATGCAGATGCCGACCCTTTTGCAGTCAATTGCTATGGGTAAAATGACCGGCCGGCTCGAGGTCCAGAGCCCCCACGGTCCAGCAGACGTCTTCTTCGAGGACGGCACGCCTCTCCATGGGGAAGCCCGTGAAGGCAAGGGCGACCTGGCAATAATGGAGCTCCTCACCTGGGAGGAGGGCGAATTCCACTTTTATCCGGGAGAAAAGACAACTCAAAGAACGATAAACAAGCGCCTCGATTCGCTGTTGATGGAGGGCGTCACCCTGCTTGACCAGGTGAAATACCTGAGCACATCCGGTCTCAAACCCGAGTCGTATCTGCTCAGGAAGCATAAAAGCCTTTCCGAGGCGGACTTCGAGCGTCTGGTGTCCAAGGGGGCGCCGCTCGATTTGAATGTTCAGAAGCAGTTTTACCAGGCCATCGACAACAAAAGCACGCTCATGGACATCTTGCGCAGACGCCCACTCAACAAAACAGAGTGGACGCCGGTGATGTTCAATCTGATGACCTGTGATCTCCTGACCATCTCCGATCAACCACCGCACGTCACCAGGGCGCTTTCCGCCCCGCTCCAGGCACTCGGAATCGACATGGCTGCAATTCAGGGCGTGGCGAAAAGCCTGCAGCGCTCAGAGACCGGCATTTTTACCTATCCAGCCTTCCTCTATTTTTTGGAGCAGGAGTATTTCCGCTTCCTCTCCTCGGGGTGGCCGTTTTCGGTAGCCATGTTCGAGCTGCGCTTGCGCCGCGGCGGACCGGAAGCGCCACTGGATCCACTGCCGCTCACCGCTGTCAGGGAGGCAACCAAGCGAATTAACAGCGTCAAACGCAATCTGGATCTCTTTGCTCACTACGAGACCTTCGATTACGCGATGATGCTGCCAAACACCAACTCTGCGGCAGCAGGCATCTTTGCCAACCGGATCGTGGAAGTTTTGCTGAGCGCGCCGCTGGCCGAGGGGGTGAGCATGCACAACCTGGCCTTGCACCTGGGAATCGCCAACATCCCCGAGGACTGCCAGGAGCTCGGGCTCGTCCTGGCTGCCGCCCGGGAAGCGCGCAATCGAGCCAAACAGACCAACGTGCCTGTGGTGCTCTACCGCGACGTACGCGGGCGCTAACGTGCTCTGGTAACGTATTATTAACCGGCGCTCAGCTGTCAGATTAAATCTCCTTGACATGGGCGCTCGGTCAGGGCAGAATATCTTCCCGCGCAGCCAATGCGTGCCACCTCTTGACGAATATCGGTTCTGAGAGCTGGATTCTTCTTGTCGGTCCAAGCGGACCAGATACTAAATCTGCTGCTTTGTGCAGCCTGGATTTTAATTACACCTGGGGGCGTCCGGAGGGTTATTACTGACTGACCGCTGCCGCCACCCGGCTTCCAAATTAACATCAGTTGCCTGAACTAAAAGTCCGGGAGATCGTTCCTACCAGCCGATTTCTCGCACACCGGGCTCCCACAACCAGCCCCGGCTGTGTCGTGCCGAGCCAGATTCGCGCCGCGTTCCTGTCCCTAGAGACGCAACATGGTAGAGACTGAACAGAACTTACTTCCGGCCATGAGGAACTACATGACGCGTACAGATTTTGAGCTCCCAGCATACTCTTCCAGGCGCCCGTTCGATGCACTCCCACAGCAGGACCAGGAGCTAGATGAGCAACGCCCGGTAGCGCTGTCCGCCCGCGACCTCAATTGGAAGTATGTCCAGCGGGCGCTTTCCACTGCACGGCTAAGCTCACCGGAAGGTGACCTGGCGAAAGTCAACAGTCCAACCCGGGTCAATCAGGCAGTTTGTGACCTGCCCAAGCTTGAGCTGAGCGGGCTAAGCAAGCAAGAAGCTGCCCCGGACAGAGCCTTCAAGCCGGCAGGCGCCCCCGAGCCTGCACCGGACAAACAGCCGGAGCTTCCACCCACGCATCAACCGGAAACGCCGGCGACATCAGGCAATCCGACCGGCAGCCCGGAAGCACAGGAGAGCAAACAAGCTAGCGAGCCAGCCCGAAGCCTGGATCTTTACCAGCTCTTTTCCAAGGACTGTCGAGTCAACCACACAGTTTTGCCAGACGGCACCGCCAAGACGGTGCACACCGCAGCAGATGGCTCCACCAGAACCCAGACGCGCTTTGATGATGGCAGCGAGCAGGACAAGCTGGCAGACCGTTACGGTCGTCCCTTACGCGTGCATGAGCTAAACAGCGATGGCAGTTGGACGATAACCGAGCTTAAGTATCAGGACTCGAAAGACAGGGTCAGTCCCTTTCTTTCCGGCAAGCGCGTGATCAGCTCCAGCGGCACCATCACTGAGCTTCAGTTCGACTCACACGGGCGAGTCAGCAATCGTAGCGAGCATTCATCGGAATTCACGAGGAGAACGGCCTGACGCTCTGGCCGGCCAGTTGTCTGGCATCCGGGCAGGGTGTGGCCATTTACTGCGATGATCAGGCAATCTCTACGTAAGGTTCCCCCATTTCGATTGACTTGACCCGCGCTCCGGTCTAACATCCTGACAAAGGGCATTGCTGCCAATTTGCTTGATTCCCCGGAGGAGCTATGTTTGCTGCCACCTGTTCTTTTGCGTCGCGGATTAGGGCTATCTGCCTGGCATCGGCTCTTCTTACGCAACTTGCTTATCCGGCGCTAGCCGCACGGGGTATTGGCGAGCCTGGGCTAGGACAGTCTGAGTTGATCTCCCCTGATGCAGAAATTGATGCCTCCGGGGATTTTTCTGATACCAGCGCCGGGCAGAGCCGGCTCGGGCAATCCGAGTGGATAGTGCCGAGCGCACCAGCCGCGCGCCAGACACAACCGGCGCCAACAAGCTGGCCGTCCGTACCTTCGCGCCTCGGGCAGTCAGAGCTCATCCCGCCCAGCGGGGCGGAGGAGTTCAGCCAGCCGCAGCAGCTCGTTCAGCCGCAGCAGCTCGCTCAGCCGCAGCAGCTCGCTCAGCCGCAGCAGCTC
>Ga0066388_100000942_pt1 | contig 15307 bp, 14 predicted proteins | sample PanSoiMetaGPlot6_FD_64539 | JGI IMG/M metagenome (GOLD analysis project Ga0066388, IMG submission 64539) | Tropical forest soil microbial communities from Panama analyzed to predict greenhouse gas emissions - Panama Soil - Plot 6 (Hybrid Assembly) | ecosystem: Environmental > Terrestrial >... | reverse complement strand
GAGGCGCACACCCACGAGTTCATCGCGACCGCCCACGAGGACCAGAAGTTCGGCTTCTCGCTCGCTTCCGGCGCCGCGTTCGAGGCGGCACGCCGGGTGGTCGAGCACCCCTCGCTGGAGCTGGCCGGCGTGCACTCGCACATCGGCTCGCAGATCTTCGACACGTCCGGGTTCGAGGTGTCGGCGCGGCGGGCGGTGCAGCTGCTCGCCCGGATCAGCGCCGAGCTGGATGTCAGTCCAGAGTTCCTCGACCTCGGCGGCGGCTTCGGTGTCGCCTACACCGCCGCCGACGACCCGATCGACGTGCCGGCCCTGGCCCGGTCGCTGCGCGCCATCGTCGAGCGGGAGTCCGCCGTGGCCGGCCTGGCGGTGCCGCGGCTGGCGGTCGAGCCCGGCCGGGCGATCGCGGCGCCCGCCACGGTCACGCTGTACGAGGTGAACACCGTCAAGGATGTCGAGGTGACCGCCGGCCTGGTCCGCCGGTACGTCTCCGTGGACGGCGGGATGAGCGACAACATCCGCACAGCGCTCTACGACGCGGTCTACACCTGCACGCTGGCGTCCCGGTGCAGCGCCGCCGAGCCAGCACTGTCCAGAGTGGTCGGTAAGCACTGCGAGAGTGGGGACATCGTGGTACGCGACACTTGGCTGCCCGCCGACGTGCTCCCGGGCGACCTGCTCGCGGTGGCCACCACCGGCGCGTACTGCCGGTCGATGGCCAGCAACTACAACCTCGTCCCACGCCCTGCGGTGGTCGCGGTCCGGGACGGTACCGCCCGGGTCGTCGTCCGCCGGGAGACCGAGGAGGACCTACTCCGGCTGGACGTGGCGTTGTGAGCAGGAGCCGGCGCGCCCGTCCCGTCCCGCGCGGGTTCCTGTTCGCCCTGCTCGCGGTGCTCGCGGTGCTGGTCTTCCGGGAGTCCGTCCCGGCCTGGATGTGGACTCTCACGGCGGGGGTCGTCGTGGTGGCGGCTGTGTACTACTGGCTCGGCTTCCTCGGCGGGCGGCGCAGATGAGCGAGGGTGGCGGGACGAGCGAGGCGAGGCCGCTGCGGGTCGCGCTGCTGGGCTGCGGCGTCGTCGGCAGTCAGGTGGCACGGCTGCTGCGCGAGCAGGCCGACGACCTCGCCGCCCGGGTGGGGGCCCCGCTGCAGCTCGCCGGAGTCGCGGTACGCCGTCCGCGGCGGCACCCGGACGTCCCGCCGGCCCTGCTCGGCACCGACGCCGCCGCGCTGGTCGAACGGTCCGATGTGGACATCGTGGTCGAGGTCATCGGCGGGCTGGAGCCGGCCCGCACGCTGCTGCTGACCGCGATGAAGACCGGCAAGTCGGTGGTCACCGCGAACAAGGCGCTGCTCGCCGAGGACGGCGCCACCCTGCATGCTGCGGCCCGCGAGTCCGGAGTGGACCTCTACTTCGAGGCGTCGGTGGTCGGCGCGATCCCGCTGCTCCGGCCGCTGCGGGAGTCCCTTGCCGGCGATCGGATAAACCGCGTGATGGGCATAGTCAACGGAACGACAAACTACATCCTGTCCAGAATGGACGAGACCGGCGCGAGCTTCAACGAGGCGCTGGAGGAGGCCACCGGGCTCGGCTACGCCGAGGCCGATCCAACGGCCGATGTGGACGGTTTCGACGCTGGAGCGAAGGCCGCGATCCTGGCCGGGCTGGCGTTCCACACCAGGGTGGCCGCCAGCGACGTGTACCGGGAGGGGATCGCCGATGTGACCGCCTCCGACGTGGCCAGCGCCAAGAAAATGGGCTACACCGTCAAGTTGCTGGCGATCTGCGACCGGGTCACCGACGCCGACGGTGCGGAGTCGATCGGGGTACGGGTGCACCCGGCGATGATTCCCCTCAGCCACCCGCTGGCCGGCGTCGGCGACGCGTTCAACGCGGTCTTCGTGGAAGGCGAGGCGGCGGGGCAGCTGATGTTCTACGGGCGGGGCGCCGGCGGCGCACCGACGGCCAGTGCCGTGCTCGGCGACCTGGTCGCGGTGGCCCGCAACCGGCTGGCCGGCCGCCGCGGCGCCGGCGAGTCGGCCTACGCCGACCTCCGGATCCGGCCGATGGGAGAGACCCCCACCCGCTACCACATCAGCCTCGACGTGGCCGACCGGCCCGGCGTGCTGGCCGCCGTGGCGCAGGCCTTCGCCGACCAGGGCGTGAGCATCTCCACGGTGCGGCAGGAGGGGCGCGGCGAGGACGCGACGCTGGTGCTGGTCACGCACACCGCCCCGGACGCCGCGCTGGCGGCCACCGTGGGCGAGCTGGGCCGGCTGGACGTGGTACGCGAGATCACGAGCGTGCTCCGGGTCGAGGGCAGCGGCGACTGAGGCCGTGCCAGGCCAAGGGGTTCCGCCGGTCTTTCGTCCACTACGCTCGTCGGGTGACCGTCGTGGAGGAGCGAGCGGTCCGGCCGTGCTGGCCGGGCGTGATCGAGGCGTACCGGGAATGGCTTCCGGTGGCGCCGGGCGACCGTGTGGTGACCCTGCTCGAGGGCGGCACTCCGCTGCTGCCGGCCGTGGAGCTTTCCCGGCGGACCAGGTGCGATGTCTGGCTCAAGGTCGAAGGAGCCAACCCGACCGGATCGTTCAAGGACCGCGGGATGACCGTGGCGATCACACGCGCGGCGGCACTGGGCAGCCGGGCGGTGATCTGCGCGAGCACCGGCAACACCAGCGCGAGCGCGGCCGCGTACTCGGTGCGTGCCGGGCTCACCTGCGCGGTGCTGGTGCCCAGCGGCAAGATCGCGCTGGGCAAGCTGGCCCAGGCGCTCGCGCACGGGGCGCGGCTGCTGCAGGTGGACGGCGGTTTCGACGACTGCCTCGCCATCGCCCGGGAGCTCGCCGTGACGCACCCGGTCACGCTTGTCAACTCGGTGAACCCGGATCGCATCGCCGGGCAGAAGACCGCTGCCTACGAGGTGTGCGACGAACTCGGCCGGGCTCCGGACGTGCACTGCCTGCCGGTCGGCAACGCCGGCAACATCACTGCGTACTGGCGCGGGTACCGCGAGTATGCCGCCGCGGGAGTCGTGGCCGGTCCGCCGCGCATGTTCGGGTTCCAGGCCGCTGGCGCGGCGCCGATCGTGGTCGGCGCCCCGGTCACCCGACCGATCACGATCGCCAGCGCCATCCGGATCGGCAACCCCGCCTCCTGGGCCGCTGCGGTCGCCGCCCGGGACGAGTCCGGCGGCCGGATCGACGCGGTCACCGACCGGCAGATCCTGGAGGCGTACCGGCTGCTCGCCCGGGTCGAAGGTGTCTTCGTCGAGCCCGCGTCCGCGGCCAGCGTGGCCGGCCTGCTCACCACCTCCGCGTCCGGCGGCCTGGCACCCGGCTCCACAGTCGTCTGCACCGTCACCGGCAACGGCCTGAAAGACCCGAACTGGGCCATCGCGGCTGCGCCGGCCCCGGTCACCGTGCCGGCCGACGCCGCCGCGGTCGCCGCCGAGCTCGGCCTGCGCTGAGCGCTCACTCCTGCCCTGCCCTGCCCCGGCGCCCGATGAGCTGTCGCCGGGGTTGGTCAGCGTGGTGCGGGCCGGGTGAGGCGCTGGGATAACCTGCCCGCCATGCCGCGCCCATCGTTCCGCGCCGCACCGGTGCGGGTGCGGGTGCCGGCGACCAGCGCGAATCTCGGGCCGGGTTTCGACTCGATCGGTCTCGCGCTGGCGCAGTACGACGACGTGGTGGTCCGGGTCGCGGACGAGGGCCTGTACGTCGACGTGGCCGGCGAGGGCGCGGACAAGGTGCCGCGCACGGCCCGGCACCTTGTGGTGCGTGCGCTGCGGGCCGGGTTCGACGCCCTCGGTGGCCAGCCGCGCGGCCTCGAGGTGGTCTGCGCCAACCGGATCCCGCACGCCCGCGGCCTCGGTTCGTCGGCGGCGGCGATCGTGGCCGGGCTGGTCGCGGCCCGCGCCCTGGTGCTCGGCGGCGAGGACGACCTGGAAGACGTGAGATTGCTCGCACTGGCCGCCGACATCGAGGGTCATCCGGACAACGTGGCCGCCTGCATGCTCGGCGGCCTCACGGTGGCGTGGGCCGACGACGCCGGCCAGGCCCGGGCCATCCGGCTCGAGCCGGCGTCGGCGCTGCGGCCAGTGATTTTCGTCCCAGCGGCTACCGCGTCGACGACCCGGGCCCGCAAGCTGCTGCCGGAGGCGGTGACGCATGTGGACGCCGCCCGCAATGCCGGCCGCGCCGCGCTGCTCGTACACGCGCTGAGCACGCCCGGCGCGGATCCCGGGCTGTTACTGGCCGCAACCGAGGACTGGCTGCATCAGCAGTACCGGGCGCCGGCCATGCCACGCAGTGTTGCGCTGATGAAAACACTGCGTAGCGCTGGCGTGCCGGCAGTCGTGTCCGGAGCCGGACCGACGGTGCTCGCTTTTGCCCAAGGTGATGCTGATCTCAGCGGTTATGTCCCGCGTGGGTGGACCTCGGACCAGGTCGGGCTCGACCGCGCCGGGGCGACGGTGCTGCCGCTCGCTGGCTAGACGCCGCACTCGCCCACGGTCCAGGTCGCGGACGCGGAGCAGGCCTGAAACGTGGCAGCTGATGACCCGGCCGGGGCCAGTTGGCACAAAATTGTGCCCTTGGGAACACGCCGAAGCGTCTGCTTGTTGCCGGTGACGTAGCGGAGCGTCTACGCTCCCTTCACCAGCCGCCCGAGGGTGCCCTCTCCGTGTGGCAGTCCGAAGCGTTGCATCCAGGCTCGCGTCGGAGTCCCACGTCTCCCGTCCTCCGGATCCGGAGCGCTGTTGCTCGGCTCGTGATCCCGGGTGAAGCAATGGCCGGGTCGGGAATGCACCCAGGGCTGCTCGCTAGCCGTCCGCCGTTCGGCGGATCCCACCCGGCCGATTAGGCCGGTCGCTCTACCAAGGCCGCGCGTCCCAGCAGCGGCCGTCCCCCGGAAGGACACGCCCGTGAGCGACACCACGGAGTACCTGACCTCCTCCGACGCTGGTCAGGACAGCGAGACGAACCCACAGACAACAGACTCCGAGCAGTCCCGGTCGCGTCGGCGTGGCGCGGGACTGTCCGGCATGCTTCTTCCCGAACTCCAGGCGCTCGCCTCGAGCCTGGGCATCACGGGCACCGGGCGGATGCGCAAGGGAGATCTCGTGGCCGCCATCGAGGCGCGTCAGGGTGGCAACGGCGAGGCCAGCCAGTCCGGCGCGGGCGCGGTGGCCGGGTCGCCGGTCGCCGAGCAGCTGCCGTTGCAGGCTGGGCCGGAGCTCCGGACCGGCACCACGGCCACGGCCACGGCCACCGCTCCGGCAGCAGAGGTGCAGACGGCGGGCTCGGCCGCTGTGCCGCCGGCCGAGCCGGTGGCCGCCGTAGCACCGGAGATCACCGCCCCGACCGAGGGCGGCTCCGACAGCCCGACCACGCTGGAGACGCCGCCCGGCAGCGGGGGCGCCGGTGGGCAGGCCGTCGGTGCGGAGCAGCGGTCTCGCCGCGTCGCCAGCCGGCCGGCAGGGACCCCGCCGCCGAGCGAGCCCGTCGTGCCGCTCGGCCAGGACAGCACGGCCGGCGGTGCCGGGACCGCCGAGGTCGTGCCCACCGAGACGACCAGCGTCGCCGAGACCGCGGATGTGCCGGCGCCCACGGCTGACCCGGTGCCCACGGCTGACCAGGACACCCGCCCCGGCCGCAGCGACCGGGACCGTGGACGCGGCGAGCGTCCGGACGGCGGTCAGGGCGACCGCCGGCGGGACCGGCCGGAGCGCGGCGACCGGCCAGAGCGCAGTGACCGGCCAGAGCGCAGTGACCGGCCGGAGCGCGGCGAGCGAGCCGCCCAGGGTGGCGAGCGAGGCGACCGAGGCGACCGAGGCGAGCGGGGTGACCGGAGTGAGCGGGGCGAGCGGGGCGAGCGGGCCGCCCAGGGTGGCGACCGCTCCGACGGTCAGGGCGACCGGGACGACGACGGCTACGACGGCAGCGGGCGTCGGCGTCGCCCCCGGTTCCGCGACCGGCGTCGCGGACGCGGGGAGCGGTACGGCACCGAGGCGGCCGAACCAGTGATCGCCGAAGACGACGTCCTGCTCCCGGTCGCCGGCATCCTGGACATCCTGGACAACTACGCGTTCGTGCGTACTTCCGGTTACCTCACCGGCCCCAACGACGTGTACGTCTCCCTCGCCCAGGTCCGCCGGTACGGCCTGCGCCGCGGCGACGCGGTCACCGGCGCGGTCCGGCAGCCCCGCGAGGGCGAGCGCCGGGACAAGTACAACGCGCTGGTCCGGCTCGACACGATCAACGGCCTGGACCCGGAACAGGCGAAGACCCGGCCGGAGTTCACCAAGCTCACCCCGCTCTACCCGCAGGAGCGGCTGCGCCTGGAGACCGAGCCGCACCTGCTCACCACTCGGGTGATCGACCTCGTCATGCCGGTCGGCAAGGGCCAGCGGGCGCTGATCGTCAGCCCCCCGAAGGCCGGCAAGACGATGATCCTGCAGGCCATCGCAAACGCGATCACCCGGAACAACCCTGAGTGCCACCTCATGGTCGTCCTCGTCGACGAACGGCCGGAGGAGGTCACCGACATGCAGCGGTCGGTGAAGGGCGAGGTCATCGCGAGCACGTTCGACCGGCCGCCGACCGACCACACCACGGTCGCCGAGCTGTCCATCGAGCGGGCCAAGCGGCTGGTCGAGCTCGGCCACGACGTGGTCGTGCTGCTCGACTCGATCACCCGGCTGGGCCGGGCCTACAACCTGGCCGCCCCCGCGTCCGGCCGCATCCTGTCCGGCGGTGTGGACTCCACGGCCCTGTACCCGCCGAAGCGGTTCCTCGGCGCGGCCCGCAACATCGAGCACGGCGGCTCGCTGACGATCCTGGCCACGGCCCTGATCGAGACCGGCTCGACCATGGACACGGTCATCTTCGAGGAGTTCAAGGGCACCGGCAACGCCGAGTTGATACTGTCCCGGAAGATCGCCGACAAGCGGGTCTTCCCGGCCGTCGACGTCAACGGGTCCGGCACCCGCAAGGAGGAGATCCTGCTCGCGCCCGACGAGCTGTCGATCGTGCACAAGCTGCGCCGGGTGCTGCACGCGCTGGAGCCGCAGCAGGCGCTCGACCTGCTGCTCGACAAGATCAAGCAGACCAGGACGAACGTCGAGTTCCTCATGCAAATCCAAAAAACCACCGTCGGCGAGTAACCCCCCACCGCGACGAACCTCGCGGGCGGGCTGGGACGGCGTGGAATAGGGGGTGGCGTACCGGCGTTTCCGACCCGGTGCGCCGCTCTGGCACACTGACTTGCGATCCCGGCTCCGGTTCACGCCCCACCGACCACGGCGCGGCGACCCGGCGGCCCAGAAAGGACCCATCGTGAAGTCCGGCATCCATCCCGACTACGTCGTGACGACCGTGACCTGCTCCTGCGGGAACACGTTCACCACCCGCAGCACCGCGAAAAACGGCGTGATCCACGCCGATGTCTGCTCGCAGTGCCACCCGTTCTACACCGGCAAGCAGAAGATCCTCGACGTCGGCGGCCGGGTCGAGCGGTTCGAGCGCCGGTACGGCAAGCGCCAGAAGACCGGCAAATAGCGCACCGGGCGGCGCCCGCCCCGACCGTATCCGGGGCCGGGCGCTGTCCGCCGTCTCCGCGCCGCCCGGCCCGGGTTCCTGCGCCGATCTCGAGGTCGTGCCGGTCGACACGCCGCTTGGTCAGCCTGCGTAACCTCGAGATCGGCGCAATGAGTGGCAAACGGGAGGTGATGATGAGCAGCACACCAGAGAGACTGCCGGCGTTGCTCGCCGAGCATGCCGTGCTGGAGGCGCAGCTGGCCGACCCGGCGGTCCATGCGGACCAGTCCCGGGCGCGCCGGCTCGGCCGCCGGTACGCCGAACTCACCCCGGTGATCGCCACCGCCCGCGAGCTGGAGGCCACCCGTGCCGATCTCGGCACCGCCCGCGAGCTGGCGGCCGAGGACGCGGGGTTCGCTGCCGAGGCCGAGGAGCTCGCCAGCAGGGTCGGCGAGCTCGAGCAGCGGCTGCGCGAGCTGTTGCTGCCGCGCGACCCCAACGACGGCAAGGACGTGATCCTGCAGGTCAAGGCCGGAGAGGGCGGCGAGGAGTCGGCGCTGTTCGCCGGCGACCTGCTCCGCATGTACCTCCGCTACGCCGAGCGGCAGGGCTGGAAGACCGAGGTGCTGGACGCCGAGCAGAGCGACCTGGGCGGATGCAAGGACGCGACGGTCGCCGTTCGCGGTCGCGCGGACACCGGCGTGTGGCGGCGCCTGAAGTACGAGGGCGGCGTGCACCGGGTGCAGCGAGTGCCGGTCACCGAGTCGCAGGGCCGGATCCACACCTCGGCAGCGGGCGTGCTGGTGCTGCCCGAGGCCGAGGACGTCGACATCCAGCTCGACCCGAACGACCTGCGCATCGACGTGTACCGGTCCTCCGGCCCGGGCGGGCAGAGCGTGAACACCACCGACTCCGCGGTGCGCATCACGCACATTCCCACCGGCACGGTCGTGTCGATGCAGAACGAGAAGAGCCAGCTGCAGAACAAGGAGGCGGCACTGCGGGTGCTGCGGGCCCGGCTGCTGGCGATGGCGCAGGACGAGGCCGACCGCGAAGCGGCCGACGCGCGGCGCAGCCAGGTGCGGACGGTGGACCGCAGCGAGCGGGTGCGCACGTACAACTTCCCGGAGAACCGGATCTCCGACCACCGGGTCGGCTACAAGGCGTACAACCTCGACCAGGTCCTGGACGGCGACCTCGACGGCGTGATCGACGCGCTGGTCCGCGCCGACACCGCCGCGCTCCTGGCCGGCGTCGCCACCAGTGCCGGCCACCCCGCCGCCTCGTGATCTCGGACTTCTGCCGGCGGCACACCGGCGAAAGCCCGAGATCATCCGGCCGAGATCGTCCGGGAGGAGGTGGGCGGTCATGGCTGTGACTGCCAGGTCGGGGGGAGACGTGACTGCGGGTGCCGCAGACGGACGCCCACCGGCGACTACGCTGCGGGAAGAGATCGCGGCGGCCGCCCGTTGGCTGGCCGATGCCGGGGTGCCGAGCCCGTCGCACGATGCGGAGGAGCTGGCCGGGCACGTGCTCGGCATGCCGCGGTCCCGGTTGGCGCTGGCCGGGCCGCTGACGGCCGAGCAGCAGGCTCGCTACGCCGAACTGGTCGACGAGCGCGCTTCCCGGGTGCCGCTGCAGCACCTCACCGGCGTAGCCGGGTTCCGGCGGCTCGAGCTTGCAGTCGGACCCGGCGTGTTCGTGCCGCGCCCGGAGACCGAGGTGCTGGTCGACTGGGCGCTGGCCGCGCTGGCCGGTGTCGCGGAGCCGGTCGTCGTCGACCTCTGCGCTGGGTCGGGCGCGGTCGCGCTCGCCCTGGCCAACGAGCTGCCGGGCCGACCCCGGGTGCACGCGGTGGAACGCGACCCGCTGGCGCTCGGCTGGGCACAGCGCAACGCCGAGGCGCGGTTCGCGGCCGGCGACCCGGCCGTGGTCCTGCACCGCGGCGACATCTCCGACCCTCGCCTGCTCGCCGACCTCGCCGACCCCGTCGACCTGGTCACCGCGAACCCGCCGTACGTCCCCGACGGCTCGCTCCTGGAACCCGAGGTCGCCCGGCACGACCCGCCGGCCGCACTCTGGGGCGGCGCGGACGGCCTCGGCCTCGTCCGGTACGTCGAGCGTGCCGCCGCCCGGCTGCTCCGCCCCGGCGGCGCGGTGGCGGTCGAGCATGCCGACGTGCAGGGCGAGTCGGTGCCGGCCGTGTTCGCCCGGACCGGCCGCTGGACCGACGTGGCCGACCACCCTGACCTCGCCGGCCGCCCCCGTTTCACCACCGCACGGCGCGCCTGACGCAGTTGGCCGCCGGTTCACCGCTCGAGAGGTGGCGCGGCCGGTGCGGTCGCTCCGGCCGTCGGCGACCCACCACTGTCCCTCGACCGGTGGCGTGCATGCCGGCGCTGCGGTCGCCTCGAGTGCGTCGCGTCCTGTCAGGGGGCTGGGGCCTGCTCGAGCCGCCGAAATCCGGTGTGTCGGCCGGCCTGGCCCGCCCCGTCCGGCAGCGCTCGGGCTCGCGACGCCTCGGCTGAGAAACCGGGCAGCGGCGCCGACGTTGGCGGCGCCGGCCTGGGTCTCGCCGCGGTCTGGCTGGTCGCCGAGGCTGGTTTGGCTGCCCCGGCGCGCGCCGTTTCCCAGGGGTACGGCGCTTCAGTACTCTTCGATGCTCAGCGCGGACTGTGCGACCGGCGGCACGAGGTGGTCGGACTCGAGATAGTCCCAGGTGGCGAGGGCGATCATGGCGCCGTTGTCGGTCGACCAGCGCAGGGGCGGCAGACAGAGCTCGACGCCGGTGTCGTCGCAGAGCTTCTTCGCGGCCGCGCGCAGCTGTGGGCTCGCCGCCACTCCCCCGACGATCACGAGGCAGGTCGACGGGTGCTCGAGCAGGGCGCGGCGGCACTTCGAGACGAGGACGTCCATGCATGCCTCGACAAAGGACGCTGCCACGTCCTCTTTGGACACCCCGGTCGCCTGTGCCAGGTGGCGGGCGACGGCGGACTTCAGCCCGGAGAACGAGAACTCCAGGCCTTGGTCGAGCATCGGCCGCGGGAAAGGGATCGACGGCCGGCCGGACTGCGCCAGCCGGTCGATCACCGGCCCCCCGGGGTACCCGAGCCCGAGCATGCGGGCGACCTTGTCGTACGCCTCACCGGCCGAGTCGTCCCGGGTGGTGCCGATCATCGTGATGTCCCGCGGGCCGGTCATCCGGGCCAGCAGCGTATGGCCACCGGAGACGAGCAGGACGACCGCCGGGTAGCTGACCCTCTTCTGCTCGAGGTCGGCGCTGCGGAGGTGGCCGCGGAGATGGTTCACCCCCACGACAGGTACTCCCCAGCCGTGCCCCAGGCCGGTGGCGGTGTTGACCCCCACCGCGAGCGAGCCGATCAGCCCCGGCCCGCGGGTGACGCCGATGGCGGCCAGTCCGGCCGGGTCCACTTCGGACTCTTCCAGAACCATCCGGACGGCCGGCAGTATCTTGTCCACATGCGCCCTGCTGGCAAGCTCCGGGTAGACGCCGCCGTACCGGGAGTGAATGGCCGCCTGCGACGCGGTCACTGCCGACATGACGTTGCCGTCGGCGTCCACCAACGCCACTGCGGTGTCGTCGCAGGACGTCTCGATCCCCAGTACGAGCCTGGCCGAGGCGGTCACCCCAGCACCTTCTCTATGGCGTCCCGCGGGATGACGCCTTCCCGCTCGACCACCGGGGACGACAGATTGCAGTTGACCAATGTGGACGGCACCGTTGGGCGGACTCCGCCGTCCACCACGAGGTCGGGCTCGCCGTCCAGAACGGACAGCACCGACCCCGCCGACTCGGGCGTGGCCTGCGCATGCAGGTTCGCACTCGTCACCAGCAGCGGACCGGTCACTCGCAGGATCGCCAGCAGGTCGTCGTCGGCCGGAATGCGGACGCCGACCTCCGCCCGTCCGGCCAGCCAGGACGGCGCCCTCGCCTGGTCCAGGCCCAGCGCCACGGTCAGCGGCCCGGGGGAGAACGCGGCCAACAGCCGTCTCGCCGGCTCGTTCAGCACGGCGCCAATTCCGGTGATGTCGCGTGTGGAGGACACCAGGACGGGCAGGTTGCGCTCCACCGGACGCCGCTTCATCGCGAACAGTCTCGCCCGGGTCTCGTCTGGACACAGTGGATGGGCAGCGAGACCGTAGACGGTGTCCGTCGGCAGCAGGACCACGCCGCCGCCGCGCAGGCAATCGACGACCCGATCGGTCAGCTTCTCCCCGGAGGCGTACTCCACGACCTCACCCACCGATCGCCTCGAACACCGTCGACATCTCGTTCAGCGGGCTGGCCGCCGGGCCGGACCGCAGCCGGTCACCCGTGGCGCCGGCCAGGACCCGGTGCAGCGTCAGCACGTTGGGCACCTCGATGCCGGTGTCCTCGACCACCGTCCACGGCAGGGTCCTCGCGGCCTCCTGCCGGAACGCCCCGGCGACCGAGACCTCCGCCAACTCCCCCACCATGGCGGCCACCACCGGCTCGAACGGGCCGTGTCGCAACCCCACCGTGGTGTGGCCGCGGAACAGTCCCGCGTAGACGTTCCCGCTGCCGGCGTTGCGCAGGCACAGGACGTGGGCGGCGTCGGTCTCGGCCGCTTCGACCGCCATGAGCTCCAGTGCGTTCGCGGAGTGGACGGGCAGACCCAGGCTGAACGCCAAGCCGTTGGCGTAGGCCACGCCGGCGCGGACCGAGGCCAGGTTGCCGGGGCCGACGTCCACGCCGATGCAGTCGATGTCCGCGAACCGACGCCCGATCTCGGCCAACGCGGACGCGACGAGCGGGCCGACCCCGCCGAACGACGGGTCGTCGCGCCGGACCGTCCGGCGGACCAGCACCTCACCGGATGATCCCAGTGCGACCGAGTGCTCGGCCGACGAGGTCTCGACCGCCAGCATGAGGCTCATCGCAGGGCGTCCACCACGTCGCGCTGCAACTCTGGCAGCACCGCCACCCACCGGTCACAGGAGGACGAGAACAGCAGCCTCCTGCCCGTGTCACCGTCCCCGTGCTCGGACTCGACCTGCTCGAGCTCGACCGTGAGGTGACACGGGAACTCGCCGGCGACTCGCTCGCCCCATTCCACGAGCGTGATCGAGGTCTCCGCCTCCTCCTCCAGCGCCAGGTCGCGATACTCGTGCACATCGGACAGTCGATAGGTGTCCACGTGCAGGATCCGGCCGCCGGCAGCCGCGTAGAACTGAGCGAGCATGAACGTCGGGCTGGTCACCACGTCGGCAGAGCCGAGGGCGCCGGCGACTCCCTTGACGAACGTCGTCTTGCCCGATGCCAGCCCCCCGGTCAGGAGCACCACGTCGCCGACCGACAGGCGCCGGGCGAGCGCCGCCGCCATGCGCATCGTCTGGTCGGGGTCGCCGGACCGCACGCTGAACCACTCCATGACGCACCCGGTGTCTCGGGCTCCTCGCTTTCCGGTAGAGCCGGCGGCCGACGGCCAGATCGCCCGAACAGGGTATCGCGCCGGGTGGGACGCCCGCGGGTGACCGACTCCGGTGGGCGGGTGACGACTTCGGCGGGTGGTGGCGGATAGGCTGGCCGGCGGGATGAGTCTGGTCTACGACTGTGCCGACCCCGCCGAGCGGGTGGCGGGGCTGGCGGCTGCGGTGAGCGCGGTGCGCCGCGGCGAGCTGGTCGTGCTGCCCACCGACACTGTGTACGGCCTCGGGGCGGACGCTTTCGCCCCGGCGGCGGTGGCTGTGCTGCGTGTCGCCAAGGCCCGCGGCCGGGATCTGCCGCTGTCGGTGCTGGTCGGGTCGTGGCGAGCGCTCGACGGGCTGGCGCTGTTCGTCCCGTCGACGGTGCGGGACCTCGTGGAGGCGTTCTGGCCGGGTGCGCTGACCCTCGTCGTGGAGCACGCGCCGTCGCTGGCCTGGGACCTCGGAGACGCCCGCGGCACGGTCGCAGTGCGGATGCCGCTGCATCCGGTGGCGCTGGAGCTGCTCGGCGAGACCGGGCCGATGGCCGTCTCCGGGGCGAACCGGGCCGGCCAGGCCCCGGCCACCACTGTCGGCGAGGCGCGTGCCCAACTCGGCGCTGTGGTTGCGGTGTACCTCGACGGCGGGCCATCCGGCGAGCCGATCCAGTCAACGATCGTCGACACCACCACGCCGGTGCCGCGGGTGCTCCGGCCCGGCGCGGTCAGCCTGGACGAGCTGCGCGCAGTCAACCCGGCGGTCGAGCCGGCCGAGCAACAAGAGGAGTGAGCCGGCCGACTGCGAACGGACATCTCGCACTGTCGAGCAACGCGCCGCCGTGACGTTCGCGTAACCTGGTCCGGGTGCCGGCTTCCCCCGCCACCGTCTTGTGTGTCTGCACCTCGAACGTGTGCCGGTCGCCGGCCGCGGAGCTCCTGCTGCGGGCCGGGCTGCGCCGGCGGCTTGGCGAGCGGGCGGCCCGCGCGGTCGAGATCAGTAGCGCGGGCATCTGGGCCAGCGACGGCATGCCGGTGGAGCCGGGCACCGCGAAGGCGCTGCGCGCCCACGGGGTGACCACCGCCGACCTGGTCGCCGCCAGGTCCACGCCGCTGCGCCGGGAGGCCGTGGTCGCCGCCGACCTGGTGATTGCTTCGGCTGCTGAGCACGTGCGGGGGGTGTGGCGGCTGCAAATCACCGCCCGGTACCGCACGTTCACCCTTGGCGAGCTCGCGGTGCTGGCCAGGACGATCGACCCGGCGACGCTGCCGCCGCCAGCCGGGCCTGACCCGGCCGGCCGTTCCGACGGGGCCGACCGTTCCGAGCCGGCGGGTCCGACCATGGTCTCCGGCGCCGCGGCGCTGCTCGCTCCTGCCCGGCTCGGCCCGCCCCCCGCACCCTACGCCGAGGCCCCCGCCGACACCGCCACCGGTCCGGCCGACCGGCTGCGCGCGCTGGTACGGGCTGCCAGCACGATGCGCGAGGCGCGCCGGCTACCCGACGCCCCATATGTTACCGATGCCTATGACCTGGCCGATCCGGCCGACGATGACCTCACTCAGCGCGACATGGTCGAGGAAACCGCGTTACACATCGGCGTTCTGCTCGACCTGCTGGCCGGACCCGCCCCGGCCCGGCGGCCGGCGCGGGATAGGGTCCGCTGGCCGGCCTGGGCCGTAGAGTGGACCCGCAGCCGAGCGCGCCGAGGAGCATCGCGATGAGCACGCCGTTCTGGGGGCCTGACTTCGACGCCCTGTCCAGTCAGGACCCAGAGATCGCGGCCGTCATCCTGGGCGAGCTGGACCGGCTCCGCGGCGGCCTCCAGCTGATCGCCAGCGAAAACCTCACCTCGCCGGCCGTGCTGGCCGCGCTCGGCAGCACGCTGTCCAACAAGTATGCCGAGGGCTACCCCCGGCGCCGCTACTACGGCGGCTGCCAGCAGGTGGACATCGCCGAGGAAATCGGTATCGCCCGGGCGAAGGAGCTGTTCGGCGCCGACCACGCGAACCTGCAGCCGCACTCCGGCGCGAGCGCGAACCTCGCCGCCTACGCCGCCATCTGCGCGCCCGGCGACACCGTGCTGGCGATGTCGCTGCCGCACGGCGGCCACCTCACCCATGGATCCAAGGTCAACTTCTCCGGCAGGTGGTTCGACACGGTCCACTACGGGGTCAGCCGGGACACCGAGCTGATCGACTACGACGAGGTGCTCGATCTGGCCCGGCAGCACCGACCAAAGATGATCATCTGTGGCGCCACGGCCTACCCGCGGCTGATCGACTTCGCCGCGTTCCGCTCGATCGCCGACGAGGTCGGCGCGTT
>Ga0066388_100000941_pt1 | contig 15309 bp, 15 predicted proteins | sample PanSoiMetaGPlot6_FD_64539 | JGI IMG/M metagenome (GOLD analysis project Ga0066388, IMG submission 64539) | Tropical forest soil microbial communities from Panama analyzed to predict greenhouse gas emissions - Panama Soil - Plot 6 (Hybrid Assembly) | ecosystem: Environmental > Terrestrial >... | reverse complement strand
GTGCGTGCCGTCGTTGCGGCTGACGAAGTACAGGTCCTTCACCGGCGCCGGATACAGCACCGCCTGCAGCGACTCGCGCCCGGGGCAGGCGATCGGGCCCGGGGGCAGGCCGGCGTGGGCGTACGTGTTGTACGGCGAGTCGATCGACAGGTCGCGCTTGCGGATGTTGCCGTCCCAGCTCCCGGCCAGGCGCAGCGCGTAGATCACGGTCGGGTCGGTCTGCAGCGGCATGCCCTTCTTCAAGCGGTTCAGGAACACCGCGGCGATGCGCGGCCGCTCCGAAGGCATCGCGGTCTCCGCCTCGACGATGGAGGCGAGCGTCAGGACCTCGTGCGGCGTGAGGTCCGACCGCGCGCCCGGAGCGGCCATCTCCTCCTGGAGCACGCGGAGGGAGCGTCCGACCATCACCCGCGCGACCTCGTCCGGGGTGAGGAGGGGATAGAACGGATACGTGTCCGGATACAGATAACCCTCCAGCCGGCCCGCGTGCACGCCGAGCGACTCGGCGAACGCGGAGTCGCGCGCGAGCGCGAGGAACCGGACCGGGTCGATCTTCGCCTGCAAGAAGAGAATCCGCGCGACCTCGTCCGCGCGCATCCCTTCGGGAATCGTGACCATGTCCTGCTTCCCCATGCCGCTCGAGAGCTGGTGCAGGATCCGATAGATGCTCGCGCCCACCGGGATCGAGTAGCGCCCCGCCTTGAGGTGACGGTCGTAGCCGAGGACGCGGGCGGCGAGGACGAAGAGCGGCGGGCTGTCGAGGAGACCGTTCGCCTTGAGGATCCCGGCGATCGTCTCGATTCCGGCGCCGCGCGGAATGAGGACCTCGCGCGTCTGGTAGTTGCGCGTGACGGAGGCGGGAAAGAAGAGGATCCCGGCGAGGAGCACCACGCCGACCGTGGCGCCGAGCAGGAGGGTCCGGCGGATGCGGTGCTTGCGCCTCACGAGTCGGGCTTCTCCCGGCGGGCCTTGGCCCGGTCGAGCCAGCGCTGCAGCACGATCGCCGCGGCGTGCGCGTGGATCATGTCCTCGCGCTCCGAGCGCCCCGCCTCACGCGCCCGCTCCTCCGCTTCCCGGGTGCTCATGCTCTCGTCCTCGAGGTGAACCGGCAGACCCGCCATCTTGCGCAGCGCCCGGGCGAATCGCTCCACCCGGCGGACTTCCTTGCGGTGCTCCTCCCCCTCCAACCCTATCGGCACTCCGACCACGATCTCTTGAGCCCCGACCTCCCCGGCCACCGCGGCCACGGCGACCGGCGCTTCGCGGACGGAGGACACGAGCACCACGCGATGCGGGCTGGCCAGGATGCCCTCCTCGTCGCTCAGCGCGATTCCGAGGCGGCGCATTCCGAAATCCACCCCTAACGCGCGCACGAAAGATCCTCGAGCACCCGGGCGAAGTCCGCGGGCAGGGGGGCCGTGACGTGCATCGGCTCCCCCGTTTCCGGATGGCGGAACGTGAGCGATTCGGCGTGGAGCGCCTGGTGGTCGATCTCGGAGAGCAGCAGCGCGGCCTGGGCGCGGGGCGCGGGGGGCAGCCTCAAGAGCGGGCCGCGCCGGCCGCCGTACTCGGGATCGCCGAAGACGGGATGGCCGAGGTGCGCGAGGTGGACGCGGATCTGGTGCGTGCGGCCGGTCTCGAGGGCGAGGGTCAGCTCGGAAAGGTAGTCGTAGACCCGCTCGACCCGGTAGCGGGTCGCGGCGTTCCGGCCGCCGCGCGACACCACCACGAATTTCTTGCGGTCGCGGACGCTCCGCCCGAGGGGCGCTTCGATCCGTCCCTCCGCGGGGGTGAGGCGTCCCCAGACCAGCGCGCGATACGTCCGCTTCGCCTCCCGCGCCTCGATCTGGCGCGCCAGCTCGCGGTGCGCCCGCTCGGTCCGCGCGACGAGGAGGAGCCCGGAGGTCCCCTTGTCGATGCGATGGACGAGGCCGGCGCGCTCCTCGCCGCCCGCGCTCGGAAGGGAGCCGTACCGGTGGAGGAGGGCGTGGACGAGCGTGCCGCTTCGGTGTCCGACCGCCGGATGGACGACCATGCCCGCGGGCTTGACGATCACCGCGAGGGAGGCGTCCTCGTACACGACCTCGAGCGCGATCTCTTCCGGAAGGAGGCGCGAAGGCTCGCGCCGCGGGCGGGTGACCTCGACTTGGTCGCCGGCGCGCACCCGCCGACTCGAGCGGGATTCCACGGCGCCGTTCACGCGAACGTTCCCGCCGTCGATCAGGTGCTGGATCGCCGAGCGCGAAAGCGAGCGCTCCACTTCCGTCAGGAAGCGATCCAGCCGCTCACCCGCGCGCGAAGTCGGAACCGGGTGGAGTTTCGAGATCGGTGTGGGCGCGACCGGTTCGGGCGAGGTTCCAGGCAAGGAGGATCACTCCCAGAGTGACGGCTGAATCGGCGACGTTGAACACGGGCCATCGAACCGTGCCCAGGCCGACGTCGATGAAGTCGACGACCCTCCCCCACCGGACGCGGTCCAGCAGATTCCCCAGCGCGCCTCCGAGAATACACCCCAGCAAGATGCGATTGGCGAGACTGTGATAGGCGTCGCGGGCGAAGAGGTAGAGCACGACCGCGATCGCGATCACGGAGATCAGAATGAAGGGGAGCCGGCTGCCCGGAAAGAGCCCGAACGCCGCCCCGGTGTTGTGGACGAGGGTCAGCCGGAGGACGTCTCCGAGCACCGGCACCGGATGCCCCAGGAACAGATGCGTCGCCGCCAGCGCCTTGGTCGCCTGGTCGAGCGCCAAGATCGCCGCCGCGCACGCGAGAAACACTCCGATGCGGGTGGTCATCCGCGCGCGGCGTTCCCGGCCTTTTCCTGTTTCTCCTGACACTCGACGCAGAGATTCGCCTGCGGCATCGCGTCGAGGCGCTGCCGACCGATTTCCTTGCCGCACGACTCACAGACTCCGTATTCGTTCCGGTAGAGCCTTCGCAGAGCTTCATCGACGCTGATCAGCTGGCGCCCTTCCGCGGACGCGAAGAGGAATGCCTTCTCGCGCTCCATGGCGTCGGTGCCCATGTCGGCCATGTGGAAGGAATACGCGGACAGATCGCCCGAGGATTCCCGCTGGGTCTGTCCGATCGTCTTTTCGAGATAGCCGAGCTGGCTCAGCAGGCGCTTCCGTTCTTCCAGGAGCCGCTCTTCGAAATGTTTGAGATCTTTCTTGTTGAGCAAACGCTCACCCTCCTTCGCGGACCCGCTCGATTCCCACGCGGGCCCTCTCTCCGTCAAAGGTCCATTCCTCGATCGTGCTCCCCCCTGGCATCCGAGGGACGACCTCCTCCGCCAGTACTTCATCCCGGATGAAGCGCTCGTGCCGGGTGCACGCCTGAGCCAGACCGGGGCTCAAGTCCCAGTAGACGCGGATCCGGTCGGTCACCTCGAACTCGGCGCCTTTGCGAAGTGTCTGGATCCGATGCGCGAATTCGCGAACGAGCCCTTCCGCCTTGAGCTCCTCGTCCAGGGTGGTGTCGACGGCCACAGCCATCGCCGCGTCCCCCTGGGAGACCCAGGGTGCGCGCGAAGACTCTTGCACGGATACGTCTTCCGCGGTCAGCGTGAACCGCTGCCCGGCAGCCTCCACCTCCCAGCCTCCCGCCGTCAGCGCCGCTCGAACGGCTTCCGGCGACTCGGATTGAATCTTGGACGCCAGCTCCTTCATGGCGGCTCCGGCCTTCTTCCCGAGGACCGGATAATTGGGCTTCACCGTGGAGGCAAGAAGCTGGCCACGATCGGAAACAAATACCACTTCTTTCACGTTCAGTTCGTCCCGAATCAGATCGGAGAGCGATTCGATCCGGGCGCGGTCCCGCTCTCCCGGCCCGGAGACCGCGAGCCGGCGGAGCGGCTGGCGCACCCGCAGGGCGGACGCGCTCCTCGCGGCGCGGCCAAGGTTCACCACCTTGAGCGCCAGCGACATGGAGCGCTCGAGCTCCTCGTCGGTCGCATCCTCGGCCGGCTCGGGGTAGTCGCACCAGTGGACGCTCCTCGGAGACTCCGGGTGCGCCGGCCTCACGAGGCTCTGATGGAGCTCCTCCGCCACGAACGGGGTGAGCGGCGCGAGGAGCCGGGACACCGTGGCGAGGCACTCGAAGAGGGTGTCGTAGGCGGCGCGCTTGTCCGCGCGATCCCCCGATTTCCAAAACCGCCGGCGCGACCGCCTCACGTACCAGTTCGAGAGCTCCTCCACCACGAAGTCCTGGATGGCGCGCGCCGCGCGGGTGAAGTCGTACCCGTCGAACGATTCCACGCAGACCCGCGCCAGAGTGTGGAGGCGCGACCGGATCCATCGGTCGAGGAGGGTCGGCTCGGCCCGCTCGCGGGCCGCGGGCTCGTAGCCGTCGATGTTCGCGTAGAGCGCGAAGAACTGGGCGGTGTTCTTGAGCGTCCCGAGGAGCTTCTTCGTGACCTCGGTCACCCCTTCCGGGTCGAATTTCGTCGCCGTCCACGGCGGGCTCGTATGCAGGAGGTAGAACCGCAGCGCGTCCGCGCCGCGCCGGTTCAGGATCTCGTCGGGATCGACCACGTTGCCGCGGGACTTGCTCATCTTCTTTCCGTCCTTGTCGAGGATGAGCTCGTTCGAGAGCACGTGCTTGTAGGAGGACTCCCCCATCGCGAAGACCCCGATCGCCATGAGCGTGTAGAACCAGCCGCGCGTCTGGTCCATCCCCTCGGAGATGAAGTCCGCGGGGTAGCGGCGGTCGAAGTCGTCGGCGTGCTCGAAGGGGTAGTGCCACTGCGCGAACGGCATCGCCCCGGAATCGAACCAGACGTCGATCACCTCCGGCACGCGGCGCTGCGTGCCGCCGCATTTCGCGCAGCGGAACGTGACCTGGTCGACGTGCGGGCGGTGCAGGTCGAGCGGGTCGGGGACCCCGTCCCCTTCCCGGAGCTCCGCCATACTCCCGACGCAGCGCTCGGCGCCGCATCCCTCGCAGCGCCAGATCGGAAGCGGGGTGCCCCAGTAGCGGTTTCGCGAGAGCGCCCAGTCCACGTTGTTCTCGAGCCAGTTCTCGAAGCGGTGCGCGCCGATCTCCTTCGGGTGCCACTCGACCGCGCGGTTCGCCGCCAGCATCCGGTCGCGGTATCGTGTCGTCGCGATGTACCAGGTCTTCCACGCGTAGTAGAGGAGCGCCGAGTCGCAGCGCCAGCAGAAGGGATAGCTGTGGGTCGTCATCTCCTCGCGGTAGAGGAGCCCGTGCTCCTCGAGCCACGCGCGGATCCCCGCCTCCGCTTCCTTCACGTGCTGTCCGGCCCAGGGCTTCACCGCCTCGGTGAAGCGCCCCTGCGGGTCCACCGTGTGCCGCTGGGGAAGGTCGAGCTTCAGCCCGAGCTGGTAGTCGTCCTCGCCGTACATCACCGCCGTGTGCACGACCCCCGTGCCGTCCTCGGTCGTGACGAAATCGGCGGCGCAGACGTAGTACGCCTTCTTGCCGGTCTCCCTGCCGAGATCGATGAAATCGAAGAGCGGGCGGTAGCGTTTCCCCACCAGCTCGCGTCCCTTCGCCTCGCGCTCGACCGCGTACTCCCCCTCGAGCTGCGCGAGGCGCGCCCGCGCGAGCCAGTACCGCTCGTCGCGGCCGCCGCGCCTCTGGCGGACCAGGACGTAGTCGAGATCCTCCCCTATCGCGAGCGCGACGTTGCCGGGAAGGGTCCACGGAGTGGTGGTCCACGCGAGCACGAACACGCCGGGCTCGTCGACCAGCTCGAACTTCACCGTGACCGAAGGCTCGGTGACCTCGTCGTAGCCCTGGCTCACCTCGTGGCTCGAGAGCGGGGTCTCGCAGCGCGGACAGTACGGGACGATCTTGAACCCCTCGTAGAGATAGCCGCCGTCCCAGTACTTCCGGAGCAGCCACCACACCGTCTCGATGTAACTGTTGTCGAACGTGAAGTACGGATGGTCCATGTCGAGCCAGTAGCCGATCCGCTCGGTGACACGACGCCAGTCCGCCTCGTAGCGAAGGACGCTCTCGCGGCACCGGCGGTTGAACTCGGCGATGCCGAACGACTCGATCTGCTCCTTGCCGCTGATCCCGAGCTCGCGCTCGACGGCGATCTCGACGGGAAGGCCGTGGGTGTCCCACCCCCCTTTCCGGGGCACGTAGAACCCGCGCATCGATTTGTAGCGGCAGATGATGTCCTTCAGGGTGCGGGAGAGGACGTGGTGGACCCCCGGGAGGCCGTTCGCGGTCGGAGGCCCCTCGTAGAAGATGAAGAGCGGCGAGCCCTCGCGGCGTTTGAGCCCTTCCTGGAAGGCATCGATCTCCCGCCACAGCGAGAGCACGCGGGTCTCGCTTGCCGGGAGGTCGAGCTTCGTCGAGACGGGGATGAACATGTCCGAGCGGACGCTCACGTCCGGGGAGCGCCTCCGGGCGGAGGCATGCGCTCGATCACGCGCGTCACGAGACGGGTCAGCGTGGGCTCCGCTTTCGCCGCGGTCGCCAGGATCTTCGGCACGTCGAGCGGCTCGAGCGCGTCCGGGAAGCAGGTGTCGGTGACGACCGCGAAGGCGAGCACGCGCATCCCCGCGTGCACCGCGACGATCGTCTCGGGCACGAGCGACATCCCCACGAGGTCCGCCCCGGCCCAGCGGAGGAAGCGGTACTCGGCGCGGGTTTCGAGGTTGGGGCCCGCCACCCCCACGAAGACGCCCTCGCGAAGCGCGATCTTCTCCTCGAGCGCGACCGCGCGGGCCAGCGCGATCAGCTCGCGGCTGTAGGGCTCCGACATGTCCGGGAAACGCGGACCAAGGGCGTCCAGGTTGGGCCCGAGGAGCGGGTTGTCCCCCATGAGATTGATGTGATCGACGGTGACCACGATGTCGCCGCCCTCGTAGAGCGGGTTCATGCCCCCCGCCGCGTTCGTCACGATGAGCGTGTGGGCTCCCAGCGCGCGCAGCACCCGGACCGGAAAGGTCACCTCGCGCATCGAGTACCCCTCGTAGAAATGGACGCGGCCGTTCATGAGCGCCGTGGAGCGCCCGCCGAGCGTCCCGAGCACGAGCTCGCCGGCGTGGCTCTCCACCGAGGGCGTGGGGAAGTTCGGAATGTCCGCATAGGGGATCGTGACCGCCGATTTCATGGCCGCCGCGAACTGGCCGAGCCCCGTGCCGAGGATGATCCCCACCTCCGGAGGGGTGGTGATCCTGGGACGGAGGGATTCCAGCGCTTCTTCGATCGACTTGAGGAGACCGGTTGCCTGACTCGTCGCGACACTCATGTCGGATTCCTCTCGATTCCCAGGCGGCGCGTGAGCGTCGCCTCGTCCATGCCGTCGACCTCGACCCACTTCTCGCGCGAGGAACCGCCCGCCTTCAGGCGAACGGCGTCCCGCGGGAGAGCGAGCGCGTCGCAGAGAAGCCGGAGAACCGCGTCGTTCGCCTTGCCCGCCTCGGGGGCGGCGGTCACGCGGACCTGAATCGCGCCGTCCGGACGCATCCCGACGATCTCGTCCCTTCGGCTCCTCGGCGTGACCCGGACGCGGAGCCTCACGCGCGCGGCCCGAACAGGGCCGTTCCGATCCGCACCACCGTCGAACCTTCCTCGACGGCGACTTCGAAATCCGCGGACATGCCCATCGAAAGCTCGGCGTTCACGGGAAGGAGGCCCTCTCCCGTCGCCCGATCGCGGATTCCCGCCAGCTCGCGGAACGCGCGGCGCGCCCCTTCGACCCCTCCGTGCAGCGGTCCGATCGTCATGAGCCCTCGGAGCTCGACGGCCGGGAGCCCGCGCACGACCGCGAGGAGCGCCAGCGCCGCTTCGGGAGCCGCCCCGAACTTGCTCTCCTCGCCCGACGTGTTCACCTCCACGAGGCACGGCACCGTGCGCCCGGCCTCGGCGGCCCGGCGCGAGACCTCGCGCGCCAGCGAAGGCGAATCGATCGAATCGATCGCGTCGAAGAGCTGCACCGCCCGCTTCGCTTTGTTGCTCTGCAGATGCCCGATCAGGCGCCAGCGCGGCCGCGGGCTCAGGGCGGCGATCTTCGCTTCCGCTTCCTGGACCCGGTTCTCGCCGAATTCGCGGAGCCCGAGCGCCATCGCGTCGGCGACGACGGACGCCGGAAAACCCTTCGTGACCGGAAGCAAGAGCACCGCGTCGGGAGACCGCCCCGTCCGTTCCGCGGCGCGCTCGATTCTTCCGCGGATGAATTCCAGCCGAGCCGAGAGGCCGGACGAGTCACCCATGGAATTTCCTGGAAAAATCCAAGCCGTGCAGTATATCGAGGGGTTCGCCAAGGGCACAAGCGCAAAGGACCCCGAGCGCGGGAGAACAGCGATGGTGTGCGCCAATTGCGGGCGGGAGCTAGAAGAACGAGGGTGCAAGGTGCGGTGCAGGAGCTGCGGCTACTTCGAGGACTGCTCCGATCCGAGCGCGCCGGGGGAATGGGAGCGCGAAGGGCGTACGGGATCCCCCGCGCCGGCGCCGGAGGAGCCGGAGCGAAGCGAGACTCGGGATGAAACGGGTTAGCGGGCTTCCTTGTACCGCGATTCCGTCCGGCTGAGGTACCCGGTGCAGCCCCGATTGCGGCAGGGTACTCGCTCGGGAGCCAGCAGGAGATCCGACTCCTTCTCGCCGGTGTGTGACGCCTGGAGCTGTGCGAGCGCTTGGAATTGCTGCGGCGTGTACATGTAGCCGCACTTCACGCAGCGATACCAGAATTCCTGGTCCATCGGGTCACTCCTGTAGGCCGCACAGGAAGCAACCCCTGCGATCAGTCCGGAGTAGGCGGATAGGGGAACGAGACGTCCACCCGGCGCGGGGCGAACGCGCCGACGCTTCGAAGCCGAAGCGCGGGCAGAGTCTACGTCCCGTCATGCCGCGGAGACAAGATCATTCTGCCGTGGTAGCATCCCGCCCGATGGCCAAGATGGTGCTGCACTTCCTCATCACGGCGGCCGTGTTCGTGGCGCTCGCGATGAAGCTCCCCGGCTTCTACGTGGACGGATGGGGGTCCGCCCTCCTCGCGGCGCTGGTGCTCGGTATCGTCAACGTCACGGTGGGTCCGATTCTCAAGATCCTCACCTTTCCGATCATCCTGCTCACGCTGGGGCTCTTCTCCTTCGTCGTGAACGCGATCCTGATCCTCCTGGTCGCGTTCCTCGTGCCGGGGCTCAGCATCAACGGATTCTGGCCCGCGCTCGTGGCGGCCGTCGTCCTGGCCGTGGTGAACCTCCTCTGGAGAATGGCGACCGCGCGCGCGGAGGATTGAGGGCCAGGACGCGGCCGTTGACCTCGCGCCGGATTCCTTCCGATTTCGAGCCGAACGAGCTGACGAAGCTCCTCGAGGAGAAGCAGCGCTCCGGGACCCGCGTGCTCGATCTCACGGAGACGAACCCGGCCCGGCTGGGGCTCGGCGGCGCGGGACCCGAGGAGCTGCGGGCGCTCGCGGACGCGCGCGGCGCACGCTACGACCCCGATCCCCAAGGGATGCGCTCCGCGCGTGAGGAAGTCGCCCGCTACCTCGCCGCGCGCCCCGGCTCGGAGCAAGCGCCTTCCCCGGACGACCTCTTCCTGGTGGGGAGCACGAGCGAAGCGTACGCGCATCTCTTTCGGCTGCTCTGCGATCCCGGCGACGAGATCCTCGTCCCCCGTCCGAGCTATCCGCTGTTCGAGCCGCTCGCCGCGCTCGAGAGCGTGCGCACCGAGCGCTACCGGCTCGTGCACGACGAGCGATGGAGCCTCGATCTCGATTCCCTCGAGGCGGCGATCTCCTCGAGGACGCGGGCCGTCGTGGTCGTGGAGCCGAACAACCCCACCGGCTCCTGCCTGACGCGCGAGGAGGCCGCGCACGTCGAGTCGCTCTGCGCGGAGCGTGGCGTGGCGCTCGTCTCCGACGAGGTGTTCGGCGATTTTCCGCGTCCGCCGCGCCGGGCGCTCCCCACGATGCTCGGCAACCGCCGGGCGCTGACGTTCGTGCTCGGCGGGCTCTCGAAGACCTGCGGCATGCCCCAGATGAAGGTGGCCTGGATCGCGCTCGCCGGCCCGGACGCGGAGCGGAGGGAAGCCGCGCGCGGGCTCGAGTGGATCGCCGACCTCTTCCTGTCCCCTTCGACCCCCGTCCAGGCGGCGCTGCCGGCGCTCCTCGGGGCGCGGCACGCCTTCCAGGAGCGGCTGCGCCGTCGGCTGGAGGAAAACGGAGCGCGGCTCGCTTCGCTCGGGAAGAAAGGCGACGGGTTTCGCGTATGGGATGCGGAAGGAGGCTGGGCGGCGGTTCTGGAGACGCCCCCCGCCGGGAATGAGTTCGCCCTGCGGCTCCTCGAGGAGCAGAATGTGTGGGTGCACCCGGGACACTTCTACGAGATCGGCCACGAGCGCTGCGTGGTCCTGAGCCTGCTCCAAGCCCCCGAGGTCTTCGCCGAGGCGGTCGCCCGCATGGAGCGTCTGCGATGAGGACCCTGGCGCTCGGGTTCCTCGCCCTGGCCCTATCCTCAGTGGGCGCATCCGCCGGCGCGCCGGACCCTCCCATGAGGCCGGTCCCCGCCACCGCGCAGGACTCGCTGCGGAAGGCGATCCGCGACGTGATCGCGCTCGTTCCGGACCCCGGAGCGCCGTACGTGCTCCATCCGGAGGAGTCGAGGAGCGAGGTCCAGGGGAGCGCGCCCTTCAGCCGGGCCGGGAAGCGCTGGACGCGGCCTGCCCGCGCGAGCGCGGAACGGTACTACGACGTCCCGAACGACGCGCCGGGCGCTTCCCCCGAGCTGCGGGAATTCCTGACCCCGGTCGAGGTGACGGCGGAGTTGAACGGGGAGCTCCGCTTCGTGGACCTCGCGTCGGAGGGGGGGCCGCCCACGCTCTTCCCGCTCGCGAACGCCGCCGCGGTGGAGATCGCGGCGATCGTGCCGGGCGCCGTGCAGGGGCGCTCGGCCGCGATGACCCCGGAGCAGTCGGAGTACCGGCTCACCGCCCTCACCATCGTCCTCGGGGACGCCTTGACCGAACGGGCGGTCCGCCGGGCCGTCCGCACGGGGTCCGCTCCGAGCGCCCCGCCCTCGGAGACCGCCTCCGCCGCCGAGATCCGTCGGATCTCGATCCTGCTCCACGGCCCCAAGAAGTACGTCGAGGGGGTCGCCCGCAAGCTGCCGGTCCAAGCGCTCCGGCGCTTCCTGCACCGCTGATCCGAGGCTGAAAAACTCATTGGAAACGCGGGGTGCGACGTGTATTTTGCTCGACGCTACCGGATCCATGGGCGGGTTCCCCGTCCAGACCACTCTTCCATCACGCAAGGGGGTTCGTCATGAAAGGGCGTCTCATCCAGTTGGCTCTCGTCGCCTCGCTGGTCGCCGTCGCCGGCGTTGCCCTGGCCGCGGCGGAGAAGAAGGCGGCCGGAGACAAGCCGTGGGCCATGAACGCCACGATCATCGAGGCGTGCAGCTGCCCCATGTTCTGCCAGTGCTACTTCAGCACCTCGCCCGCGTCCCACAGCATGGCCGGGATGGAAGGGCACGCAGGTCACGAGGAGACCTACTGCCGCTTCAACAACGCCTACCGAGTGAACCGCGGAACGTACCAGGGCGCGAGCCTCGCGGGCGCGAAGTTCTGGGTCGCCGGCGATCTCGGCTCGAGCTTCGGCGACGGAACCGCGGACTGGGCGGTGGTCACGTTCGACCCGTCGGTGACCCCGGTGCAGCGCGAGGGAATCAAGACGATCCTCGGAAGCGTCTACCCGGTGAAGTGGGGCCAGTTCGACGTCGCGCCCGATGCTCCGATCGTCTGGGAGCACAAGCCGGGGGCGGAAGTCGCGCACGCGACGCTGAACGGCGGCCAGAACGCGGAAGTCATCTTGAAGAGCTCGGTCAACAGGAACGCGGCCGGGCCGACCGTGATCAAGAACCTCAAGTACTTCGGCGCCCCGAGGAACGAGGGCTTCGTGCTGATGCCGAACGAGGTCGAGGCCTACCGGGTCGGCGACAAGGCGTTCGACTACAAGGGCACCAACGGATTCATGATCACGTTCGATATCACCTCGAAGGACGTCAAGGAACAGGCTTCGAACTGATCGAAGCCGAGGAGGCACGATGGACCGCACCACGCTCGACGGAATGTGGAACCACTTTCGCACGATCCATGGGATCACGCTCCGCGCGATCCAAGCCGTTCCGGGGGACAAGATCGACTCCCGGCCCGTGCGCGACATGCGGACGCCTCGGGAACTGATCGTTCACGCGTACGGCACGATGCGCGCCATCGCGGAAGGAGCGACGAAGGGCGAGGTCTCGTGGGACGAAGCGAAGGACGAGAAGGCCGCGTGCGAAGCGATCCGCTCGCACGCCGATCTCGTCCGCTACGCGGAAGACTGCTGGAAGGCCGCGGACCGGGCGATCGGCTCGCTCACCCCCGCCCAGATCACCGGACCGGTGAAGACGCCGTGGGGCTTCGAGCCTCCGGGGTTCATCTGCGTGACCATCATCTACGATGAGCACCTGCACCACCGCGGCCAGCTCTACGCGTATCTGCGGCAGATGGGCGTCGAGCCGCCGTTCATGTGGGATTTCGAGCACAACGCTCCGGAGTACCAGCCGAAGGCGGCCGCCCAGCCGGCCTAGGACGTGGAGCGAGAACGGACGGAGGGGCCGGACGCGACGCGCGCCGGCCCCTTCTCGTTTCCGGAGCGCGAACCCGTCCGCGCGCCACTCGCCGCCCTCTTCGTCGCGCAGTTCTTCTCGCAATTCGGCGATTCCGTCTTCCAGCTCGCGTTCATCTGGCTCGTCCTCGAGCTGACCGGATCCAAGTCGGCCACCGGCCTCGCGGCCATGATCTCCTATCTCCCGCCGCTCGTCTTCGGGGTCGCGGCGGGGCTCATGGTGGATCGCTTGAACCGCAAGCTCGTCATGGTGTGGGCGGACGCGGCCCGCGCGTTCCTGCTCGCGGTGTGCGGCGCGCTCTACGCCGCCCATGTGCTCTCCCCCGCCCTGCTCATCGCCTTCGCGTTCGGGACCGCGACCTCCGCGGTGCTCTTCTATCCGGCGCGCGACTCGATCCTGCCGGAGCTGGTTCCCCGCGCGGCGCTGCCCCGGGCGAACGCGTGGGTGCAGCTTTCGCAGCAGGCCGCCTTCTTCTTCGGTCCGATGGCCGCGGGGCTCCTCATCCGGCGCTTCGGCGTGCAGGCGGCCTTCCCCACGGGTGCGGCCTGCTTCGTCGGCTCGCTCCTGGCACTCCTCTTCCTCGGAGGCGCCGGATCCTTCCATCGATCGGGAGAGGAGCGCATCGGGCTGGCCCAGGACTTCCGCTCCGGGCTCGCCACGATCGCGCGGGACCGCACCCTGGTGCTGCTGCTCACGCTCACGGCGCTCGACAATCTCTTCGTGATGGGGCCCGCCATCGTCGGGATCGCGGTGCTCGTCCGCGAGACGCTGCACCGCGACGCGTCCGCCTACGCGCTGGTGGATGCCATGTACGGGGTGGGCATGGTGGCGGGGAGCCTCGTCCTGAGCCGCGTGGGATCGAAGGTCCGGAGCGGCCGCCTGCTCCTCATCGGCATCACCCTCGACGGGCTGACGCACATTCCGGTCTACTTCTGCCGCACGCTGGACACGCTCGTCCCGGTCGTGCTCGTGCACGCGCTGATGATCCCCGCGATCGTGGTGCCCCGCGCGACCCTCGTGCAGGGGATGGTCCCGTCCCGGCTCCAGGGGAGGGTGTTCGCGCTCGTCAACGTCGTCGTGCTCGGAACGACGGCGATCTCGTCCGGGCTCACGGGTCTCGCGCTCGACCGGATCACCGCACCGGTGCTCTTCGCGGTGACCGGCGCCCTGGCGGCGGCGACGGGGCTAATGGGATTCGCGTTTCCGAGGCTGCGGCGGCTCTGACGCGACCTCCGCGGCCCTGCCCCGGAGCCCGAGGAGCTTCTCGCGCGCGAAGCCGTCGGCCGGGTCCGCGCGCGCCGCGCGCTCGTAGAGCGACGCGGCTTCGTCGATCCTTCCGTCCTTCTCGTACAGGAGCGCGAGATTCGTGAGCGCGAGCGTGTTGAGCGAGTCGTAGTCGAGCGCGCGCGAGAGCTCACGCACCGCATCCGTGCGCCGCCCCTGCGTCGCGTGGATCACGCCGAGATCCACCCAGGCTTCCGGGTAGTCGGGGCGCAGCCGGAGCGCGGTCTCGATGTGGGGCACTCCCTCCGCCGGGTTCCCCTTGAGCGCGAGCTTCACGCCGAGGCTGTACTCCGCGTCGGCGTTCATGCGCGACGGCATCGGCCCCTGCCCGAGATTCCCGAGCAGGAAGAGACCCACGAGCGCCGCGGGGGCCGCGACCCGCGCCCCGAGGAGACCCGCGGGAGCGGCGCGGAACGCCGCCGCGATCCGGCGCACGCCTTCGGCCGCGAAGACGAGGAGCGGGGGCACGAGCGGGATGCGGTACCGCGCGGTGATGAAGAAGGCGACCACGCCCGCCGCGTAGAGCAGCGTGAAGGCGGCCAGGATGCGCGCGCCGCGCCAGGCCATCGCCATTCCGACGAGGCCGAGCGGCATCAGGATTCCGAAGGGGAAACAGAGCCCCGGAACCTTCCAGAGCAGCGCCGCGAGGACCGGGGAATGGGCGCGCGCCGGGTAGATTTCCTGGTTGCGCGGGATCTCGTTCCCCGCGAGCAGGAGGTACACCTTCTTGGCCTGGAGCCGAAGGAATCCGAGCGGATCGGACACGGCGTAACCGGCCGCCTTGCGGGCGAAGTAGGAGGACGCCTCCCCCACGCTTCGGATTCCCTTGCGGCGCGGCTCGAGCACCATCTTCTTCCACTGGAGGTCGGGGCGGATCCCCACGGTCGCGTCGTAATCGGGGTTGTTCCCGATGTAGAGATTGAGACCCCCGTTCCACGAGATCGGGACCAGCTCTCCTCCGTGATCCACGTTCCGCCAGGTCACGGGCACGATCGCGAGGACGCCCGCCGCGATCACCGGCACGGCGTGACGGCGGGCCCACACCGCGAGTGCGCCGAGGAGGAGGAGCGACGGGGCGGTGACGATCGAGGCGATGCCCGCGGTGAACCCGGCCAGAGCCCAGAGACCGGTCGCGCGCAGGGAGTCCTCTCGCTCTCTGGCCCGGATCGCGAGGGCGAGGGCCGCGAGCTGGAGCAGGACGGTGAGCGTGGGGGTCAGGAGCTCGCCGTCGTAGTAGATCAGCATTCCGTACGCCGCCGCACCGAGCCCGGCCGCGAGACCGACGGCGCGCCCGAAGAAGCGCGCGCCGATCCATCCGGTCAGCACGCTCGAGAGCGCGCCGAGGAAGCTCTGCACGATCCGAGGCACGAGGTATCCGGATCCGAAGAGGCGGTAGATCCAGCCGAGGAAGTAGGCGTATCCCGGGGGCTGCCAG
>Ga0066388_100000940_pt1 | contig 15318 bp, 16 predicted proteins | sample PanSoiMetaGPlot6_FD_64539 | JGI IMG/M metagenome (GOLD analysis project Ga0066388, IMG submission 64539) | Tropical forest soil microbial communities from Panama analyzed to predict greenhouse gas emissions - Panama Soil - Plot 6 (Hybrid Assembly) | ecosystem: Environmental > Terrestrial >... | reverse complement strand
CGGCCCGTGCGCGAGACGAACGAGGTTGTTCATGGCCAACTTTACGCCGCTCTCCGCCGCAATCGGCGGTGCGCTGATCGGCCTTTCCGCGGCCCTCCTGATGCTCTCGACCGGCCGCATCGCCGGCATCAGCGGCATTGTCGGCGGCCTGATCGGCTGGAACGTGCCCGATCGCAACTGGCGCATCGCCTTCATTGTCGGTTTGATCCTGGCGCCGCTCAGCGGGAGCCTGGTCGGCTACGCGGTCGCCGAGCCGCAAATGCCGGCGAGCTGGACTGTCATCGTCATCGCGGGCCTTCTGGTCGGGTTCGGCACGCGGCTCGGCGGCGGCTGCACCTCCGGCCACGGCGTGTGCGGGGTGGCGCGGCTGTCGCCGCGCTCGCTCGTTGCGACGACGGTGTTCATGGCGGTCGCAATCGTCGTGGTGGCGATCACACGCCATGTGCTGGGAGGCTGAAGTCATGTTGATGCTCGCCGGATTGATCTGCGGCTTCGTGTTCGGCTGGGGACTGCTGATCTCCGGCATGATGCAGCCCGCCAAGGTGCTCGCCTTCCTGGACGTGTTCGGCGCATGGGACCCGAGCCTGCTCGTTGTGATGATCGCGGCACTTGGAGTCGGCAGCGCCGGCTATGCGATCGCGCGGCCAAGGGCGCCATTGTTCGCGGCGCGCAACATGTGGCCGGAGAAGACCACGATCGACGCACCACTCATCCTTGGCGCCACAATGTTCGGCGTCGGATGGGGCCTCACCGGGCTCTGTCCGGGGCCGGCGATCGAGAACCTCGCAACACTTTCGCCACGTCTCGTCGTGTTCGTCGCCGCCATGATCGCATGCATGGCGCTCCACAGTGTGTGGCAAAGGCGCGTGGCGGCACAGCAAGCCATGGTGACCGCCAACGTGGACGGATAGCTAAGCCTGCGCAGTCGGAGGGTGCCGGGCGCGACGCTCCTTACTCACGACTCTGGAAATCAAAAACCTCGACGAAGGGATCGCTGGCGTTGACCCGTTCAAACGTTGACCCTTCCGGCGCATCGAGATGCGGAATGATATCGGGATCGTAGTTCGCAATCGTATTAACGTCATAAACGCCATGGTTTGCTGGGTTGTCCATGTATTGGTCCGTTTCGTCTCCGGCCATGAACCTCCACCCGCTATCGATAGAGTTGTCGGGTTTCTCTCGGTACATGAAGCGGACGCGCATGCCATCGACAGTAATCCTGTCTGTTGCGATGCAGGCACCATGACCATCGGCGAGAGACCGAATATCTCCGGCGGCTTTGGCGAAGCGCTTTTTCATCGAGTTTCTCACTCGACCTAGCACGTCCAGCGTGGCACGGATGGATATGCCTGAGCCAGCAAGTCAGGCCAGTGGCGGGCAATGATAGCGTAGAGATAGTCGATCGGCACGTCGATCCCGGTGGTATGCGAGCGATGACGCTCAACCGCGCATGCCAATCACTTGTCCGCCGTCGACCACGATCGTGGTGCCAGTGATGAAACGGCCGGCATCGGAACACAGCAGTAGAAGCGTACCGTCGAGATCACGCGTTTCGCCAAAACGGCCGAGCGGTATGTCCTTGAGGATGGTGGCACCGCGCTCGCTCGCCAGATAGTCGCGGTTGATGTCGCTGATGATCCAACCCGGCGCGATGGCGTTGACGCGGATACCGCGGCTCGCGAGCTCGAGCCCGAGTGCCCTGGTGAGCTGGATGATGCCGGCCTTCGACACCGCGTAGGCGGCCACGCCCTTGGCGACGCCGAAGCCGAGGATCGAAGCGATGTTGACGATCGCACCGCCCTTCTGCGCTGCGATCAGGCGCCGCGCGGCCTCCTGCGACCAGAACAGGGCGGCATCGAGATTGGTACCAAGCACGCGCCGCCACTCGGCTTCGGCAAGCTCCACGGCGCGATCGGCGTGCACCACGCCGGCGTTGTTGATGAGGATGTCGACGGTGCCGAGTTCGGCTTGGGCCTGGTCAAAGGCGCGCGTCATCGCGACGCGATCGAGCACGTCGGCAGTGCTCGCGATGGCGCGGCCACCTGCGGCTGCAATGCGCGCGCGCACCTCCTCGAGGCGCTCACCACGGCGCGCCACCAGCGCGACCGCCGCACCCACCTCGGCCAGCACCTCGGCGAAGCGCTCACCGAGCCCGCTCGAGGCGCCGGTCACCAACGCCACCTTTCCCTTGAGACTGAACAGGTCGGCCGCGGCCATCTGCGCCCCCTCGACTCGCTTGCGGACGCGGAGGATACTGGCTGACATTCCAACAAGCGCCAAGGCACGGGTTGCAATGACCGGCAAGGACCATGAGCATCACGAACACCACGAGCACGGCTCGGAGCTCAGCGACACGCAGCTGCGCGTGCGAGCGCTCGAGACCATCCTGACCGAGAAGGGCTATGTCGAACCGGCCGCGCTCGACGCCATCATCGAGGCCTACGAGACCCGCATCGGCCCGCACAACGGCGCCCGGGTGGTGGCGCGCGCCTGGATCGATCCCGCTTTCAAGCAGGCGCTGCTGAAGGACGCGACGGCTGCCATCGGTACGCTCGGCGTCCTGGGGCGCGTCGGCGACCACCTAGTGGCCGTTGAGAATACCGAGCGCGTGCACAACATGATCGTCTGCACGCTCTGCTCCTGCTATCCGTGGGAGGTGCTCGGCCTGCCGCCGACCTGGTACAAGTCGGCCCCCTATCGCTCGCGCGCGGTGATCGATCCACGTAGCGTGCTCGCCGATTTCGGCGTGACGCTGCCTGCGACGACGGAGATTCGCGTCTGGGACTCGACCGCCGAGACGCGCTTCCTGGTGCTGCCGATGCGGCCTGCTGGAAGTGAGGGCCTGAGCGAGGAGGCGCTGGCGGGCCTTGTCACCCGCGATGCGATGATCGGCACCGGCCTCGCCAGGCGGCCGGATTAGGTCAAGAGCTGAGGCTACGCACTGGAGCCTACTTCAGGTATGCACGTACCACGTCGATCAGCTCCTCGGCGCCGCGCGCCTGCTCGCTGTTGGCATCGCATTGCGCAGCCATGACGTGCAGGCGGATATGGTCTTCCATCACCTCCGCCATGAGGCCATTCATGGCCCCGCGGGCCGAGGCGATGAGCTGCAGAATCTCGGCGCACTCGACCTCCCGTTCAAGCGCCCGCTCAATCGCCTCGATCTGGCCGCGCAGGCGGCTGACGCGATTGAGAAGCTTGGTCTTTTCACGAACGGTGTGGGACACCGAGAAAGCTCCGCGAGGTTAACATCTTGGCCCCACACTATCTTTGAACAACGCTTGTTGCAACGAACTTGCAATAGGTGGAGCGCTTGTCGAGGCGGCAGTGACGCACCCAAGCGGAGTAAATAGGGAGGTCGGCTCCGGGGCCGTTGCGGAACGGCCGCATCGGCGCTTACGTTTGGACCGTGTTCCAGGGAAGCTCCACATGAATGGCATCCACGACATGGGCGGCATGCACGGCTTCGGCAAGGTCGAGCCGGAGCTCAACGAGCCGCCGTTCCATTCGCGCTCGGAAGCGCTCTCGCTCGCGCTCAATCGGGCCATGAGCTACGCGAAGGTGTGGAATATCGACCGCTCGCGCGCCGCCATCGAGGAGCTGCCGGCGCGCGACTATTTGACGCTGAGCTACTACCAGAAATGGGCGCTGCGGCTGGAAAAGCTGCTCGTCGAGTTCGGCCTCGTCGGCGCTGACGAGATCGCGGCCGGCCGGTCGCTGCGCCCGGGCAAGACGCTGCCGCGCACCCTGAGAGCCGCCGAGGTCGAAAAGGCGCTCACGCGCGGCTCCTATGCGCGGCCGACCAACACCACACCGCGCTTCGCGGCCGGCGATCGCGTGCGTACGCGCAACATCAATCCTGCGACGCACACGCGACTCCCGCGCTACGCGCGCGACCGCACCGGCGTGATCGAATGCGTGCGCGGGTTCCATGTGTTCCCCGACACGGTCGCAATCGGGGAAGGCGAGAATCCGCAGTGGCTCTATACCGTGCTGTTCGAGGGTCGCGAGTTGTGGGGCGAGAGCGCCGATCCGACGCTGAAGGTCTCAATCGAGGCCTGGGAGCCCTATCTGGAGCTAGTGCCCCGTTTCCGAAGTTCGTGATACACTTCAGCACGCTCTGACACGAACTTCGGAAACAAAGGGGCACTAGCTCCTTTATGCTTCTGGTGCCGCTTTTCGATTTGAGGTTCCTAACAGAGTTTGCTGCGGGTCGTGTAGGAACCTCAAATCGGCGGCACTAGCATGATTGATTCTGCCGCCGCGCGCCGCGTCACGGAGGCCGTGCCAAGCATCCCGCGCGATGCCGAGGGGCCGGTGTTCCGCGAGCCCTGGGAGGCGCAGGCCTTCGCGATGGCGCTGGCGCTGCACGAGCGCGGCCTGTTCACCTGGTCCGAATGGGCCGCAACGCTGGGCGAGGAGATCAAGCGGGCGCAGGCGGCCGGCGACCCCGACACCGGCGAGACCTATTATCGGCATTGGCTCAACACGCTCGAGCGGCTGGTGGCGGCGAAGGGCGTGACCGACAGCGCCATGCTCGCACGCTATCGCGACGCCTGGGACCACGCGGCCGATCGCACGCCGCACGGCACGCCGATCGAGCTCAAGCCTGAAGATTTCGAGCCTTAAATGCCGATCCGCTCGCTTGCCATATACCCGGTGAGCAGCAGGCCGCCGAAAGCGATGATCACACAGGCGGCCACAACCTCGATCGCACGCATCGCCATCATGCCATAGCCGGAGTTCGAGCCGGCAAGGCGCGCCGCCCAGCTGCGCGCGCCGACCGCAATGGTGGCGATCACCGCGACCGTGATGGCCGTGCCGAGTCCCATCATCATCATAGCGTCAAGTGGGGCGGAATGCAGGTCTGTTGAGCCACCCGCATCATGACGATCGACAATGAGAATTCAGATGCCAGCTGCCCCGCCATCGGCCCGCGGGTCGTGGGCGGCCTCCATCGTTCCGCCAGGATGCAGCACGACCGCGCCGGCATGCCCGATTGCATCGGTCATCGTCACGTCGTGGCCGGCGGACATAAGCCGGTCGATGAGGTTGCCGTCGAGCCTTGCCTCGATCACCAGATTGCCGATTGGCTTGCCCCAGGTGCGACCGACGAACCAGCGCGGCCGCTCGATCGCCTGGTCGAGCGGCACGCCATACAGCACATGGCGGGTGAACACCTCTGCCTGGATCTGCCACTGGGCGTCGCCGCCCATGGTGCCATAAGCCATCACGCGGCCGTCGCGCAGCACGGCGAGCGCCGCGGTGAGCGTGTGCAGCGGCAGCCGGCCGGGCTCGAGCAGATTGAGCGCGGTGCGATCGAGCGAGAAGCTCAAGCCGCGGTTCTGCATCACGATGCCGGTCTGCGGCAGCACCACGCCGGAGCCGAACTCCCAGTAAAGCGACTGGATATAGGAGACGACCAGGCCCGACGCGTCGGCGGCGCCCATCCAGATGGTGTCGCCTACCTCCACCGCGGCCTTCCAGGCGGCGGCCTTGCGGCGATCGATCGCTGCGGCCTCGGCATCGAGAAACGCTTTATTGAGATAACGGTCGAGCGGATGCGGCAGTCGGACGGGATCGGTGATCACCCGATCGCGCACCACAGTCGCGCGCTTGCTCGCCTCGATCAGGCCGTGGAGGTGATCGAAGCTTTCTGCCTCCTTGACGCCAAGCCGATCGTAGAGCGCGAGGAGCACCAGCGCGACGAGACCTGGCGTGGGCGGCGGCGTATTCCACAAGGCGCCGGCCGGGAGCGCCACCGAGAGCGGCTCGACTTCCGTGGCGCGGCAGCGCTCGAGATCGGCGCGCGTGACCGGGCTGCCGACGCGCTCGAGATCGACCGCGATCTCGCGGCCGATGTCGCCGCGATAGAAATCATCGAGCCCGGCATGAGCGAGCTGCTCGAGTGTCGTGGCGAGCGCCGCGGGTTGGAGCCGCGCGCCCTGCGGAGCCGGCTTGCCATCGATGAGAAACGTCTCGGCAAATCCCGGCACGTCCTTGAGCTCTCGGCTCGCGTCCGCGATCATGAGCGAAAGGTGCCGTGAGACCGCAACGCCTTCACGCGCGTGTTGCGTGGCCGCGGCAAGGAGGTCGGCAAGCGGCAAACGACCGCCATGGGCCTTGGCGGCCTCGAGCGCCAGCATCCAGCCCGCAACCGCAGATGGCACAGTGAGCGCTGCCAGCGGCCCGCGCGTCGGAATCCGCTCGTAGCCGGCGTCGCGATAGAGCGCGGGCGTCGCGCGCGCGCCGGCCGCACCCGCCGCCATCAGGGCGCGCACGCGCCCCGACGGCTCGTGCACGAGCCAGAAGCCATCGCCGCCGAGGTGATTCATGTGGGGATAGACGACTGCGATGGTGGCCGCCATCGCCACCATGGCTTCGAGCGCATTGCCGCCTTCGGCGAGAATTGCGCGGCCAGCCTCAGCAGCGGCGAAATGCGGCGCGCAGGCGACGCCACGGCTATGGCCGGCGGTGTAACGGTCCATCAGGTCAACGCTCCCCCGCACAGGCGGTACTTTGGTCGTAGCACCATGGGATCGTCCTGGTGCGTCGCGTCAAGCAGCAAAAAAGCATCAATCACAACGCGTTAAGGCTGGCAAGCGTTTGCTGACCGCGCCAACCGGCGATCCGCGCGGCTCATTTACGGCGCGCAAGCTCCTCGACAACCTCGTGCAGGATCCGCCGTGCGCGGATTGCCAGATTGAAAAAGGAGCACATTATGTCAGCCAATATCCGCAAGATGCTCATTGTCACCGCCGCTCTGATCGGCGCGGCGCCGTCGGCCTTCGCCGACGTGATCACCGACTGGGACGAGAAAGGCGTCGCCATCGTCAACCCTATGCCGCCCTACAATAGTCAGCGCATCATGGGGCTGGTCCATGCCGCGATGTTCGATGCGGTCAATTCGATCGAGCGACGCTACCGGCCGTATCTAATCCAGCTGCCCGCAAGTCCGAACACGTCGAAGGAAGCAGCAGCAGCCGCGGCAGCCGCCACGGTGTTGGCATCTATTGATGCAAAGACAGCGAGTGCGGTTAGAGACGCCTTGGCGGTCAACCTCGCGACGATCCCAGACGGTCCGGCGAAGTCGGATGGCATCAAGCTTGGCGAAACGATCGCCGCGAAGATCCTGGAGGCTCGGGCAAACGACGGCCACGACGCGCCCGATGCCTATCGGCCGAGGACTACGCCCGGCGTCTACGTTCCGACTCCGATCACAGCTGCTTCGATGTGGCCGAACATGAAACCATTCGCCATCAACTCACCAAACCAATTCCGACCCCAGGCTCCGGTCTCGCTCAAGAGCAGAGAATGGGCCACGGACTACAACGAAATCAAGAACTATGGCAGCAAGACCAGTACCAAGCGGACACCGCAGCAGACCGAAACCGCCCGTTTCTGGCTCATGGTCGGACCGCAAGCCTATCATCCCCTTGCGCGGCAACTCGTCAACGCAAAGCAGATGAACGTGATCGACAGCGCGCGGTTCATGACGCTCGTGGCGCTGGGCCTCAACGACGCTCTGATTGCAGTGTTTGACGCCAAGTATCATTACAACTTCTGGCGACCGATCACGTCCATTCGCAACGGCGACATCGACGACAACCCGGCTACCGAGCGTGAAGCGACCTGGCAACCGATCGACAACACGCCGATGCACCCGGAATATCCATGTGCACACTGCATCCTCAGCGGAACCGTCGCGAGTGTCGTCAAGACTGCACTCGGCTCAGCGGACATCCCCGAGGTTGCGATGACCAGTCCGAATGCGCCCGGCGTGACTCACCGCTTCACCAACATGACGGCCTTCACTGACGAAGTCGCGAACGCCCGCATCTGGGCCGGCTTCCACTACCGCTTCTCGACCCGGGTCGGAACGGATATGGGTGGCCGGATTGGAGAACACGTCGTGAAAAGCGTGTTGCAGCCGGCGGCCCTGGCAAGCGGGCGATGATGAAGGCGTCCGCGGGGCTGGCAAGGACAAGCAGGCCCCGCGGAATAGATTGGCTGCAACAAGCCAGATGTTGCAGCCCCCCGCATGTGCTACATTTGCGACCGTAATAGTGAATTGCGGGTCCAGCATTCGGCCAAAATTGACGGTTGAGGTCTCTTTTACGGCGCCCAAGCTGGCAATCCTATTCTGCCGCTGATGAGCAGCGATCGAAATGCAAAATGAAGAGCATGGACTTCACCGCCCTGAAGGAGGGGACTCACCATGCAGATGATCCAGGATCGACGACGTTTCCTTGGCGCGCTTTCGGCGGCGGGTGCAGCTGGCCTCATTGGTACGGGCACTTTGTTGGCTCAAGAGCCTCCGCTGGAAACCACCACAATTCGACTCGCGAAGAACCGCAGCATTTGCATAGCGCCGCAATATATCGCTGAAGAGCTGCTGCACGCGGAAGGCTTTACCAACATCCACTATGTGATGTCCGATGCGGGCGTCAATCAATGGAAAGCCGTCACCAGCGGCGAGATCGATCTTACTTCCCACTACCCGCCATTCTTCATCCCCCTTATCGAGGCAGGCGAAAGGATTACCGTCATCGCCGGTTTACACGGCGGATGCTTCGAGCTGTTTGCCAACGAACGCATCAATAGCATCGCGGACCTCAAGGGCAAGACCGTTGGCGTGCAAGACTTCGGTGCGGCCCCCTACGCGTTCCTGTCCACTATTGCCGCTTATATCGGGCTGAACCCGGGCAAAGACATCAAATGGGTCACGAACCCATCACCGATGCAACTATTTGTAGACGGAAAGATCGACGCGTTTCTTGGGTTTCCACCTGAGCCCCAAGAGCTTCGCGCTCGCAGGATCGGCCACGTGATCGTCGATAGCGCCTTGCACCGCCCTTGGTCGCAGTACTTCTGCTGCATGCTGGTGGGCAACCAGGATTTTGTCCGACGCAATCCGGTGGCGACCAAGCGCTTTTTGCGCGCAGTGATCAAAGCCACTGAGCTTTGCGCCACCCAACCCGCGCAGGTCGCACGCCGGATCGTCGAGGCCGGATTCACCTCTCGTGATGACTATGCGTCTCAGACCCTGCGGGAAATTCCCTATGCACGATGGCGCGACTACGACCCCGAGGACACGATCCGGTTTTACTCGCTGCGACTGCGCGAAGCGGGCACGATCAAATCGACGCCTAATAGAATCCTCGCGGAATGCACAGATTGGCGCTTCCTGAATGAGCTCAAACGCGAATTGAAAGGCTGATTGGCGGAGCCGACATCGTTGCGGCCGCCGCACCCGACGACAGGAGTTCGACCATGCACATGATGCAAAACCGCCGCCGCTTCCTTGCCACGCTCTCGTCTGTCGGTGCTGCGGGCCTTATCGGGGCTTCGCGTTCGCCGGGCCAGGAAGCGCCGCTGGAGACAACCACTGTTCGACTTGCAAAGATCACCGGTACCTGCATTGCGCCTCAATATCTCGCCGAGGACTTCTTGCGCTTGGAAGGCTTTACCGATGTCGAATTTGCGTTGTCCGAGGCAGGCATCGGCCAATCAAAATCCATCGCGCGAGGCGAGGTCGACTTCAGCCTGAACTTTGCAGCACCCTTGGTCATTCCGATCGACGCTGGCGAAGCAATTACGATCATCGCAGGCGTGCATTCGGGATGCTTTGAACTATTCGGGAACGAACGCGTCCGCAGCATCGCCGACCTCAAAGGCAAGAGTGTCGGGGTGCAAGGACTAGGGGGATCGCCACACGTCTTCCTGGCTGCCATGGCCGCCCACGTGGGGCTTGACCCCCTTAAGGATATCAACTGGATCACTGATCAATCCATCACACCAAAGGAGCTTTTCGCCCAAGGAAAGATCGACGCCTTCCTCGGTTTTCCCCCGGAGCCGCAAGAATTGCGAGCACGAAACATCGGCCGCGTGATCGTCAGCAGCGCCATCGACCGCCCCTGGTCGCAATACTTCTGCTGCATGCTTGCAGGCAACAAGGAGTTCATCCGTAAGTATCCAGTAGCGACCAAACGCGTCTTACGCGCGATCCTCAAGGCCACCGACCTGTGCGCCAGTGAGCCGGAGCGCGTTGCACAACGCATGGTCGATAGCGGATTTACGTCGCGATACGAATATGCGTTCCAGGCATTGAGAGAGATTCCCTACGCGAAGTGGCGCGACTACGATCCCGAAGACACGATCCGCTTCTACGCACTCCGGCTGCGCGAGGTCGGCATGATCAAATCGAGCCCGAACAAGATCATCGCCGATGCCACAGACTGGCGCTTCCTGAACGAACTCAAACGTGAGATGAAGGGTTGACGATGCGGGCGGCGCTTGCCCTTGCTGTCGTGGCGGCTACTGCCCTGATGCTGTCGGGGCCGCGCGAGGCCGCACATGATGTCTCCCAGGAACAGCCGCTACCGAAGATCGCTCCGGCGCCGCAATTTACGTTGACCTCGCAAGACGGCAAGCGGATTGCACTTGCCGACCTTCGCGGCAAGGTGGTGGCTGTAACCTTCATCTTCACGTTATGCAGCGCCACTTGCCCAGTGCTGACGCCGATGATGTCGCTGGTCCAGGATCGGCTCGGACCCGATTTCGGCACGAACGTCGCTTTTGTCTCAGTCACGATAGACCCCGAGCGCGACACGCCGGACGTACTGAAGCTCTACGCGCAGATGTACGGCGCCGACTTCGCCGGCTGGAGCTTTCTCACTGGGGAACCTGCGATTATTCAAGACCTCACGCGCCGGTACGGAGTCTTCGCCTCAAAGACGGCGAATGGCGACATCGAGCACTCATTCCTTACTTCCGTGATTGATCGACGTGGCATCCTCCGTGTCCAATATCTCGGGGTGCGCTTCGATCCTGAAGAGTTTCGTCGCGATCTCGTGAGCCTGTTGAGAGAGCGATAATGCAAGTTTTGCGTCCGCTCGTCGACCTGGTGTCGCGGATACCCACCCGCGTGCAGGTCAAGTTGTTGGCGGCGTTCTTGGCGATCGTTGTCCTACTGATCGTGATGGGTGCGGTAGGCCTGCAAGTGTTGAGCGGGGTCAACCGGCGGACCGACGAGCTCAACAAGCTTCAGCGCAAGATCGAAGCCTATCGTCAAGTCCAACACGACATAACGAGTCAGCTCTACAGCGTCTCCTCCGCGTTTCTATCACCGGATGAGATAATGCTGTCTAGCACGCTGCGCCAGCTCAATCAGTTCGGCTACAGCATTGATCGATTGCAGTTTGTGGCAAAGGACGAAGTCGATCTGCTCGAGCAGTTTCGACACGACTATGAGCGGTTCACAAATGTCGTGACGCGGGTCGTGGAATTGATTCGTGGCGGCCGTGCCTCCGAAGCACGCGAGCTGCAGCTGGCACAAGCGGTCCCTTTGGCCGATCGTATCGAACGTCTCACCAATCAATTGGTGAACAAGGCCGAGACCGACATGGTGACCGGGATTGAGTTGAGCAACCAAGCCTACGTTACCTCACAATGGATCGTGGTCGGCTTCGCGTCCGGCAGCATCCTGCTGGCTTTGATCCTCGGTTACGCCATTTCGGGGTCGCTGATAGGACCGGTTACCAAGGTCGGCTCCAGGCTCGATCAAATCGCCGCGGGGGATTTTTCGCAACGCGTTGAAGTCGTCAATCGAGACGAGTTGGGCGCCTTGGCTACCAACGTCAATCGCATGTCCGAAGAGCTCGGGCACCTCTATCAGCAGCTCGAGGCAGCCAACCTAGCCAAATCACGCTTTCTTGCGGCGGCAAGCCACGACCTCCGACAGCCCCTCCATGCTTTGAACCTGTTTGTTACGCAATTGGACAACGAGAATGATCCTTCCGAAAGGGCTCGTCTCGCCGGGCAGATCAATGTTGCCATTGGAGCGATGAACGAGCTGTTCAACGCGCTCTTGGACATCTCCAAGCTCGACGCCGGGGTTCTTGCACCGACCATCTCCGAATTCCCCGCCGATCAGCTGCTGAAACGGATCGGGATGACGTTTGCGGCGACGGCACGAGAGAGGGGACTGCGCTTGCGAATCATGTCCAGTGACGCCTGGATCCGCAGCGACTTCATACTGCTTGAACGGATCCTCCTCAATCTGGTTTCTAATGCGGTGCGCTACACCATCAAGGGCGGGGTCGTAGTGGGCTGCCGCCGCCGCACTGATCACCTTCGCATCGAAGTCTGGGACACCGGCGTCGGCGTTCCGGAGAATCAGCGAGAAAACATTTTCAGGGAGTTCTATCGGATCGGGTCGAGCGAACACGATCGCAGTCATGGCCTCGGTCTGGGACTTGCGATCGTCGACCGGCTATGCCGCCTTCTGGGTCATCCCATCGAGTTGACATCCGTTGTTGGGCGCGGCTCCCGTTTTTCGGTGTCATTGCCTTTAACAACTCCCGGACCTGTGGCGCAACAGTCGACCGCAGCCGCCATAGATCTGGCCATGGGCAAGTGCGTCGTGGTGATCGATGACGATGCGCTGGTGCTCGACGCCATGCGGGGAATTCTGAAAAGCTGGGGCTGCAGCGTGGTCACCGCGAACTCCGATGCCGGCGCGCTCACGGCGCTGACCGGTCATGCTCGACAACCCGATCTGATCATTTCCGACTATCACCTGGCAGACGGGAGAACTGGATTCGGAGTAATCGATCGGCTGCGGAGCGCCCTTGGCGCGCAAATCCCGGCCTTCCTGATCAGCGGTGATACCGCGCCTGAGCGCCTGCGCGAGGCCAGCGCGAGCGGTTACTATCTGCTGCACAAACCGGTGCTGCCGATGACATTGCGTTCCGTGGTCAGCCAACTCCTGAAGGATCACACTGGGCGCCGCACGGGGCAACCCGCGGCCAGCCGCAAATCTACTGGTCGGAAATCTGCGGCAGTTCCCAGCCCAGCGCTCCCACCGCAATGACCGCCTCGGTGCGGTTCGCAACCTTCAACGCCTTGAGGATCGCCGTAACGTGATGCTTTACGGTCGGCTCGGCGGTATCGAGGATGCGGGAAATCGCCTTGTTGCTCTTGCCCTGCATCATCAGGGCAAGCACTTCCATCTGTCGCTCGGTAATACCCAGATCCGCGGGCGAGACGCGGTGCCCGGGCGCGGCAATCGGTGTCTCACCGCGAGCAAGCGCCTCAGGCGGAACGTAGATGCCACCCGAAAAGATCAGACGCAGCGCATTCGCCATGACCTCGCGCGGCGCCGCCTTTGGAATGAAGCCGAGCGCGCCCAGGTCGAGAGCTCGCAAAATGTTCTCGCGGTCGTGAAAGGCCGAGAGGACCACGATGGAGATCGTGGCGTAACGCTTGCGCAGATCGGTGAGCACTGCGAAGCCGTCGCGATCCGGCAGATTAAGATCGAGCAGGATCAGATGAAGATCGGGATGCTGTTCAATCAGCCGCATCGCCTGGCGACAATCTGAAGCCTCGAAGATGGCGGCATCGCCCACCAGTTCGCGCAACACGCTGCGCAGCGCATCGCGAATGAGCGCGTGATCATCGACCAAAAGAATCTTCATCCGGACGCTCTCGCTCCGCGGGACCGCACAAACAATTGTAGCAGGCGCCGGCCGCGCGATCACGACCAAGATCACGACGGAACCTCCACCAGCGCCCCCACTTGAGCATCGCATTGGGCATAGGCCGGCGGCCGCGGAACGCCTTGTAGAGCGTCTCCGCATCGCGCGCGCCATCTGGCCGCATGGACATGGATCGCGCAGCTCTTGGGATTGGCCTGCATGGCAGGTCGGGCAAGTACCTCGATGCGATCGGTCCCATTTGCGGCGAGTGACCGAAACTGACTAAGCGAGCGGGAAAAGCCAGGACGCCTCCGCCGCCAGTGCAGCGAACACCCTTGCCAGATGTGCCCCCAAGAGCGACGGCGCCCTTCTCGAAGCCCGGGCGGAAACCAGGTCGGGCGGCTGATGAAGAGCAGGAGATACGGTTGATAGAGTAACCGGGATGGTGGTGCCACGTTCAAAACTGGGATCGCCAGCCGGAGGAGCCCTTGAGCGCTTGGGTCCCTCAATCGTATCTGATCGGATGACCGCGGTAATCACGGCCTCACGTTGGTACCTACTGCCGCAATCATAGCCAAACCTTTTTCGGCTGACTGAGGCTCGCAGAGCCTGATGAAGTAGCGGGCGCGTGCTTGCCATCTCTCGCGCGCGTGTCTGCGGTATCGACATAGACATCAAAAAATTTGCTCAAGTGTGAGCGCCGTTGGCAAGACGGTAGCGACATAGGTGCGTTCCGCATTCAGAAAATATCGTTCAGGAATGAAGCCATTGTTACGCCCATCTTGCGCCCATCTTGCATCCGACTTGCGCCAATCTTGCATCCGACACTGATACGAAAGCAGGACTTCGGGCAAGTTGAGTAAAAGGGGGGACGGTCAATGAAGCTCGTGTCGGCAATGGTAATTGGGCTCACCTTGGCGGGATGTGCATCGTCGGCGCAGCAGCAATACGCATCGTCGCAGCCAGTGACGCAAACGGACGAGCAAAGATGCCGGGCTAGTGGGCTCAAGCCTGGGACTCCCGCATACGACAAGTGCCTGCGTGGAGGAAGTGCAGCGCCAAGTGCAACGAGTGCTGCACGGCCACCCTCAGAATATTGAGCGCACGGGGCGGTAGCCGCTGCATCAAGACTGCGCGGTAGGCACGGCATCCATGGTCTCCGCCAAGCCCCGCTGCTTGAGCAGCGCATCGGGCGTCGGCAGCCGGCTGCGGAACGCCTTGTAGAGCGCCTCCGGATCGCGCGCGCCGCCGGCCGCATAGACATTGTCATGAAGGCTCTTCGCGGTCGCCGGGTCGAAGATGTTGCCGGTTTCCTCGAAGGCTGCGAACGCATCGGCGTCGAGCACCTCCGACCACATATAGCTGTAATAGGCCGAGGCGTAGCTGCCACCGGAGAAGAGATGCCCGAATTGCGTCGGCCGGTGACGCATCACGATCTCACTCGGCATGCCGATGCGCGCAAGCGCGCTCTCCTCGAAGGCGTTGACGTCGAAGTGCTCGACGCTCGGCATCAGATGCAGATCGAGATCAACGAGCGCGCAGGCGACGTATTCGACGGTGGCGAAGCCCTGATTGAAGGTGCGCGCGGCGATGAGCCGCTTCATCAGATTCTCCGGGATCGCATGCCCGGTGCGGCTATGCACGGCAAAGCGACTGAGGATCTCGGGCCGCTCAAGCCAGTGCTCGTAGAGCTGCGAGGGCAGCTCCACCCAGTCGGTCAGCACATTCGTGCCAGCCACCATCGGATAGGTGACGTCGGAGAGAAGCCCGTGCAGCGCATGGCCGAACTCGTGGAACAGCGTGCGCGCGTCGTCGAAGCTGAGCAGTGTCGGCTCGCTCG
>Ga0066388_100000939_pt1 | contig 15320 bp, 16 predicted proteins | sample PanSoiMetaGPlot6_FD_64539 | JGI IMG/M metagenome (GOLD analysis project Ga0066388, IMG submission 64539) | Tropical forest soil microbial communities from Panama analyzed to predict greenhouse gas emissions - Panama Soil - Plot 6 (Hybrid Assembly) | ecosystem: Environmental > Terrestrial >... | reverse complement strand
CCGTACCGGGCGGTCGGCGTCTACATCGGCGGTGTCAGCCGCGCCTGCTCGCAGCCGAACCTGACCGCCAGTTGGGTCAGCGCGCGGGTCTCCGCCGGCTGGCATCTCGTCTCTATCCACGTGGGACTGCAGGCGCCATGCACGGCGTTCGCCAGCCGGATGTCGACCGTCCCGGCGACCGCGGCCGGGCAGGGCCGGTCCGCCGCCTCCGACGCGGTCAACAAGGCGCAGGCCCTAGGGATCGGTCAAAACAGTGTGCTGTACAACAACATAGAGGCCTACGACAGCACCAACACGACCTGCCGGACCGCGGTCCTGAGCTTCCTGTCCGGCTGGACGCAACGCCTGCACGAGCTGTCCTACCTGTCCGGGGTGTACTCCAGCGCCTCCTCCGGCATCCGGGACCTGGCCTCGGCGTACGGCTCGACCAGCCTCGCCCGCCCGGACCACGTCTTCTTCGCCTGGTGGAACGGGCTGGCCGACACCAACGCCGGCTCGTACGTCTCCAGCCGGTACTGGGTCGACCACGAGCGGCTGCACCAGTACCGGGGCGGCCACAACGAGACCTGGGGCGGGGTCACCATCAACGTCGACAACGACTACCTCGACGTCGCCCCGCCGGTGAACCGTAACCTCTCGGCGTACCCGACCGTCCGGCCCGGATCCACCGGCGCCGCGGTGACAGCCGCCCAGTACCAGCTCAATGAGGAGGGGTACGGGCCGATCGCGGTCGACGGGGTCTTCGGCTCGGCGACCCACAACGCCGTCGTCTCGTTCCAGACCGCCAAGGGCCTGCCCGCCGACGGCGTGGTCGGCCCGCGCACCTGGACCGCCCTGCTGTCCGCCGGCTACCGGCCGGTGCTCGGCCTCGGCTCCACCGGCCTGGACGTGCGCCGCCTGCAGCGCACGCTGACCGCCGCCCTCGGCCGTACCGTCACCATCGACGGTTCGTTCGGCTTGGCGACGGGCAAAGCCGTCCGCGCCTACCAGTCCGGCCGCGGACTGACCGTCGACGGCATCGTCGGGAGCGCCACCTGGTCAGCCCTGCAGTCCGGCCGCTGACTCCGCTGTTGGGCCGTCCGCGGGGCACCGACGGACGCCAGCCGTACTGTCCACACACGCTGCCGCGCCAGTCTGTGAGCTGGCGCGGCCATCACAACGCCCTGGGCGTGCGCCGCCTCGAGACGGACGCGAAGGAAGTTCTGAGCCAGATCGTCGCTGTGCAGACCGAACTATCACGTGCGATCCTGATGACCTGCGCGTTATCGAGTTCGATTGTGTATGCATACGGGACCTGAGGCCAGCACCAAAGTGACGCCAAAGCAGTCATGACGTCTGGTCATATGCGCGGTGTTTCCACAGTGTGTGAAAGAGAGTCGGTCCGGCGTCGTAATATTGTTTGCCCGATGGGGAAAGAGCCGTGCCCGGTTTGCCGCCCCGGGCTCGGACGGACCCGGCAGGCGGGTCCGGCGTGGGCCCAGCGTGGCCGAGGGGGGATGCGGCAGTCGGTCGAGCGGGGATGGGTGCACCGTATGATGCCCATCGAGGAAGTTTTCGTATTGTAGTCCTTCCGCGTCCTTCCACCACCGACTTGCCCCCTTTACAAGACTACTGTCCGTTCGGGAAGCCCTTCCCTTACTCCGGATGGTCCTGCACTTGATCCCACTAGGTGGGATATTCTATTTCAGTCTATGTCGGCCTTGATCCGCCGGCAGGCCCCCCGTGTCAATATTGATATGTAAGACGGCGGGCAGTCCAAAGTGTATAGGCGTCGACGCCGCAGTCACGGGCGGAGCTGACGTCGGTCGAGCATGAGTCGGGAGCGACGAGGGCGGATGAGGGGGTATGCGTATCCGAGCAGCGGGCAGTGGGACGGGGGCAAAACCCCATTGTTCATCGGACCGCCACACAGGAGACGCGAATGGCTGGTTCTCGGACCGATCTCCCTTCACCGCTCGAAGTCAAGCTGGAGCTACTGAAAGAAGAACTCATAGGACAATACAGGTGTATGCTGCATATAACGGACAGCGAGGTGTGGGCGGTATGTAGACGGCAAGTAGAGCAGGTCATCTCGGATTGCGTAGCGAGCCTCCGCCAGCAGCGAGTCATCCTCAGCGAGCGGAACAGGGTCTTGACGGAGGAGCTAGCTGCGAGGTCCGTCCACTGGCGGCTCAAGCCGAGCAAGCTTCTGCAGTCCGGGCTAGGACTCTTCGACCTGGTCGTCGAGGCGTTGGCCGACGTGGTGGGGGCGCATCCGGAAGCGGCTCGGTCGCTCGGTTTCGGACTGCTCACCTTGAGCCAGAGTATGTCGATCCGAGTCCAGCTCGTCTCTGACCTGTACGACACTGTCCTCCTGGGCAGGACGAGAGACATCCAGGCCGGGGACCGCCGCCGGCTCGCCCGGGAGATCCATGACCTGATCGGAAACAGCGTCGGCCTGGCGATACGGCATCTCGACCTGTACGAGATACACCGGGAGGGTGGCCAGCCAGCGGCTGACGACAAGCTCGAGGACTGCCGCCGGGTCCTCGGGGACGTGCTCGATGTCTGTCGACGCCTGATATCCGACTTGCGGCTTCAGCCACCGGTGGCGAGCCTGAGCCAGGCGCTGAACGATTTCGTCCAGTCCGTCGAACAAGACACGGTGGTCGACGTGTCGGTCCTGGGCGACGAGGCAGCGCTGCCGAGCGAGTACCGGGACGAGCTCTTCCTGGTGATGCGGGAGTGCCTGCGGAACGTGTTCGCCCACGCGCATGCGCGAAAGGCCACCGCCCTCGTGCAGATCGAGGACGGGCAGGTCTTCGCCGTAGTCGAGGACGACGGGGTCGGGTTCGACGTCGACGCGGTGGGACTCTCGGGAAGGGATGACGGCATCTCCACAATGAAGGAACGAACAGAGCTGTTGGGTGGCCGGCTGTCCGCCTCGAGTCATGTGTCCCGTGGCACGCGGATCGAGATCCGGATTCCACTTCCGGAGCCCAGCCATGTCCAGTATGTCTAGCGACATCAGCATCCTGGTGGTCGATGACCACACCTTGCTCCGGGAGGCGCTTTCCGACATCCTGCTGGCAGAGCAGGACTTCCGGGTGGTCGGTGCCGCAGGCGACGGGGACACCGCGGTCGCGCTGGCCACGCAGACCAGGCCGGACGTGGTGCTGCTGGACATCGAGATGCCGCCAAACCAGCCGGCCAGGACCGTGCGGCGGCTCCACGGCGCCTCACCCACCTCCAAAGTGATCATACTGAGTATGCACGACGACCCACAACTGGTCAGAGACCTTCTCGAGATCGGCATCTGCGGCTACCTGCACAAGAGCGTGGGCCGACGGGACTTGGCCAACGCCATCCGCGCTGCCCGGGACGATGACCAGCGAGTCACCATCCTGGTCTCCCGCGAAACGGCAACGCAGGTCAGCAAAGCCGGACCAGGGGTGCTGACGACACGTGAGCTGGAGATCCTCGCCCTGGTTGCGAAGGCAATGAGCAACAGGCAGATCGCGACCCAGCTGGCCATCAGCGAAGGCACAGTGAAGCGTCACCTGCGAAACGTCTTCGGCAAGCTTGGTGCGGTGTCGCGGATCGACGCGGTGAACAAGGCCGCACGGACCACCCGCCGCCGCCCAGGCCCTATCTGATGTGACCGGACAGCATCGCCTGGTCGCGGTACCAGGCGGCTTCATCCTCCATGGTCTCCTCCAGCGGGCGGAACGACACGCCGAGGTCGCTCTGCGCGCGCGCTGAGGAGACCCGCCTGCGGTTGCCCTCCAGAAGGGCCTGTAGACCCTTGCGTGTTGCGACCGGCGGGCGACGGCGGAGCCGGGCCTGCAGTTCGAGGATCGACGTTGCCGTCAAGGCGGCCCGGGCGGGCACTGCTCGCGGTGCTGCCACACCGACCGTCCGCGCGACGGCCCCACACACGTCGGGCAGGGTTCGCCAGACGCCTCCGACGACGTAGCGGCCAGAGCCTCGTACGGCTGCTCGGATACAGGCGGAGGCCACGTCGCGCGCGTCCACCACGTGATTGCCCGCTCGAGGGACCGCTCGCAGCTCCCCGCGAGCGACGGCCAGGAACAGCCGGCCTGCCGATGTCGGGCCGGCGTCGTGAGGGCCCCACATCCAACTCGGCAGGATGACGGGGACCCGCAGCGTATGGCGCTCGCAGAAGGCATGCACGGCCTCGTCCGCCCGTACCTTGCTGGCGAAGTAGGCGTTGCGCGTGCCGCGCCCATTGAGCCGGCTGTTCTCATCCGCGAGGCTCGAGTCCGCGTCCGGGCCGGTGCCGAGGGTGCCGACCGAACTGGTGTGCACCACGACCGGCACCGCCGCGTCCAGTGCGGCTTGGAGCAGGTCGAGCACTGCCTGGACGTTGGTGCGGTGCAGCAGTCCTGGGTCGTACCCGGGCTGGTAGTACTCGCGGAAGTAGGCCGCCGTATGGAAGACCGCCTCGGCGCCGCGCAGCGCGAAGGCGAAGCCGTTCAGCTGTGTGACATCGCCGACGACGACCCGCAGGCCGTCGCTGGCCGGAAGCAGCCGGCGGGCTCGCTCCTTGTCGCGGACGATCGCAGTCACTTCGCAGCCGTGGGCGAGTAGTTGGCGCACGATGTTGTTGCCGAGCAGGCCGGTGGCGCCAGTCACGACCGCGCTCCGCAGCGTGGGTATCGAACCGGTCACAGGTTACCTCCCGATGATGTGCTTCCTGTCAGATCAAGGCCACGCAGGCGGGCGTTGGCACCGCGACTGACCTTCCCGTCGGTGCCAGCAGGCCGCTGGACTGGTCCACGGCGAGTGTGACCACCGTTGCGGCCAGCTGGTTTGCCACGTACAGCAGCGTTCCGGTCGGGTCGAGCACGATGTCCCACGGCAGCGTCGTGACCGGTGTCCCCACCTGATGTGTGGTGACCAGGCGCAGCCGTGCCCCGCCGCTCTCGACAGCCAGCACCGCGATGCTCTCGTGGCCGCGGTTTGCAGCGTAGACGAACCGCCCGTCCCCGGAGATCGCGATCCCGGACGGCGCGTTCCACAGCTCGGTCCCTGGGGGCAGCGTGGGCGTGGACCCCACTGTCCACAGCGCACCAGTGTCCGGGTCGTAACCACAGGTCGTGATCGTCGACACCAGCTCGCTGATGACGTAGAGGTACCGTCCACTCGGGTGGAACACGAACTGGCGCGGCCCCACACCGCCGCCCAGATATACCTGGCTCTGCGGCGTCAGCCGGCCGGTCTCCACGTCCAGGTGATAGACGTAGACGTAGTCGTTGCCCTTGTCCGGCACCAGCAGGCGAGCACCGGTGGGGTCGACGACGGCCATGTGTGGGTGCGGGCACTGCTGGGCCTCCGGATGCGCGCCGGGGCCGATGTGCTGGACGAGCTGGGTCACGGGGCCGAGACTCTCGTCCGGGTTGACTGGGAGCACCACGACGCTTCCCGAGTCATGGTTCACCGCGAAAAGGTGGCGACCGTTCGGGTGCAGGCCGAGATGGACCGTCCCGGCGCCTTCGGCGGACTGGTCGTTGAGCGGAGCCAGCTCCCCGTCGCCGCCGACCTGCAACGCGAAGACGCGGCCTTCGACGACATTGCTCGCCGCGTAAAGGGTCCGGCCGGACGGGGACAGCAGGAGATGGAACGGGTTGGGCACGTGGGTGAACGACCCGTCGAGGACCATCTCACCGCTGCCGGGATCGATGCTGACGGCGGCGATCCCCCGCGAGGGCGTCTCCGTCCCGGCGTAGCCGCCGACAAGAGCCCGGGTGGGCTTGACAGCCGTAGCCGCCTCGAGGGCGGGGGACTGGACCAACGGCCGCTGCATGGACTCGCTCCTCACTCTGACTGGGCTGACTGGGCTGACGGACCTGTCGCCGGCGGCGACATCTCAGGGCGATGCCGCCCGGCCGGTGTGCCGAGCGCGCGTCGCGCGTCGTCGACGATCTGGCCGACGACCGCTGCCGAGCTCGAGCGGAAGTAGAAATGCCCTCCGGGAAAGGCGCGCACTCCGAGGAACCGCTCGGTGTGCTCCGACCAGCCCGTCATCACCGCGGGGCCGGCGATCGGGTCGTCCAGCCCACAGAACGCCGAGACCGGAACGGGTGACACCAACGGTCCCGGCATCGGCCGCCAGGTCTCCGACAGCACGAGGTCGCTGCGCATCAACGGCTCTACCTGGGACCACACTCGGTTGTCGGCGATCACGTCGGCCGGGACGCCGCCCATCTGCGCCACTGCCGTGCGCAGCCGCTCCGGACCCAGCCGGTGCAGGTGGGACGTGGCAGGTGCCTCGGCAGTACGCGGGCCCGGGTGTGCCGAGAGCCCGAGCCAGAACGGCAGCGGCCGGCCCGCGGCATGTGCGCGCAACGTCAGCGCGAAGCCGACCAGGGCACCCATACTGTGGCCGAAGAGCGCGAACGGCCGGTCCGTCCACGGGCTCATCTCGTCGAGCAGGTGGTCGACGAGCTTGTCGAGCTCGAGCAGGGCCGGCGTCCAGGCGACCGGGCCTCGGCCGGGCGCGTTCACCAGGCACACGTCCCACTGCGCCGGGAAACGGCGCGACCACCCCCGGAACGCCGTGTGCGAGCCGCCAGCGTGATGCAACAGGAAGACGCGCAGCTCGGGAGCCTCGACCGGCCGGGTCCGCACGATGCCTCGACCGGCCGTCATCGCAGGCACGACCGGTCAGCCGAGCACGACGACGGCGCGGGACCGGCTGAGAACCTTCTCGCCACCACACCGCACGCTCAGGTCGACGCGGACCTGGGGTCTGGCCAGCTTCCGCGCCACGACACCCTCCACCACGAGCTCCACGCCGGTGTCGTCATCCGGCACCACGACCGGCTTGGCGAACCTGCCCTCACACTCCACCACCGCAGCCGGATCACCGCACCAGTCGCACACGAGACGAACGGCGACTCCGAGCGTGAGCATGCCGTGGGCGATCACGCTGGGCAGCCCCGCCGCCGTGGCCACTCGGTCGTTCCAGTGGATGACGTTGAAGTCGCCGGACGCGCCCGCGTAACGCACCAGGTCGAACCGCCCGACCGAGTGGGTCAGCACCGGAAGCCGGGTGCCCACATCGACGTCGTCGTAGCGAGGACGCACTACCCGCTCAGTCATCGTGCGGCTCCCGGCCGGCCGCACGCGAGACCAGCGTCGACGTCGCTGTGCATACGTGTTCTCCCTCGACCGTGCGGACCTCACTGGACAGCGTGAGCACGTCGTTACCGCCGACTTCGTCGATCCCGTCGACCGACACGGTCACCGTGAGCACGTCGTGGGCTCGAATCGATCTGCTGTACCTGAACTTCTGGTCCCGGTGCAGCACCCTGCCGATGTCCAGTCCGAGCGTCGGGTCGAAGACGACTTGGCCCTCCGCACGCATCGTCAATACGATCGCGAACGTGGGCGGCGCCACCACCTCCGGGTGGCCGTGCGCCTTCGCCGCCTCGACATCGCGGCTGACGGGATTCTTGTCGCCGAGCGCGTCGGCGAACTCGCGAATCTTCTCCAGCCCCACCTCGTACGGTGCGGTGGCTGGGTAGACACGACCACGGAACGTCTGGTTCAACGGCATCACGACCTCCAGGGCCTGCTACCCGGCGCCCACGCCGTCGTTCGCCAACACCGACGAACATCGGCCCGCCACATCCACTACCTCAGCGCCACGATCGTGCGCGGCATCGTGAGCACTCGGCTACCTCCGGACATGACGGAGATGCTGACCCGTACGTTCGGCGGCTCCAGCTTCTCCACGACAGTGGCTTCGACCGAGATCTCGACTCCGACGCCGTCGTTCGGCACCGCAACGACCCTGGGGAAGCGGCCACCGAAGTCGACGACGGCGCCAGGATCACCTGCCCAGTCGGTCACCACGCTGAGCGCGAGCGCCATCGTGAGCATGCCGTGTGCGATCGGGCTGGGCAGCCCGATCGCGGCGGCGGTCCGGTCGTCCCAATGGATCGTGTTGTAGTCGCACGCCGCCCCGCCGTACTGAATCAGGTCTTTGCGCTGCACCGTGAACACCCGTCCCGCCAGGCGCAGGCCGCGCTCGACCTCGTCGTAACTCGGTCGCCCCACCAGCTGCATCGTCATTTCGCAGACCCATTCTTCTTGCTCGGATCGAACATGACGAAAGTGGACCTCGCGGTGCAGATGTGCTCGCCGCCGGCACCCTCGATGCGGCTCTCGAAGCTGGCCACGTCGTTGTCGCCCACTGCGTCGATGTTCGCGACCTTCACCTGAACCGTGAGGACATCGTTCGCGTGGATCGGCCGGTTGTACTCGAAGCGCTGCTCGCGGTGCACGAACCGGACCTGCTCGGTCGCCCCGATCTCAGGATCGAGCACGACCTGCCGCTCGGCTTCGAGGGAGATTATCATCGGGAAGCTCGGCGGGGCGATCACGTCCGGGTAGCCGAGCGCCCGGGCGGCGTCCGGGTCCCAGTAGGCCGGGTTCTGGTCACGAATTGCCCTTGCGTACTCCCGGATCTTCTCCCGGCTGACCTCGTAGGGCTCCGTGACCGGATACACCCGGCCGATACACATTCGGTTCAACGCCATGACGGTCCCCTCAGCACTCTCGCACCACCAGGCAACCCACGTTGCCGTCGTCGCCGACAGAAGTGACCAGCGCGTTCCTCCTGCGGCCGGCCGGCTGCTGCCAGAGAGCAAGCAGCACGGCGATCTGCATCGCTCCGCTGGCGCTGTAGCACTCGCCGAGCAGGTCGATGATCCGTAGCTCGGTGGCTGGCCGTTGGAGCACCCGCTCGACGGCGCGCTTCTCCACCCGTTCCAACCCCACGTGGTTGGTCGCGCCCAGCGAGACGGCGTCCACCTCGTCGGGCGCGACGCCGCTGCGCACCAGCGCCCGTTCGATGCAGGACGTCAGTCCTTCCGCCAGCGTCCGCGACGGGGTCGCCGACCGGTAGTAGCCGACCTCGCAGGCGAGCAGCTCGGCGAGGGCATTGCGACCGGACGCCGAGACCGCCTCCCCGTCCTCGACCAGGAACATGGCGCAGCCCTCGCCGAGGGGTGCTTCGTCGATGAGGGCGTTGGAAAGATGCCAGCCCCACGCGGCGGGCGGGCAGAGCTCCTCGACGCCGCCCACCAGAAGCCTCCTCGCCCGGCCCTGGCTGATCGCGGTGCGGGCGTACCGCACTGCGGTGAGGCTCGACACCTGGCCCCCGGCCAGGGTGGCGTTCACCCCCTTGAGGGAATTCCAGATCGCTATCTGCCCGGCGCAGCTGTTCATCACGACGTTCGGGAACCGACCCGGATGGACCATGTACGGTTTCTCTTGGACGACGGTGTCGCGGGCGACGGCAGCACAGCTGTGCAGGCTTCCCGTGTTGGTCGCCATGACCACACCGGTGTCCGCCTCGTCCGCCGGCCCGATGACCACTCCGGCTTCCTCCATGGCCAGCTTGCACGCGACGAGCCCGAAGGACGTCAGGCGGTCGACGTTTCGCAGACCCTTGCGGCCCAGGTGGTCGGCCAGGCTGAACTCGGGCACGGCCCACAGCGGCTGTGGGGGATAGTCGGCGAGTGGGTCCTGCGCCGGGTCCGCGTGGGTCACATGGCCCGCCCGCAACCCCTCAGCCAGCGGGGCCAGACCCAGGCCGGCCGGAGAGACCACGCCGCACCCGGTGATCGCTAGCGGCTTCACGGCTACCGTCGTGGTCGTCATGCCACCCTTCCAAAGACTGTGATGACATTGTTTCCGCCGAATGCGAACCCCTGATTCTGTACCACGTTCAGGGTCGCCGGCCGCGCCTTGCCCGGCACGACATCCAGTCCCGGGCCGAGTGACTCGTCCAGCTCCTCGAGGTTCGCCGTGGGAGGCAGAAAGCCCTCCTCGAGGGCTTTGCTGCAGGCTATGGCGCCGAAGGCGCTCGCGGCACCCATGGTGTGGCCGATCATCGACTTGACTGAGCTGATCGGCGGCAGCCGGTCTCCGAACACCTCCCGTGCCGCACGCACCTCGGTGGCGTCGTTGGTCGGCGTGCCGGTGCCGTGAGCGCAGATGTAGTCGATCTGCCTGGCCTCGACGCCGGCAAAGCGGTGAGCGTTGCGGATGCAGTCGGCAATGCTCGCCGCATCGGGGTTGATCATGTGCTTGGCGTCGCAGTTCACGCCGTATCCGAGCACCTCGGCGTAGATGTGCGCGCCGCGGCCCACCGCGTGGTCCAGCGGCTCGAGGAGCAGGACGGCGCCGCCCTCACCAGTCAGGATTCCGGAACGGTTGATGTCGAACGGCCGGCACACTTTCTCGGCCAAGGCCCCCAGCCGGTAGAAGCCGGCATGACAGGACCGGTTGACGGCGTCGGCTCCGCCGGCGAGCATGAAGTCGGCCTCGCCGGTGCGGACGAGGTCATAGCCGTAGGCCAGGGCCATGTTGCCCGCGGAGCAGGCGGTCGGGATGGTCTGGGAGTCTCCGGTGAGCGACAGCTCGCTGCTGGCCGCGTTGGCGATCTGGCCGGCCGGGGCCATCGGCGCGAGTCGCGGGTCGACGTCCTTCATGCCGCGCTCGACCCACTGGTTGACGACCTCCTGCAGCACTTTCGACTCGCCGGCCGTGGTGCCCATGATGGAGCCGGTGCGGGTGTGAGACAGCAGCTCCGGGTCGATGCCGGCGTCGCGCACCGCTAGGCGCGCGGCCGCGGCCGCGAAGAGGCTGCTCCTGCCCCACAGCTCGATGTCCAGCTTCTCGAGCAGCTGTCCGGGGTCGAAATCCTTCACCTCGCAGGCCATGACATGCGGAAAGCCCGCCGTGTCGAAGCCGGTGATCGGAGCGGCCCCGTTCTTTCCCTCCCGCACCGACGCGGTGAACTCTGCCACCCCGATACCAATGCAGCTGACCGCACCGAGACCGGTGATGACGACGCGGCGGGGGTGGCCGCTAGACACCCTCGGTCCCCCCGCCGGAGTACCTGTCGACGACCGTGAAGACCCCTTCCAGGTTGATCATGTCTTGAAGCTCGGACTGCGGCACGGCCACACCGAGCTCCTTCTCGATCCTCGCGACGATTGTGATGAGAGAAAGGGAGTCGGCGTCGTAGTCGTCGATGAAGTGGCCTGTTTCAGTGAGCTCGTCGGGCTCGAGCTCCAGCTCCTGCATGATGATCTCGCGGATCTTCTCCTGCAGAACCTGGACGTTCCGCACAGTCTCAGTCATCTGCCAGCTCCCCAGGTCATGGTCGGCGTACTTCCACGCTGTGACTCCTGATCGGATTCCCTGATCGACCACCGGGCGTCGCCGCTACTCACCAGGACTGCGCTGCCCGGGGTCCGCCGGGCATGCCGTCCCAACGGGAGCCGCCTTGCCGGAGTCCCGGGTGAGCGGCGGCCACCCGCTGGCCAGTCGGGAATGACTGTGACGCTAACGCTGGACAGGACAAGGGTGCAACCGTCGAAAGTGGTACGGAAACCTGCTACCTACGGTCTTCCAGCGGAGAAATGTCCCTTGTCGGCATAGCTCGCTGCGGGCCAATCATAGGCTTTGACCGGGCATTGACACTCGTTCGATCCGGGCGTGGCACGCTTCGCCAGTACGCCCTGGACAACAACCAGTGCGCCTGGACAGCCAGTGCGCTCAGGACAGCCAGTGCGCCTGGACAACAAGTGCGCTCGGGACAGGAAGGAGCGGGATGGCGGCCAACGTAGTAGCTGATGACCGCGCCTTGTCCGTGGAGCTGGGTTTCGACCGCACCATCGACCGCTCCCTTGTCCACCGTGCCGCGGTGGCCGAAGTCTTCGTCACCGACCTTCGGCCGCTGGGCGACTCACGGTTTCTCGCGGGCGCGCAGCTGCCACTCACGCATGGATACTACAGCGACCACGTGCAACGGCCGGTCCTGTTCGACCCGCTGCTGATACTCGAAGCCGGCCGCCAGGCGGGGATCGGTGGGGCACACCTGATGGGGCTTCCCCGCCATATCATCATGCTCGTCGACACCTTTTCGCTGCGCATCGACTGTCTCCCGGCGCTCGCCGTGGGTAAAAAGCCGGGCGAGATGCGCATCGACTGCTCCTTCGAAGCCAAACGGGTCCGCGCCGGGAAGGTGCGCAGGGGAGTGGTCAGGCAGGAGCTGTACGTCGACGGCCTGCACGCCGGCACCCACACGATGGAGGTCCAGGTCGTCACGCACAACGAGCACTACGCGCTTCGAAAGGCGATGCGGGGGACTCCTGCACGCTCGACCGAAGACTTTCCCGACGCACCCGACGACGACCAGGTGGCTCCGCACCTGGTCGGGCGGGTGCACCCGTTGAACGTGGCGATCGCGGGGGTGGTCCGCGGTCGGAAGACCGTGCAGGCAAGGGTGACGCCCAGGTTCGGCAACCGTGCGCTGTTCGACCATGAATACGATCACCTGCCGGCGATGACGCTCACCGAGGCGGCACGCCAGCTCGCCCTCCTGTCGGTCGGCGACGGGACCGGCAGCGCGGCCGGGCGGATGCACGTGACGGCGGTGACCGGCAGCTTCGGGCGGTTCGCAGAGCTCGACCACCCGGTCTTCGCCACGGCAGCCACCTCGCCTGGCAGCGCCGGCGGCGAAACCGTCACAGTAGACGTCAGCTTCACGCAGGAGTCGGCGTTGATCGCGGAGTCGACGCTGACCCTCGTGCCTTCGGCCTCGATCGGAACCAGGCAATGACCGAACCGGCAGTGAGCGAACCGGCAGTCACCGAACAGGCAGCGACCGGCACCGGCCCCTCGAACGGAACCGTCAAAGCGGTGTGGACGGACTTCGGGGGCGTGCTCACGCCATCGATCAGCAAGACCCTGCTGGACTTCTGCGCCTCGACGAACGTGCCGCCGGAGCCTCTCGTGAAGGCCATGGTGAAGGTCGCAGCGAGCTACGGGACCGATGACATCATGCTCCCGATCGATACGCCTCTGGTGACGGAAGAGGAATGGACGCGGCAGATTCGGGAGATTCTGCGTGTGGACTACCAGGTCACCATGCAGCTCACGACTCTCGCCGACGTCTGGTTCGGCGGTCGCGAGACCAACGAAGCCTGGGCCGACCGGTTGCGGCAAGTCAGGGCAAGCGGAGTCTTCGTCGGGATGCTGTCCAACATGGTGCCGGCGTGGGACGTGCACTGGCGGCGGATGGTGGACCCTGACGAACTGTTCGACGACGTGGTGCTCTCGTTCGAGGTCGGTTGCCGAAAGCCGCAGCAGGAGATCTTCGCGCTTGCCGCGGCGCGGGCAGGAGTCCGGCCCGAGGAGTCCGTCTTCGTCGACGATCTGGCGAAGAACTGCGCAGGCGCCGCGGCGGCCGGATGGCAGACCATTCATTTCACCGATACTGCTGCGGCGATCAGTCGTCTCGACGAGCTGCTGTCGCCGGTGGAGCACTGACCGGGCCGGCTGGTCCGGACGAAGAGGTAGACGAGCGACCGGCACGCCGGCCGGCGGCGGTCAGGACAGGAGTGGCGAAGTGACCCGTTCCGTGCTTGTAACCGGCGGCAACAGGGGAATCGGTCTCGGCGTGGCCAGGGCGTTCGCGGACGCCGGGGACAAGGTTGCCGTCACGTACCGCTCGGGTGAGCCGCCGGAGGGCCTGTTCGGCGTCCGGTGCGACGTGACGGACACCGACTCCGTGGAAGCCGCCTTCGAGGAGGTCAAAAGGCAGCAGGGCGCCGTCGAGGTTCTCGTGGCCAACGCGGGGATCACCCGGGACGGCCTCTTCCTCGGGATGCCCGAGAAGGACTTCGCGGAGGTCATCGACACCAACCTCATGGGTGCTGTGCGGGCCGCAAAGTGTGCGGTCCAGGACATGGTCAAAGCCCGGTGGGGCCGGATGATCCTCATCGGGTCGACGCAGGCCTTCTGGGGATCTCCGGGTGTGACCAACTACTCGGCGTCCAAGGCGGCGCTTGCCGGGTTCGCTCGGGCGCTCGCCTGGGAGCTGGGGCCGCGCAAGATCACCGTGAACGTCGTCTACCCCGGACTCATCGACACCGACATGACCGCAGGACTTTCCGAGCAGCATCGCGCGTACCTGCTGAGCATCACCGCGCTGCGGCGCTCCGGGAGCGTCGAGGAAGTTGCCACCGCGGTGCAGTTCCTGGCCAGCGACTCCGCCAGCTTCATCACAGGTGCCCTCGTCCCGGTCAGTGGCGGGCAGGGCCTCGGCCACTGAGGACCCACCCGGGACGGCCCGGGGTGGACCCAGCCCCGGTGGTCCCAGCCCCGGTGGTCCCAGCCCAGCGGGGGTCTGGCCTCGCGGCGTCCTCCCGGGCCGTAGCCGAGGCGGATCTCAATTCTGCGTCGCAGCCGAAGGGGCGCGACCGAAAGGAGGACGAAGACATGCCGGACGAGGTCCAAGAAATGCTGGCCCCGGTGCAGGAGCAGGCCGAGGTCAGTCCGCCGCAGGTGTCGCAGGAGGTCTTGGAGGTGGCGATCGGCGTCGCGCGGGTGTTCGGCGAGCTCGACGAGGAGGCCGCCCGGAAGTACATCGCGCCGGACTTCATCGACCACGAGGCTTCACCGGGGGTGGCCGGGGGACCCGACGGCTACCTGTCCACCGCACGCTACATGCGCAGCGCTTTCTCCGAGGCCAGATGGCAGGCCGATGACTTCCTGGCCGTCGGCGACAAGTTCGCCGTCCGAGTGACCTTCAGCGGTCGCCACACCGGTGACTTCCTCGGCATACCACCGACCGGGAAGGAGATCAAGGTCCAGCACCTCCATTTCTACCGGGTGGCCAACGGCCAAGCGGCAGAGCACTGGGGTGCCCGGGACGAGCTGACACTGTTGCGTCAGATCGGCGTGTTCGCTCCCGAACACGCTACTCCCGCGGACGCCGGAGTTGCGACAGCTCGCTCGACGTGACAACCTGACAGCATCGGCCCCCGCAGCAGCCGGGAGGCTCGCGCCCGCCCCGGCGGACCGAACGATTCGGGTCCGCCGGGGCGCTGCCTTTCCCAGGTTCATTCCCAGGTTCACCGGGTCCCGGTTCGCCGGGTCCCGCGGTGATCGAGGTCAGTCGGAAGGTGCCGTCCGCTGCATCGCCCTGAACTCCTCGTACAAGGGCTGCCAGTGCTCTGGCGTGCTCCTGTGCATCTGGAAGAACGCGATGCTCGTGATGAGTCCGCCAAACCGCTCGTGGATCTTCAGCGCAGCCTCCTTGGGCTCGCCGACGATTGCGAAGGTCTCGACCACGTCATCGTCGATGGCAGCGGCCATGTCGGCGGCCCGTCCGGCCGCGGCGAGGCGGTAGAGCTCGTCTCGCAGGTCGCCGAGACCGTGCAGCTCGAGGACTGGGGCGTAGCTCGGGATGGAGGCGTAGTAAGCGATCTGCTCCTTGGACCGCTCGATCGCGG
>Ga0066388_100000938_pt1 | contig 15331 bp, 21 predicted proteins | sample PanSoiMetaGPlot6_FD_64539 | JGI IMG/M metagenome (GOLD analysis project Ga0066388, IMG submission 64539) | Tropical forest soil microbial communities from Panama analyzed to predict greenhouse gas emissions - Panama Soil - Plot 6 (Hybrid Assembly) | ecosystem: Environmental > Terrestrial >... | reverse complement strand
CGAGCCGACCGTAGCGTTTACTGTGCCAACGGAATAGGCAGCGGGTGAGATGAACTGATTACGGCCAATCCGCCACGACCACAAGCGTTTACGGCGAATATCTCGGAATCTTGATTTAATGAACTGCTGTGCGAGCGTGGTCGGAAGTACAGGACTATAGAGCTGAAGTGCTCGCCACAGGTCGCTGTATGTTTCCTGCATTCACGCTCGCTCCGAGATCAGAGACCAATTAGGGTAAGTAGAAGGTTGTTGATGGCTCCGCCTGAGCTAAAGGTGATCGTGCCTCCTGAAGTAGTAGCTCCGACTGCACTTCCCGAAGCGGAACTGTCGATTGATACGCCCTGCAAAAGCTTCAAAGCGTTATCGGTATAGGTGTCGCCATTGTTCGCGATATTGACCTTGAGTGTGACAAGGCGTTTCGCACCAATGGTCGAGACACGTCGAGTTCCAGCGACAACGGTTGCAGCGGCCATTAGAGCACCTCGCCATCATCCAAGGTTAGTGAACAGCCAACGGTTGCGGCGGTGGTCGTGCCGGCAGTGATAATCCAGCCAACAATTTTGTTGGTGGGAGCCGTGCCAAGTGTCGTGGCGTTGGTGTCGGAAAGCGTCGAGTTGTTGGCAATTACCGCTCCGCCAACCGCACCCGCTGTGTTGGTTCCGGCGTAGACAAGAACCGCTGCTCCACCGATCTGCATCGCCATGTAGTTGCCAGCGGCAGTGATACCCGGAGCACGTCCCGCCACACCGTTCAACCCAGCGGCGTTTGTGGCGTCGGCGTTCTTCGAAGTGACTTTATAGGCGGTACGAGATGCCCAATAGACAACCCCGTTCGCCACGGTCGAACCGGAAGCGGCATCGACCTGCACGATCTGATAGCGCTTGCCGCTCGTGTGCGTGAACTTTTTGCCAAGTTCCCCGGGCTTATAAAGGCTCGTCTGATTGAAGAAGGTTTCAGGGTCACCTGTCGAGAGATAAATAGTTTGATCTGCAATGACTGCTGGCATGTTCGTCTCCTCCTTATCCCGTAATCCCATAGAGGGCTTTATGATAGCGCGGACCAGGAACGGAGATTTGGCACGACGCGAGAACCTGCCCGGAAACCTTGGTGTTGCCCTGGGCAGGCTTGAAGCCAGTGAATCCAAAGCCAAACATTGGGTCATCGCTCACATAGAAGCGGAGGAAGGGTTTGCGGGCGTTAATCCACCACAGCGTTTCGGAGGTGAGCGTTGGGTACGCGGTTACGGCACCTTGTGACATGACCGTGAGTGCGGTCACAGCATTCTTATCGCTCGTGCCGCTGATGGCGCTGCCGGGAGTATAACGGCTCTTGATGAGCGTCGCGGAATTGAACTTCAGTCCATTGAATCCGATGGCAGGATCTTGTGTGTCATTGAACCGTTGCTGTGTCTGGAATTTTTCCTTGACGTAGGAATAGCCTAAAACGGTTGTTGAGCCCAGATTGGGTTCAATATTTCCGATGGTCGCTCCGCCATAGGATTCTTCAAGAGTGTTGTACTCAATGGTACCGTTTACGTTCAGAGGTACGGAATTGAGAGCCGCTCCGACAGCGCCATTACGGGTGATTCCTCCATACGTCGCGTATGTGGAACCATCAAAGCTGTTTGTGGTGCCGTCATTCAAGGCTTCGGCGAGTCCGTTGAAATTGGAGGTATAACCTGCCTGAGTGCCGTTCAGGTATTGCAGAATCGACATTTGCGCGCCCATAGTCATATAGGCGTTGGTCATACGACTGTCGATAAGCCGGAACGCGGCTCGCGGCCCCTTGTTCAGCACCTTGATATCTTCGAGCGACATAGTGACGTTCACTTCGAAGAACTTCATATTGAGCTGATAGGCTTGCTCGACCTGCTTTTCCGAAATGTTGAATTCCTGACCCTTGGCGTATGGTCCGCCAATCAATCCATCGTAGTAGAAACCTTCCTGAATCAGCGTACCGCCTTCGAAATCATCTTTCACGTTGAGTTTCAGGTATGCGAGAAGCGGATCTGCCTGAAAAACGTTGTCGATAAGTGCCGGGGTATCTTGAATGAAGCGTTCCGTCGCAACATTCAATTGATCTAGTTCTGCCATCTTTCGCCTTGAAGTGGACTAGCGCGTTCGAGGCGCGTCCACGAATGGTAAATTACGGTAGTGCAAAATGCCTTGTCTACACCTTACTGCTTATTCGCGGTCGTCCAAGCCTCGGCAAAGTTCGCAGAACGCTGGGCATCCGACAGTTTCGTTGGCACCGTTGTTCCAGCAGCGGGGCGATTGTGATCGAAGACGGGATGAAATGCCCGGCTACCTTCTCCCGGCACCTCGCGCTTCGACATGCCTTCGCGCACGCCTTCCTCGCGAGCTGCCTTGATGCGCTCTTCGACATTCTTCGCTTCCGCTTCCTTCACCCTTGGAGCGATGTACTGCTCATAGGCTCGATCTACCGTCAGTCCCTGATCAAGCGCAATCTTCTCAATGGCATCCGTGTCGAGTTCTTCGCCAAACTTTGCGGCATGGCGCGAACTGATACGTCCCATCTGCTTGATGACTTGAATCATGCGGCCTTCCCGTTCCTCAATCTCTTTCTTCGTCAATCCCGTTGGGGTTGGCGGATTGGGGTTCGGGTTATTCGGATTCGCACGCAATTGCTTCAATTCCTCTTCCCGAGCCGCATCGACCTGGACGGCATTTTCATACCATTCTTTCCAAGTCTTGATTTGCGCTTCGGTATCAGTCTTGAGTTTGCGGGTTTCATCCATCGCACGACTATAGTCGGACTGCCGTTTTGTTCCGTTGTTCAACTCTGTCGCGAATTTTTCATTCTCTGCAACCTTCGTGAGCGTGGCCAAATCTTCTGCGGATAGCCCCGCCGTCTGAGCAAGTTCCAGTAGATATGCTTTCGCTGCTGCTGTAGCCATTTTGTTTTCCTTTCACTCCGCCAGCGCCTTCGTTCACCCGTATTACTGTGGGGGAATCGGTCCAGCACCTGGAGGTCCAGCTTGGCTAGGAGGCGCAGGCATCCCGCCTGTCGCACCCGCTGGTCCCGAAGGAGGCGGTTGCTGGGCTGGTCCTGCTCCGCTAGCCAAAGATTGTGTTGGGTTGCCGCTCGCTTGTTTCAGGCTCGAAACGACGCCTAGACGCATTGAAGCGATGATCTGCGCGGCAACCGGAACGAAACTCGGCAACATGTGACCGATGCTTGTCAAAATCTGTTCCGCCAATTGGGCATGTTCCAAAACGATTTGCATCAGTTGCCCGGTCGGTGGGGTACCTGTAGGCGTGCCCGCTAGTTTCGATAGGTCAGGAGCTTTTTTGTCCGAAAGAGAAGGTGGAAGCGGAGGAGGGCTATCGAGACGGCTGGAACGGGTCGGACTGTCCTGGGATTGCAGCATCAAAGGTCACGTAATGGCTTCGGCCAATTACATCTTCTTTCCTTTTGGCCCATGCGAGTAGCCGCCCTTTTTGCCTTTCTGGGCGTGCTTCATCTTTCCGAGGCCGGGCTGCTTCGAACCGTGCGGAGTCGCAATGCTGTTGTTGGGAGAGCCTCCCACCAGATTACCCTTTACCATTTCTATTTGCTCCTTCGGGGAATGCTGGCCCCTGCCTTTCGTGCTTTCGACAAAAGAATCGCGGTGCGCTGTTTTGCAGCGTCACTCGCTCCAAACTTTCGCGCCGTTTTGGCAAGCTGTTTCGGCGGATTCACCTTCATTTCGTGGCCCACCGACTCTAAAATTTCTCGATTGCCCATGTTACTTATGCCGAGCCTTGCCTGCGTTGATTGCGAAATTCGCTTCCTTGCCTAACTTCCCGCCCGCGTTTTTCTCTTTGCGAGCGAAGGCTTGCGTGGACATGCCCGCTTTCTTGGCTTTTGCGCCAAACTTGCCGACAGTGCCACGTCGCTCCATTGACTCTCGCGCCGCTTGCATCCACTTCCGAGCCATACCCGGATAGTGAAACGTAGTTGGTGAGAGGCGTCAAGACCGTTCACAGCAACGGGATATTGAAGCCTCCCGACAAGATCACATTCGAAGACGAGATCGACAGGCTATAGTTTGAATTGACGTAATCCCGCACAGCAGCACGAATAGCATTGTCAATGAGCAATCCACTTACAAGATTTGGGCTTCCGACATAGGCATTCGTACTGGTATTTACCGCCGTGCCCGCATTGTCGAAGCACACATCCACTCCGACTGTGAGCTGTTCGGCACTACTCACGATATTGTCTGCAATTCCACTGACTCGTGCGTATACGTACATGATGGTCTCCTTATTGAACTACGCAAAATGAACCGCTCTGAATCTGTAACTGAGCCGCCGCGCTGGATTTGGCTAAAAGATTCACTGTCCCAGCGTTAGCTCCATTTTGCAGCGCAAACGATACACTGGCATCAAAGTTCGTGCCGGAAGTGGTTACAGCGGTGCCTAGGCTTGTACTATAGGCCGTGGCCACGGAATTATTGGCTGTGCCCAAGATGATCGGCAAGGATAAGCCATAGATAACAGAAGTCGGGCTGGCTGGCCCCGTAAATTCGATATTCAGTCCACCTGTCGCAGCCGCTTGGTAGTACAAATGGCACGTTGCGAGATACGTGGTATTCGCTTTGACGGCCCATTGAATGGTGTTTCCACCCGCCACGTTGGTGAACGAAGTTGTCGAGTTGGTATATTGAGACGTCAGATTGAACGTCTGGGGAAGGCGTTGGTCACCCTGGTTGTTCGGATTATAGTGAATGAAATGGTCACTGCCATCTGGACATAATAGATTGAAGCCAGTACCGCCCGAAGCAGGACAAGACGTACTCTCATTCAACCTAAATCCAGCCCAACTCTGTGTCAAAAAGGAGTCATTCGAGTCCTTGGAGATTTGCACATTGCCGGTTTGCGCTTCGTTCTCAAGGACAAACAGTCCACGACGAGGCATGCGCAGAGAACCTACAGGTGGAAGAGTATCCGAGGTAGTATCTCCGATAGCTAGCGCATTGGCTTCAATGGTGAATGGCAAAGGCGCAGCAGTCGAATCTCCACCGAAGTTATGGTGCGGAACGTAGTTCCCTGTGAAGGTTCTGCCGCTGATGTGGTCGTTGATGAGTGTGCCCGTTCCCGCACCACCTGCCACGGTCCAATCGACCACCATGTTCGAGATTTGAATCGAGGAGGTCTTGCCTGCCCCAGATTGGCTGATATCGACCGCTGTCGCGCCGCTGCCTTTGAGCCTCATGTAGACGGAATCGAGATGCACGCCAGTCGTATCGACGATCTTGATGCCGACATCATTCGTGCCGCCGCCTTCGATGTACCCTCTAAATCGGATGTTCCCAAGGTTGAAAGGCAACGTTCCTGCCCCACCAGCAAGCTCTAGGTTGGCAATGCCCGTTCCCGGATGGTTGATATAACCGCCATTCCAGTCAATCGCGTAGGTCGAAGTTCCTGCCGCCGTGTTGAACGCAATCTTGGCCGGATGACATCCTGTTAGGAACGTGCAATCGACAGTCACATTCTCCAGAGAAAGCGGACCAGTTCCACCACTGCCACCACTGTTGTTTTCAATCTTTACGCCGGTCTGGTTGCCACCGGGCAGAATGAAAATATTTGAGATCTGTCCCATATTGTTGATTGTGCAGATGTCGAGATCGTTAGTGGCTGTTCCTCCGCCTTGCCCTTGAATCCAAAAGTCATCGAGAGTGACATAATTCCCGACAGAACCGCTTGTGCAGATGGAAGACGTTTGCCCGATGATATTCGTTACTGTAGCGGAAGATGCCAAGAGAATCGCTGCACCACTAGTGCGCGAACCGCCCAAAGTCCCAACGTTGTGCCCGCGAATACCCGAGGCTGGAGCGGTATCGATGCAGTCTCCGCTCGTCACATTGCAGGTCAAAACCACATCTGGCATGAGCCATAGCAAAATGGATTGTGTATTCGTTCCTAAAGTGATCGTCGAAGTGAAGGTTTCGCGGAAACCGGATTTGACCCAGACGATACCGCCAAGGGCTCCTGAATTGAGAATATCGGTCTGCGCTGCTTCGATAGTCGTAAACTCTCCGCCTCCACTGCCAACGAAGCGAATATTCTCAAAGCTCTTGAAGGTGTTTGCCCCAGTGAAGTTGTTATTGGCAGTTAAAGAAGCCGATGGATTTGTAAGTTGCGGGACCGGAAGAGGCGTTGCTGGCCGAGCCGCTGCCAAAATCGGAGCAGGAACGCTATGGGATGCCGCAGCAGGCCGATGCCACAATTCAAAGGCAAGACCTAAACCTGTGAGAATGGCGATTGTGATAACAAGGGCAACTAGAGCTTTGTGGGGCATGGGTTATCTCCGAAAATACAAGACATTGAACTTGTCGCCAGCAGTGCCGTTTACGTAGATCGTCTGTAAATCGTAAGGTGCAGGCGATTCGGTCTGCGGAAGAAAGAATGTGGCACCGGGAGCAAGCGATACACCTGCTTTTGCACCTGAGCCGATTGTGACATCGGAACCGCCGATACCTCCACCAGCGGCGTTATTCGTAGAAAGTGCCTGGATATTGACCCAAGTAGCTCCTTGGCGAGTTCCAGCGGGTGAAAGAGGAACGGCAGTGGAAGTGACGGCGATAGTAACTTGTGTTTCGTAAAGCATCAGTTGCCTCCCTGTTTCGGCAGAGCGAACGGTCGTTTGGAATATTTCTGCATGGCCTCCGCCTTTACCTTCATCTGGTTATCTGCCCAGATATGCATCCCCTGTCCGATTAAACGTAGCAGAACTGCGGAATCTGCGACATTCGTTTCGACGGTGACAAGCGATGTAGATAGGTCCATCTCAATCGTCACCGCCAGTTTTTTTTGGTTTGCGCCGTTGTCGATGCGTGTCGGGTCACCCATTATTTGCTTTCCGTTATATTCCCACCTGGTTTCATTTTTGGCATGGTTTCAGCAGTGGCTTTTCTGCCGGTAGTTCCAGTGTTAATCATAATCCCCATTTGCTGCATAGCTTGAAGGCGGTCAGTAATGGTCACCTCGCCATTTGGCGGTGAGCCTGCATTGGGAATGCCCAATTTCTCAAAAAGTGTCCAAACATCAAGTACGCCAGCGCGAAATAGTTGAATGTAGAGGAGCTTGCTAGTGACTTCACTGGCACTCAATAGTGAGCCAGGAGCCACATCATAGGTGAATTGACGCAGAAATTCTCTAGCCCGGATATGCCGTGGCCGTAAGGTTCCAGAACGCTCGTCTTCCTGTGACAGAAATGCGGGAATCATTGTTCCAGGGTCGTGGTCAGCATCTTCGAACGTCATGGCCTCTGGACCGAGCAAGGCTATTCTCTGTTCCAGCGAAACAAACTGGAACACATTCGAAAGCGTCATCATAGCGAATTCACGCAGCGAGGCTTCAAGGACGCGAGAACGCATCTTGATTGCCGGAGACATGGTTTCAAGAATCTTTTCAATTGTCTCGCTGGCGGGAATCTGGCCGAGATTCATAAGCTGCGTGACATCGCCAACGCCAGACAGGTCTTTCATGCGCTCGCGCAAGTCTAGGATGCTTTCTTTGACGGCGGGGTCAAGAGGCTGTGCATATACCAGTTCTGCGGCCTTTCCCGCTACGGGATTCGTGCGCATCTTGAGGCCAGCGCGACGAGTATCAATGGCGTTCATCGCGGCACGGCTTAAAGCATTTTTGTCCGCTACAAGATCGGGACGGAAGACTTTCTGGTTATGGTCGGAAACGCCGCGCATCAAGCGGTTTAATTCATATTGCAAGGGCAAAATATCCATCAGCGGCGGCTTGCCAAGCCAGGTCCAGGGCCAAGGGTCGAGCGTGATTTTAATAAGAGGAAAGAGGCCATGCCAGTAGATCGAAGGGCCGTCCCTAAGAACCCCCGAACGCACAAAGGTGATCGACCGTCCACGCGGATAAATCATCTCCCCAGGTTCAACCCAGTAGGACCAGTTGGGATGCTTGCCGCCTTCTGGTTCGCCTTCGCCTACCCAAACCTTTGCGCCTGTTTCGTTGCGCCGGTTGTCCTTGAGGTAGATTGTGAATACGTCGGCGGAAGGAATGGTCATGTGGGCTTGCGGCTTGCCACCGAGCGAAGCCCACAAGTTCTGCATGAAGCCGCTCGAAAGGCCGAGGCGCGTCATGACGCTCTGCGCTTTCACTGACTTTTCAAGGGTTGCAGCGGACATGTCGCGGTCGGCTTTGATAAGTCCCGCAACCCACTGCCTTGGATAACGGTCTCGCAGGTAGTTGAGAGGCCGTTCCCGGCGAACGATGACGCCGAATGCTTCCTGCAAGGAAAGGTTATTGGCGGGACGAATCGGCAAAACATCGCGAGGGTCTTCCGCGATAAGGTCATTATCGCCTAGGAGTTCCGAGTAGACCAGATGCCCAAACCCACTTCCACCGACTTCGGCGTACTTGATGCAATCGGCAAACTTCAGGTCGATGAGTCTTTGCGTCCACCAGTGTTTCGTGATCTTGTTAGATTGCACGGACTGGTTTTCGAACTTTTTGTTGTAGGTGTGATAGTCCCAGAAGGGCTTGATATCCGTCATCGCCCCCGCAAAGTCGAGTGCGATTTTCCCGGTCTGGTTATCGACGATCTTGCTGGCGCTTCCCGGCACGGCATCGCGGGTATAGTCGCCCATGATGGCGTCGATGGTGTCCGAGATTTGCGAATATCCCGGCTGAGATTTTATGAAAGTTTCGCCTTCCGCGATGGCGTCGATAGCCCAGCCGAGAACGCTTGAAAGGTGTTTGCGGTCCTGTTCGGAAGCGTTCAGCCCGCCTTGAGGCGCATTCGGTTCGGCCATCTAGGTATGACACTTTCCGCGAAAGGTATCATCGAATCCACGCCCGGAACCTCGGTCGAAATGCGAAGCCTCATGAACTACTCCATTCTGCCTTGAAAAGGATTCCACTTCGCGGAAAGACTTTAGCACGATGCGCTCATATCCTTTTGGGGTGGGCTTGTCGTTGCGGGCGGGATACGATAGTTCGCCGTTCGGCTTGCGGAAAACGACTACAGCATCGCGTTCGGAAAGTTGCAGCGGAGAGCGGGCGGGACGAAAGACTTGCTCGAAGACGCCGTTATCCTCGTGGTGCAGAATCTGCGGAGGAATGCGCATAACAAAGAAGTCGGTGACTTCCGTTCCGCAAACGGAACAAACGAGATCGAGCATTCTGGGCATGGTTACTTGGTTGGCTTCGCGAGTTTCGCCTTGGCTTTACCCTTGGCACCTTTGGCGGCACTGATTTTCCCCATGGAGCCACCTTTTCCGACCGTGCCTCCGCTCATACCGAACTTTTCCTTGAACTCCTTACCTTCTTTGGCCATGTAGTGTTCCTTTCTAGGATTTGACTGCCTTGAAAATGTGAGGGGCATTCTCGGCCCCGCTCAAGCGATGCACGATGCCGCGTGGACCTTTGGATGGAGCGTGGTGGCCGGAGAACGTGGCACGGTCCATATCCGAGAGATAACGCTGATTGTGTTCGTAATCGGTCTCCGGGCGCGTCGATTCGCTAATATCCGGTGGAATGGGCGACTTTGGCTGTTTTGGCATCGGTCCTCCTAGTAGGGTCGCAACCCAACACTTTTTTCAAGCCCTTGAATGACTTCTTTTTTGACGTACTCCTCGAAAGTCTTGCGTTCCGACTTGGCTCGGCTCGTACACCGTGCGAGAACCCGTTCGTTCAGTTCTACCGTGACTCCCGCGACCTGCAACTCCACTACAACTTTGATCTTCTGGAGGGCCATGTTCGCATCGGTTATGATATGGCCTCCGGTAATCCGTTCAAGATGTGAGCGTTGCTCATCATTGAAATATAAACCTCGCCCACTGGTATGGTTCACACAGGAACGCAATCGGTCGGAGAGCGTCTTTTCAAGCGATTGCTTGACTGTCTTCGACTGGGCTTCGTATTGCACCACCACATCTTCAGGAATGCTCAACTGTACGCGGACACGAGTGTCCTTTGAAGGCGGTTCAACGATAACGGATGGAGCTGTAGGCACTTTATCTCCCGAGGCGAGCGTAGCATAGAAGTGTTTCGGGTCAACAGGTTTCGCATCTGGGCCAATGATGAGGTAGGAGACGTTCTGCTCGTCTAGAAGCTTCACCGACTGTAAAAGCGCTGCATCTTTGCCATCCCAGAAAATGAGCGCTCGATCTGCTTCGACTTTCAGGTTAGGCCGAGTCGCCTGCCATTTGATGGAGTGCATCTGAAACGGAAACTCGGTGGCGCGCTTCAAGAGCGCATGGCCAACCCCATATACCGAGGCGATGGCATAGTCGGCATGGGGAGTAAGTCCCAGCCGATCCACAACCGCATCGAAATTCAGATAGTTGTAACTGGCAAGAAACAGCACTCGGTCTGTAGTGCTTGCGGTTTCCGTCATTCGTTGTCTCCTAGTGCTGCAACTCGTTCATCCCAGGCATTGACCATATCTTCATACGACATGTCTGTGGCTTCCCATTTCGGTTCGTTCATGTCGATGGGCCGTTCAAGTGGTTCCACATCTTCGCGGTTGGCCCAGTCATTCAAAGCCCATAGATTAAACAACATGGACATAACTCTATCGTCATGCCTGCCATACCGGGCTTCTCCAATCAGCAAGTAGGCATCGGCGATGCAATCGGCCATTTCCTCGACAAGCCACTTTGAGTTAAGGACCACGCGGCGTTTTGCGATGTGGTGCAAACCGCGCATCCACAAATCTTTGTTGGCGGAACGGCTTGAATACCACCAGAACTGCTGAGTTCTCTTCGGAGCAGCCCCGCCCCATTGCGTCCAAGCCCAGAGATTTGAATAGTTGAATTTGTCTATGAGTTCACGGAGAGTTACCGCTCCCGGCCCCGTGACTTCGCCGATGAGTAGCGCGAAGCCGTCTTCCTGCGAACCGGCGTAGAGTTGGCCAATCGTTGCAGCAATCGGTGCGATATCGATTGCGTCCATCGGCGCTGCAAATTCCGCCACCTGCACGTCTGGTTCTCCACCTCGTCCGGCGCGAAATACTTCAATGACCGCATTGTCCGTTTCGGTATCGGCATCGGTGCGAAATTCTCTGGACCATCCGGGCCTTCCGACTGTGGGATCGATGGAAACGCAATAGGTTGCGAACTGTCTCGGTTCTTCCCAAACAAAAAGCAGGCCCCTCTCATCCGTGTCGGTTGGATCTTCCACCTGATACGGAGTTACCGTTCTGTTGCCGATGCGCCATGACTTTGGTTCATTCACTACGAACATCCTCAGGCTCTACCAGCAATCGCACTTTCAATTTATCGACAAGCCAGTTGGCATCCGCAATGGTCAGGTCTTTTGAGAACACATAGCTGATTCCATATTCGTTCGTTTGTGGAGGACGCCTATAAAGAATGACAAGGGCATCGGTAGATTCGTTTTGTGACGCGATTTCAGTAGCCCGAATTAAAGTCTCGGTCACATCGCCGGATTGGAAACGCTGATTATTCATAGAGGATTCGCTACCCAAATAGACCCTACTGGATTTTTTGCATTAGGGAACAGCAGATTGACCGCATCTTTGACGCCGGGCCAAAGATTATCGTAGTCATGGCCGCAAAGGACGCCATTTGGCGCAAGAAAGGGTTCCCATGCCCGAATATCCGCTTTGACGCTTTCGGCATCGTGCGCTCCATCGATGAAAATCAGATCGAAACGCATATCTTTCGGAATATCTTTTACTGCTTCTATACTTGATTTGCGGATGGCTCCCACGTTGTCGAGGCCGATCATGTTGATGCGAAACTCATCCCAAAGCCAGTCAGGATTGTTCTTGTTCTCGGCGATGCCTTTGGCGAATTCGGCTGCTGTGGCGACATCACCGGACGGTCCCCAAGTATCGATGCAAGTCAGATGGCCTTTGGTGTTTTCCGCTAAGGCGCGTGCCGAACGGCCTTTCCAACTGCCGATTTCAAGAAGATTTTGCGATTGCTCCGCTTTTTCGGCGAGCCACAACAGTTCTTCTGGAGACATCCAACCATCGATGACGAGAGCACTTCGGATACGCACATCAAACTTGTCGAGTGTCAATGTGGACTGAAATGGATAAGAGTCCTGCGGAATCTCGTAGTAGTCGCCATTGCGGCCCCAATGCCGGCAAAGCACGCCGCCATGAGCGAGGATTCTGCCGCCGTGAGCGGTGAGTTTTCGGCAAAAGTAAATGTCATCGGTCATGGCTCCGCGAACGACATCATCGGCAAGATCATCGGCAGTAGCGACGCCTTCCTCGATAAACGCATCGGCGGTATTGATGTCGCGGAACCACGGCTTCGGAAGGTTCGCGAAAACGCTGGTGCGAATCAAAAGACAGCCTGTTCCTATCTCCGCGCATTCAAAGACTTGACCCGCTTTCCAGGTCCAGTGCGCACCCATGTTCGGAGCAAGGAAGACCATCGGTTCGCAGGTCACAGCCCTTCTTGGATAGATGCCGCCGACAGCGCTCATTTCGGGATGTTCTTCGAGGGCGCGAATCAGTTTCACGATGGATTCGGGAGGTGGTTCGGTATCGTCGTCGAGCATCCAGATGTACTGGGCTTTCGAGTCGATGGCGATCTGCACCAGCTTTTCGCGGGCTTGTTCTCTGGTTAAGGTTCCACCCGGATGACGCGAGCAGTTTACCGCTGTCATGGCATAGCGGGTGTTCATGGGCCAGATCAGCGAAGTCAGCGCCATACTCCATTCCGGGGGAACGTACCTACCGGCGAATGGGATGCCTACAAGGACTTTCAGTTTGTAATCGCTGGGCGAGATTGCCAAATTCCCTCCTAAGAAGCGAGTTGCACAGTATCGAAACGGTAACTTATTCCATCGTGTAGATGAGAACGGTAGTACTCCAGGGTGTCGTAACCAAATGCGCTTTTTGTCCTATGTTGGAATGATTCCTCAATAGTGGCGCTGTAATTGGTGTAAAAAATAGCTAGATTATTAGATAGATAATATTCATCTCTGGTACTCTGCCACCAGTAGAGCTGTTCTTTCGTGAGAAAGACGGAGCGGCCCACGTATTGTGCGGAGGTGTCGTGAACGCGTTCGGCATGAGCCATGGCTTCAGCGGAAGGCGTCCAATCAACCGGGGGCGTGGCGCGATACTTTCTAATCTCGGCATACCAGGGAAGAAATACCAGAGACCAGCGGCGGATCTTATGCTTTTGCAGTTTTAGGATTTGCTGATGCCACCAGTTGCCACGGCCCTGTGGAGTGGACTCCAGTAACGCAAAAGCTCTGATCGATTGTGGGATGGTCGGCATCCAGTCATGTTCGATGATGCCAGGATACGGCCAACTGGCGCATTCGGTGAGGTGAGTCACATCGAACTGGCGGCCTTGGCCTAAGCCGGACTTTTGTGTTCCGAGCTGGTAGATGACTCTACTGCCTAATTTGTCGAAAAAGATGTGCTGCGCTTTCTCATCGAAGCCGATAGAAGGACTTAAATAGAATGGTAGGTTGTCGATGATGAGTTTATCGCGGTCATACAGTTCAAGAATCTTATCTTCATCGACGGAAGCGGCCATGGCGCGAATGAATTTGCGCGATGACATGGCATGTACGCTGATACCGCGGCCAATAGCAGTTGCCCCTAATTGGCGCGCCTTGTTCAAAAATATGAGGATGCCATCGACAGACTCGCCACGCGCATAAGCCTCAAGCATCGCATCTTCAATTACCGAAATGGCTCTCAGGAGAAGTTCCTGGGACTCCCAGAGAGAATCAAATCGTGCCAGCCCGCCTTGGTCTTGAATCAGCGAGGCGTATCTGAGCCAATACCTGAAATCCATGGCGCAGAGGATCTGTTCATTGCGGATGAAGGCGCTTTCCTCGGAAGTGAACGACCGTGTAAACGAGCCATCCGGTTTGACGAGTTTCTCAAGATCGGTTCGGCGGGAAGCGGATTCCCCGACTTCATACCGCTTGAGTTCCTTCTTATTCGCGGCGCTCCACTTCTCCATCGCCGCACTAACGGAAGTTGTCGAGTACATCTTCGTCCTCTTCGCTCTTACCCGACCGCGCCTGCTCGATCTCGTTCTTCAATGTGGACAGATCATCCGAGTAGCTGACATCCGCTTCCTCGCCCTTCAATTCCTTGGCAGTCGGCTCCGTCATTCTGAACCCGTACTCCAATTGCAAATACTGCTCGATGGCGACCGCTATCCTACGTAACTCCTTCACCAGCAGCTTCACATCCGGGTTGATCTCGATGAAGCTCATTTCGCGTCCAGAACCTCATGCACGCCGCCGACGACATCCTCCATGCTGGGCATGCCATTGTTGTTCTGAATCGCTACCAGCGGCCCCCTCTGTCCCGTCAGCTTCAGCGTATCGAACAACAGCTTCCGGGCATCGGAATCGCCGATCTTCCTGAGCGTTCCCGAGCCATCGCAGGTCAAACATTTCTCCCACTTCAGCCGTCCTTCCGAATCAAGCGCCTGCGCCAAAATCTTCCGCTTGCCCTCTTCCTCCACGGTCTCTTCCATAACCGGTACCACCGCAACCCCATCCACCTTGAATCCGCGGCACCCTTGGCACGTCACTTCCCGCGACTTCGCATCCACCGCCACATCCTCCAAAACCTGCGGCACGTGTTCGCTCATCCGCAATAACCCCTGCTCCAGCCTCCCCCGCGTCACCATCTGCAATACCGCCGCATAACTCAACCCCACCGCCCCCGCCATCTGCGGCAAACTTCGCTTCCGCGTCGAAGGGTCCAGCATCATCGCCAAAAGCAACCGCGCCTTCTCGTCCTCACTCCCCTCAAATACCGCGAGCCACTCCTCCCGGCTCAAGGACGCCTGCAACCTGCGAAACACATGGTCCTTCCGCGCCGGCGACTTCCGATTCACTACAACCATCTCGCCCGTCTCTTTATCCCGTACCACCTTCCGCCCCTTCATGCCTTCACGACCACGCGACGGTCCAAACCAAAGTCACTAGCTTTAATTTTGGCCATCCGTCCATCCGCATGATGCCAAACGATTCCTTCCATGTTTTTGTCGGCGAACCACTCCTTCAACTCCTCGAATCCCTTGGGAGCATCCAGAACTACAGCGCCGTGTGGAAGGAGTGTGTCCTTCTCCAAGCCTTCTGGGTTTCCCTGAAAATGCGGTCCACAGGCTTCGTACGTCCCATCAGGAATCAAATGCTCTAGGACTTTGTAGTTGTCGAATGCCACCCGCTGCCATTTGTATTGCGGGTCATTCCCAGCCGGCACCCACCCTGGCCAATGCCCTGTTTTTGCATCAGGCTCTTGCGATGGCTCAAAATTAGCTGGCGGCTTCTTCCCGTTCTTGGCGTCATACCGACAAAACAACTCACAATTCCGCACCATTACCGCTGACCCA
>Ga0066388_100000937_pt1 | contig 15331 bp, 12 predicted proteins | sample PanSoiMetaGPlot6_FD_64539 | JGI IMG/M metagenome (GOLD analysis project Ga0066388, IMG submission 64539) | Tropical forest soil microbial communities from Panama analyzed to predict greenhouse gas emissions - Panama Soil - Plot 6 (Hybrid Assembly) | ecosystem: Environmental > Terrestrial >... | reverse complement strand
CAGGGCCCGTGGTCGAAGCTGCCGGCGTGGGCGCCGTCGGAGGTCGCCAACTCGCTCGAAGCGCCGAAAGCGCTCGAGCGCGCCGACATCGCCGAACTGGTCGAGCACTTCGCGCTCTCCGCTCATCACGCCGCCGCGGGCGGCTTTGACGGCATCGAGATCCACGGTGCGCATGGATATCTGATCCACGAGTTCCTCTCGCCGCGTCACAACCGGCGCACCGACGAGTACGGCGGCAGCCTGGACAATCGCCTGCGGTTCGCCGTCGAGGTGTTGACCGCGGTGCGCGCCGCGGTCGGCTCTGCGGTCGCCGTCGGTCTGCGCCTGGTCGGCGATGAGGAGCTCGGCGGCAACGGCCTCACCGCCGCCGAGGCAGCCGAGATCGGCGCGCGCCTCGAGCAGCGCGGGCTGGTCGACTTCCTCGACGTGAGCGTCGGCATCTCCGGCATCGGCATGGTGCGGCCGGTGTACGTGCCGCACGGCTTCGGCGTTTACGCGGCGCGCGCGGTCAAGGCCGCGGTGCAGCAGGTACCGGTGTTCGCCGTGCATCGCATCCTCACTCCCGACGAAGCCGAGGCCATCGTCGCGCGCGGCGATGCCGATGCGGTCAATTTGGTGCGCGCCCTGATCGCCGATCCGGAATGGGCGAACAAGGCGGCGCGCGGCGCGAGCACCGAGATCCGCAAGTGCACCGGCTGCAATCAGGGCTGCTACGGAAACCTGACCCTCGGCCTGCCGATCACCTGCGTCACCAATCCGGCCGTGGGACGCGACGGCGAGCTCGGGCTCGGCACACTCGAGCCGGCGCCGCGCAGCAAGCGGGTCGTCGTGGTCGGCGGCGGACCCGCCGGTCTGGAGGCGGCGTGGGTCGCGGCGGCGCGCGGGCACCGCGTCACGCTGCTCGAGCGCAGTGGCGAGCTGGGGGGCAAGATCCGGCTCGCGCAACGGCTGCCCGGCCGCGAGGAGCTTGCCGACTTCGCCGACTGGCGCATCGGCGAGTGCGCGCGGCGGGATGTCGACGTGCGCCTGCACTGTGCGGGGACGGTCGAGAGCGTGCTCGCATTGGCGCCCGATGCCGTCGTCGTCGCCACCGGCGGCCGCGCCACCACCACCGCGCCGGCCAAGGGGCCGCCGATGCCGATTCCGGGCTCGGCGCAGAATTTCGTGCTCGATCACGAAACGGCGCTGCTGCGCGCCGACGTGCTCGGCGCGCGCGTGATCATCCTCGACGTCGTCGGACACATCGAGGCCATCGGCCTGGGCGAGCTGCTGGCCCGCCAGGGCAGCGACGTGACGGTGATCACCCCATTTGCACTGCCGATGTGTCTCGACCGCGAAACGCTCGGGTATGCGCTGCCGCGCGCCGTGCAGGCCGGCATGCAGTGGCGTCCGAACACGGCGATCGCCGCGATCGGCGAACATGCGGTCACGCTGGTCGACGTGCTGTCGCGGCGCAGCGAAACGATCGGCGGCGTCGACACCGTCGTCATCCGCACGCACGGCGTGGCCGATGCCGAGCTCTATTTCGCTCTGCAGGGCCGCGTTGCCCAACTCATCCGCGTCGGCGATGCCGTCGCCGTGCGTCCCTGCGACCGCGCCATCTTCGACGGCCATATGGCCGGGCGCACGATCTGAGTTTGGTCAACAGCGGATTAAACGGATTCAACGGATTCCGGAGAGACCAAATCCGTTCAATCCGTTGAATCCGCTGTTCAGATCCGGCGCAGCACCGCTTCCAGCTGATAGAACGTGAACACGTTGGCCTGCGCCGGCGAGTCCGCAAGGCGCGCGTAGCGGTCGAGCGCGTCATTGATGAACGCCCGGTGCCGGTCGGCTGGCAGCATGCGCGTCCACTCGACGAACGTCGCGTCGGCGAACTCGACGAACGCGTCGCGCGAGTGGAAGTCCCAGGCCCCCTCTTGGATGTCGAGGCGTTCGACGCGGAGGCCGTTTGCGGCGACGAGGGCGCGATACTGCTCCGCAGTCGGATGAAAAAACGGCGTTGCGAACGCGGGAAAGTACGCCGCCCAGGGAGGTGAGCGGCGAGTCTCCTCAATTACCTCTTCGAGTCCCTGCCGCGTGCCCTGCGCCACGAATCGCAGATGCGCGTATCCCGCCGCCGTCAACGCGCGCGCGATCCCGCGCAGCGCCGCCGCCTGCTCGCGCACCCAGTGCAGACAATTGAAGGACACGATGACGTCGAACTCTCCATCGAAGGCCAGGCGCGTCGCCTCGGCCACAGCGAAGCTCAGGCGCGGGTGACGATCGGGCGGAAAGTTGCGCTCGGCAAAGGCGATCATCTCGTGCGACGCGTCGACGCCGAGCACCGAGCCGCGCGGCACCCGATCCGCAATCTCGGCGGTGACCTTGCCGTCGCCGCAGCCGAGGTCGAGCACGCGCTCGTCGCCGTGTAGCTGCAAGCCGGCAAGACTCTTCTCCGCCAGCCACTTCTGCAGTGCAGAGACGCGGTTGTATGCCGCCGCGTTCCATTCGGTCATCGCCACCATCCCATAGCACCACGCCCCAGTTCCGCCATCCTGGAGGCGCGCCGCTCCGCGGGCTCTTCGCTCTCACCACCAAGACACAAAGACACCTAGGCAGTCAGCTGCACATGGATATCTTGGTGTCTTTGTGTCTTGGTGGTGAAAGCTTTCAGTGGTTCTTCGCGAGCCGGAGGAGAGATGACGTACAAAGTGATTCAGTGGGCGACAGGGCACGTCGGCATTCACGCGCTGCGCGGGATTGCGCGGCATCCCGATCTGCAGCTGGTCGGTCTGTGGGTGAGCAGCGAGTCGAAAGCCGGCAAGGACGCGGGCGACCTGTGTGGTATCGGCAAGACGGGCGTGATCGCGACGCGCGACGCCGAAGCGCTGTTCGACATGCCTGCCGACTGCGTCTCCTACATGGCGGCGACCGACTACCGGCCGGCCGAGGCGATCGACGACATGTGCCGCATTCTCTCCTCCGGCAAGAATCTGATCACCACCTCGTTCGTGCCGCTCATCTATCCGTGGCACGCGGTGCCCGATTTCGCCCGCCAGATCGAGGCCGCCTGCCAGCAAGGCCGCACGTCGTTCTTCTGCTCCGGCATCGATCCCGGCTTCTCCCCCGATGCACTGCCGATCGTGCTCTCGAGTCTGTCCGAGCGCGTCGACTCGGTGCGCGCGCAGGAGATCTTCAACTACGCCACCTACGATCAGCCGCAGACCCTCTTCGAGGTGATGGGCTTCGGCAAACCGCCGGGTACGATGGTGCCGCTGCTCATTCCCGGCGCGCTCACCATGGCCTGGGGTCCGTCGGTGCGCATGGTCGCCGATGCACTCGGCGTCGAGCTGGACGAGATTCGCCAGCACTACGAGCAGGAGGTCGCGCCCGAGACCTTCGCGATCTCGTGTGGGACGATCGAGAAGGGCACGGTGGCGGCGCTGCGTTTCGAGGTGTCGGGCATCGCCGGCGGGCGCCCGGTCATCACGGTCGAGCACGTCACGCGCTTGCGCGACGATCTGGCACCACACTGGCCTCAGGGTATCGGGCCGGGCAACTATCGCGTCACCATCGAAGGTATGCCGTCGATGCGCTGCGATCTGCAGATCGGCTTCAACAGCGACGACCACAACATCGACGGATGCGTCGCCAGCGCCATGCGCGTCGTCAACGCCATCCCGGCAGTGTGCGACAGCTCGCCCGGACTGAAGACCTGGCTCACGCTTCCATTGTTCGCCGGGCGACGCGCGTTGCGCACATGAGGCGCCAGCTTCGCTGGCGCCGTTCAGCGTTCAGCGTTGGGCGTTCACCGTTCCGATGACGACCGGATCGGTGTGATCCAGGCAACGCTGAACGCCAAACGCGAAACGCCGAACGCACGGCGCGCCGTCGGCGCGCCGTGCTCAATCATAGGCGCTCCAGTGGAAGCGCTCAGTGCCTTCGAGCATCTCGGGCGTGATGACCATCGAGCCGTCGGTCAGGCCCCAGATCGCCTCGGCCGCCTCGCGATCGCCGAACGTGATGAAGCCGGTGAAGCCGCCCAGCACGGCGCCGACGGCGGTGACCGCGAGGCGCAGGGGGATGAATCCGATGTTCAGGAGGACTGCCGTCGCAGCCAGACGCGGGTTGCGGGAACGGACGATCGGCGCCGGCTCCTGCGCGTGCGCCGCGCCGGCCAGCAACGCGGTGAGAACGCCGGCGGCGATGGCGCGTTTCACGGTGATCATGTGGTTCTCCTTCTCGCCGCGCGGCGCCGCGCGCGCGGCGGTTGCGGCTTCCGTCCGACCACGACCTTCGACACCAGATGCGGTGCGCTGTCTTCCACTTCGAAGCCACATTCGGTCATGACGGCAGCCAGGTCGTCCCGCAGGTACCCCTTATAATACGGCTCGTGATACGTAACTGGGAAGCCGTGCAGGACGGCGCCGAGCTCGGCGCTGTCGCTGAGCTGTGCCGAATCGCAGACCACGAAGCGGCCGCCGGCCACGAGCACCCGCCAGGCTTCACGCATGACGCGACGGCGCGCGTCGGCCGGCAGCTCGTGGAAGAGATACACCGACGTGACGACGTCGAACTGGCGGGCGGCGAGCGGAATGGCTTCGGCGTTGTCGGCAATCAAGCTGGCTTCGGTACCGTCCAGCAGCCGGCTGGCGTGGCGTAGATACGGACCGCTCATGTCGAGCCCGTACAGCTGTGCGTGCGGCAGCGCATGGTGCAGCTGGAGCAGGAAGCGTCCGGTGCCGCAGGCGAGGTCGAGGATGCGCGGCCGCGTGCGCCCGCGTACGGCGTCGACGACCGGCGGGATCGCCATGCGGCGCATGACATCGGCGGTCCCGCCGAAGAGAAATTCGACGCTGGCGTCGTAGAGGCGCGCCGAGCGATCGCTCAGCCAGCCGTCCGTCTGCCAGTGGAAGGTGCGCAGGTAGTAGCGGGGATAGCGGCGCCGATCGACGCCGTTGGGGAGGTCGTCGTGCCGGCCGAGATAGCGGCGCCAGAGGAAGCGCGGCACGTCGGCCAGCGCTTCGGGAATCTGCCGCAGGTAGCCGAACAGCGGAAATTGATAGAGCAGCGCGCGCGGATAGTAGCCGCGCGCCACGTTGCCGAGATCGCGCTCGAGCAGCTCTTCGTAACGGCGCTGCAGGGTCGAGACGAGTGCCGCGTCGATCCGTTGCCGGCGCGGCGAGACGATCAGGTTCCACAGCCGACCCGGAATCGCCAGCGACATGGTCAGGCTGTAGTGCTGGGCGCGATAGCGCAGGCGGTCGAGCGTCGCCGGCGACCGCGCGCTCGTGGTTGCCGGATCCGCCTCCGAAACCTCCTGCCGATACGCCGTCGCCAAGCCCATACCTGGAATTGTGCATGCGCAATGAAATCACGCAAACCGGCGGGAGGGCGCCGCTCCGTCGGCGCCGTGTCGGCGATGAGCAGTAAAGCCCGCAGATTCGACATCCCCGCACCTCGTCGCGAGCACGGCGCCGACGGAGCGCCCTCCCAAGCATCACAGGTCGCACGGCCAAGTCGCCAGCCCGCGCGCGACATATGGACTTCCCGCACCGCGCCGGCTAGCTCCAGCCTCTGGGCCATGCTGCGTCTGCGCTCCACGACCTCCGATGTCTGGGTCGACGCCGTCGTCGGCGACCTCGACGGCTTTCTCAAGGACCACGCCGCGAACGAGCGCAAGGTGTCGGCGAGCGCAATGACCCTGGCGGTGCAGTATCCGGAGCGCCGGCCGCTGGTCGACGCCATGGTGGCGCTGGCGCGCGAGGAGCTCGAGCACTTCGCGCGCGTCTACGAGCTGCTCATCGCGCGCGGCCAGACGCTCGGCCAGGACGCGCCCGACCGATACATGCGCGCCATGCGGCGTCTCATTCGCAAGCGCGACGTCGAGGAGTATCTGCTCGACCGGCTGATCGTCTTCGGCGTCGTGGAAGCGCGCGCCTGCGAGCGCTTCGCGGTTCTCGGCAAGGCGCTGCCGGAAGCAGCGCTACGCGAGTTCTACCGCCGGCTCGCCCGCGCCGAAGCCCGCCATCACGGGCTCTTCCTGCGCCTCGCGCATCGCTATGCCGCGTGCCGCATCGTCAAGACACGCCTCGATACCGTGCTCGACGCCGAAGCGGAGATCGTCGCCGCCCTACCGCTCCGCGCCGCGCTGCATTGACGGTAAAATTCTTCTCACCAGAGGGTCTCCGCGGTCCTCGCTGAAAATGCACGCATGCTCCGCGTTCTTCACATCACGCGCGATTTTCCCCCGCGGCACTGCGGTGGGATCTCAACTGCGGTCGAGGGGCTGGCGCGTGCACAGGTGCGCGTGGGCCTCGACGTCGGCGTGGTGTCGTTCGACGCGTGGCGGCCACGCGGCGGCGGAACGGCACCGTCGCAGCCCAGCATCGAGCGGCGCGATGGTGTCGCCGTGCTGCGGGTATCGAACGTCGGGCAGCTCGACGCGGCGCGAGAATTCGCACGCGCGCAGCGTCCATCGCTGCTCCACGTTCACGACGGGATGTTGTGGCAGTTGGCCGCCGCGTTGCGCGACGAACTGCGCGTGCCGGCGCTCATCACCGTCCACGTCATCCACCGGCGCATCAACGAGCTGCGCGGCACGTCGGAGCGCACGCAGAGTTTGATCGGCCAGGAGGCCGCACTGGCCGGCGCCGATCGCGTCATCGTCCCGTCGCGCGCCGCCGCGCACGCCTTGCTCGACGGTGTCCCCGCCGCCCTCTCCGCACACGGCGCGGCGGGCGCGGTCGCGGCGCGCGTGCGCGTGGTCGGGCATGGCATCGACGATTCGGCGGCGGCGCGCGAAGCGGCAGCGCGTCATCTCGCGACGCCGGCCACCGGCCCACTGCTGGCGGCCGGCCGCTTCGCCGACGTCAAGGGCACGCCGGACCTCTTCGGCGTGATGCGCGGCGTGCTGGCGCGCGTGCCCAGCGCCGCCTTCGTCGTCGCCGGCGGCATTCCGGCGAACCGGCGGGCCGAGGCGCGGTGGCGGGAGCGCTGGGACGAGTCCGCTTCAGCGGCCGAGCGGGCGCGCATACGCTGGACCGGCTGGCTCGCGCCGGATGCGCTCGCGATGTGCTACCGCGACGCCGCGGCGCTGATCGTTTCCAGCCGACACGAGACCTTCGGTCTGGTGGCCCTCGAAGCCATGCTGCACGGTTTGCCGGTGGTCGCGACCGCCGCCGGCGGCCTCGCCGAGCTGATCGCGCACGGCGAGACCGGCCTGCTCTCGCCGCCCGGCGAAACCGCCGCCCTGATCGAGCACGCCGTCGCTGTGCTCAGTGACCCCGAGTTGGCGCGACGTCTGAGCGAGAATGCCGCGGCGGCGGCGCGGCGGACACATTCCTGGCAGCATGTGCTTCCGCGCCTGCTGGAGGTGTATGCGGAAGTGTGCTGACGCCGGCGCCGTGGTGGCACCGGCCGACCTTACTTTGCCGCGCTCTTGCGCTTGATCCCGCCGTTGACGCCGGCCTTGGGCGGTGGCGCCACGGCGAGCACGTGCACGTTGCCGCCGCGCAGTGCGTTGCGGATGCCGAGGTCGACCAAGAGGGCCTCGAGCTCGTTGCGGCACACCTCTTCCACGGCGATGAAGAACAGGATCTGGCTGCGCCGGCGCGTGCGCCGCTGCGCAAAAAAGCGCAGGCGGTCGTGGCATTGGCGGCGTCGCAGATCGCCGCGCAACACCGTCTCGCCGTAGACCAGCCGGCCGCGCACGGGACTGACCCGGGCGATTTCTGCCAGGGGAGCGCCAACCCGATTGACCTGGCGCTCCAACGTGTAGCCGAAGCTGTCCAAGTGTGCCTCCAGCTCACGGCGGAGGTGTGATCGCACCTTGGTTTCCGATTGAGATGCAGCCATCGTGAATACGTAGTTCCTTCGGGGCGGGAGACGCACCCGGCGCAGGTGAAGGCAAAAGGCTCTCGCGCCAGGCGACTCTAGGCGTCAATCTTTATCAGCAACGTGCGCCGATCTCAACCATGCTTAGTGCCAGGATCGCCGCGCTCCGGCCATGCTTCGTGCCGGGGGATCGCCGCGTGCTGGCGTCGCCGGGGCTTTCGTAGGGCGCCTTCGAAGAGAGCAGCGTCAGCCGTTACCGTTGCCTCAAGGCCAAATCTCACCAGTTGCCGCTGACGTCGCCGATCAGGATTGCTTGGAAATCCTGTTCGGCCGCGTCGCCGGCGAGCGGCTGGAACGCGATCGCCCCGGCGGTGCATGCGCCTGCGGTGTATCCCGGCTGCGCGACCGACTGGTTGGTCGCCGAGCCGGCGGCCGGCACGAAGAGCCAATCCGATGAGCAGAGCTGCGCGGCGGGGAATTGCGGCAAGGCGCCGACCACCCGCTGCAGAATGCGGGTGGCATCCAGGACGCTCAGCGTGCCGTCGCCTGTCACATCCCCCGCCAGGGCCTGCAGCGGAGTGAGCGCCCGCGTGCCGGCCACTGCCTGCAGCACGTAGGAGGCGTCGAGAGCGCTGAGACCGCTGCGCTGATCGCCGAGCTTGCGCGGGACGATTCGCCAGTCGTCTTCCGCCACGTCGACCGCATACTGGCCGTCCGCCGCCGTCGCCGCGCCGACCGGCGACGCACCCTGCTTGTGGTGCGCGATCGACGGGCTTTGCTGCCTCACGCATGCGGTTGCCGGGTCGCGTACGGTTCGCAGCAAGGCGCGCGCCACGCCGAGACCGCGCCGGCACCGACCGCGGCACGGCCGTCGACTGTCAGAGAGATGCCGCGCGCAGACAGGAGACGGCGGGCACAGGTTGATCGCCCCCGCCGTATCGCACATGCTCCACCAAGATCACTGCGAAGTTATCTGTGGTACGACTCACTCCGCTAGTCTACGATGCCGGCAGCCATGTCCGACAAACCGCGATTCGCCCGAGGCGACGGCAGCTTGCACTTCACGCCGCGCGGCGATAGTGCGCTGGCGCCAATGATCGACGCACCGCGCCTGCTGGTCATCGCCGAGGCCGAGACCGAGGCGGTTACCGTGCTCGAGCTGTTGCGCGGAGGAGGCTACACGCCGACCGGGCAGTGGGTGGGCGACCCGCAGCTCGAAAAAGGGCTGGCCGAGGAATGGGACGCCGTCGTCTGCGTGGTCCGCAATCCGGGCTTCGCCGACGGGCACGCGCTGGAGATGCTGGGCAGCCGGCGCGATGCGCCGGTCATCGTGGTGTCGAGCGACGCGGCCGAAACGGCCGGCGTCGCGGCGATCAAGGCGGGAGCGTACGACTACGTGCACGCCGACTCGCCGGCGCGGCTGCTGCCCGCGGTCGAGCGCGCCCTGCGCGAGGTCGACATGCGCCGCGCCCGTTCGCGGACGGAGGTGGCGCTGCGGGCCAGCGAGGAGCGCTTCACCAAGGCATTTGAATACGCCCCGATCGCCATGTCGATCGTGACCACTCACGGCACGATCATCAGGGTCAACCGCGCCATGTGCGAGATGTTCGGCTACTCCGCGGCGGAGATGACCAACATCCCTGTATGGCGCATCACCCATCCGGATGACATGCCGGAAACCATCGAGCAGCTGCGGCGGCTCATTGAGGGTGAGATCGACACCTGGCTGCTCGAGAAGCGCTTCTTCCATCGCGACGGCCATTTGCTGTGGGGCCGCTCGACGACCTGGCTGGTGCGCGACGCGGACGGCAGCGCGCAGTACGTCGTCTCGCAATTGCAGGACATCACCGAGTGGAAACGGATGGAGGAGCAGACGCGGTTGCAGCAGGCCGAGCTGGCGCACGTGCTGCGGGTGGCGACGATGGGCGAGACCGTGGCGCAGATCGCGCATGAGGTGAATCAACCGCTCGCCTCGATCGCCAACTTCGCGCACGGCCTGATCACACGGATCGACGGCGGCTCCGTCGACCCCCAGACGATGCGCGCGGTGGCGGGCGAGATCGCCGGTCAGGCGCTGCGCGCCAGCGAGGTGATCCGCCGGTTGCGCGACTTCCTGCGCAAGGGCGAACCGAAGTTGGTGCTCTGCGATGCCAACGACGTGGTGCGCGACGCGCTCCGTCTGCTCGAACCCGACTTTCGCCATCACACCATCCGTGTCGCGCTCGAGCTGGCGCCGCACCCGCTGCCGGTGCAGGTCGATCGCGTCCAAGTGGAGCAGGTGGTGCTCAACCTGCTGCGCAACGCGGTCGATGCGCTGATCGCCGCACCCAACGGCGGGCGCGATCTCGCGGTGGATACCGAGCAACGCGACAGCGGTGACGTGACCGTGCAGGTGCGCGACAGCGGCATCGGCCTGCCCGAGCAGGCCGGCCAACAGATCTTCGAGCCCTTCTTCACCACCAAGCGCGATGGGCTCGGTCTCGGCCTCTCCATCAGCCGCTCGATCATCCAAGCGCACGGCGGCGAGCTGTGGGCGCTGCGCAACGCCGACCGCGGTGCCACGGTCGGCTTCAACCTGCCGCCGGCGGGATAGATCCGCGTCACCGCCGACTGCGAAGGCTGCGATGGGCGAGCAGCCGGCGAGCACGAGGGCGCGTGAGACCTACGCGCTCACGCGCTTCCTGATCCTACGCCTGCTGGCGCTGGTCTACGCCACGGCCTTCCTGGTCGTCGTCCGTCAGTTCGACCCCCTGCTCGGCCCCGACGGGCTTCTGCCCGCAGCCTCCTACCTCGCCGAGGTGCGGCGGATGTCGGACACGTCGCTGGATGCGTTTCTGAGCCTGCCGACGCTCTTCTGGCTGGACAGCTCCCCAATCGCGCTGCACGCGGCGGCCTGGAGCGGGCTCGTGCTGTCGGTTGCCGCGCTGCTCGGCGTGACCAATGCCGCCGTGCAGCTCGCGCTGTGGGCGCTCTACCTGTCGTTCGTTCAGATCGGCCAGTTGTTCTACGGGTACGGATGGGAAACGCAGCTGCTCGAAACGGGATTCCTCGCTGTGTTTCTCTGCCCGTTGCGCAGCATCGCGCCGTTTCCCGCCACGGCGCCGCCGCTGGCGGTGATCTGGCTGTTCCGCTGGCTGATCATGCGCATCATGCTCGGCGCGGCCGCGATCAAGCTGCGCGGCGATCCCTGCTGGCGCGACTTCACGTGCCTCGTCTACCACTACGAGACGCAGCCGATCCCCAACCCGCTCAGCTGGTGGCTGAATGCGATGCCGCGCTGGTTTCACGTCGCCGGCGTGGCCTTCAATCACTTCGTCGAGCTGGTGGCACCGTTCCTGGTGCTGGGCCCGCGGCGTGTGCGTCTCTTCGCCGGGATCTGCTTCCTGGCCTTTCAGGTGATCCTCATCCTCAGCGGCAACCTCTCGTTCCTCAACTGGTGCACGATCGTGCCGGCGCTTGCCTGCTTCGACGACCGCTCGCTCGCGTGGTCGTTTCCGCGCCGCATGCGGCAGAGACTCGCGAGCGGCGCCATCACCGCGCCGCCGTCCCGTACGCAGACCGGTGCTGCAGCAGCGCTGGCCGTGTTGGTGGCGCTGCTGAGCATCAATCCGGTCCTCAACCTGCTGTCGCCCCATCAGGCCATGAACCGTTCATACGACCCGCTGCACCTGGTCAACACCTACGGCGCCTTCGGCGCGGTCGGCCGCGACCGCGACGAGGTGATTCTGTCGGGGACCAGCGACGCACAGCTCGGACCCGACACCCAGTGGCGCGAGTACGAATTTCCCTGCAAGCCGGGCGACGTCGCGCGCCGGCCCTGTGTGATCTCGCCCTACCACTACCGTCTCGACTGGCAGCTCTGGTTCGCCGCGATGTCGTCGATCGGCCGCGAGCCCTGGCTGCTGCATCTGATCGACAAGCTCCTCGCCGGCGATCCCGGCGTGAAGTCGCTGCTCGCCGTCGATCCGTTCCCCGACGCGCCGCCGCGCTCTGTAAAGGCCGATCTGTATCGCTACAAGTTCACGCGGCCGTCCGACGGCAGCCCCAATTGGTGGCGGCGGACGTATGTCGAACCATACGTGCGCCCCCTGTCGCTCGACGACCCCGAGCTGCGGCGCTACCTGCAGCGCTACGGCTGGTAGTTGCGCTACACTGCACGCATTTCCAGGAGGGCCAATGACCCAATCAGCCGAGGCCGTGGTGCGCATCGAGAGAGACGGCGACGTATGCATCGTTCGGCTCGACCGTCCGCCGGTCAACGCCATCGACGTCGGCCTGCTGCGGGAGGCGGACGGAGTCCTGCAGCAATTGGAGGAGCGTACGGACGTCGGCGCTGTCGTGATCACCGGCAACGGCCGCAGCTTCTCCGCCGGGCTCGATCTGAAAGCGGTGCCGCGTTACACCCCGGACGAACAACGCCAGACGATCGTCACGCTGAACCGTGTCGTCACGCGGCTCTATCGCCTCCCGATTCCGACCGTCGCGGCCGTCAACGGCCACGCGATCGCAGGCGGTCTGGTGCTGGTCCTGGCATGTGACTACCGCATCGGGCCGAGCTCGGCCTGCGAGCTCGGCCTCACCGAGGCGCGGGCCGGCATCCCCTTCCCGGTCGCTCCGCTGGCGGTGGTGCAGGCCGAGCTGTCGCCAGCCATGGTGCGCCGGCTCACATTGATCGCGCGCAACATCGGGCCCGAAGAGGCGCTGCGCGACGGGATCCTGGACGAGCTGCAACCGCGCGAACAGGTCCTCGTCCGCGCCCTGGCTGTGGCGCACGAGCGCGCCGCGATCCCGCGCGTCGCTTACGAGCGGGTGAAGCGCCAATTCCGTGCAGAGGTGCTGGCGCGATTGCAGCCGTTCATCGATTCGGGCACCGACCCGCTCCTCGATGCCTGGCTGAGCGACGAGACGCGCGGTGCCGCCAGCTCGGTGCTCGACGAGCGGCGGTAGGATAAGAAATTTCACACGGAGGCACGGAGACGGCCTATTTCGAGAACGAATGCCTCCGTGTCTCCGTGCCTCCGTGTGAGCCTTCCGTCAATTGCCGATGGTTCCGCGGACGAGCGGATGCTGATCGGCTCGCAGCACCTCCAGCAATTCGGGTGACTGCAGTTGTGGAACCTTCACGATCGCCGTCGCTGCGTACAAGCGCACCCACCAATCGGAGTGGCGCGCCAATGTCTTCAGTGCCGCCTGTGCCGCGCTTGCTTCCGCATCGAGCCGACCGCTGCGATTGGCTGCCAATGCTTCGCTGACGGGGCGCAGCGTGGCGGCCAGTGTCGCGCGTTCGGGCGGCGCGGCGTACACCTCGGCGAGGGTGGCCACCGCCGTGTCGGGATCGGTTTCGTACATGTACCGCACCAGGCCGAGCGGCGGATCGTTGGGGCGCGCAGCGATCACCGTTCGATAGAGAGTGAAATCGCGCTGCGCCCCGGCGGCCGAATCGATGCCGCCGAGCCAATTGTAGAGTAGGGTCCGCTGCTCGCGATCGGTAGTCTGCAGGTAGGGCAGCAGTGCCTCGACGAGCTGCGCGTCGGTGATGCCGAGCCGCAGGCGGATCACCCCTGGTACGAGGGCAGCGCGCGCGTCGCGTTGCGCGAGCCCGAACACCACCAGCTGCGGAACGAGATCCCGGTTGCCCGGTCCGCCGAGCTTCGCGAGCTCACGCAGTGCAAAGGTGAGCTCCTCCTCGTTATGCGCGCCCGCGGCGTCTGCGATCGCGCTCTGGATACGGGCGACGGGTGTGATTGCCGGCGCGGGGGTGGGCTCGCTCGCCGCCGCGCTGCGTCCGCACGACGCTGCGCTCAGCAGCGCGGCCAGCAGGGCGCCCAGGAGCGGGCGGCGTCCGGGTGTCGGCACCGCCGCCTTAGCGCGGCACGTGCGCGAGCAGCGGCTGAAGCACGCCGTCGCGGACGTTGGGATGATCGTCGATCGCGCCGTGATCGAGGCCCGAGCCCCACGGCGTCGAGCCTACGTTCACGTCGACGTCGGATCCGCTGACGGAATCGCCGCGGATGAACAAGTCGTTCCGCTGGTAATAATTGACGTGATAGGCCGTGCTCGGCGGCAGCCGCGTCTCCGACCGGATGTCGATGTCGGACGAATTGCGAATGGCATCGACGTACGCCGTATAGGGCATCGTGAACGTGCCGATGCTGCCACGGTTATTGTTCAGCCGGTCGGCCAGATCGTGCGTCGACCCGCCGCCATGGCTGTAGCCGAAGATGGACACGATGCCGATCCGGCGGCGGCTCACCGCGCGCACGACCTCGTCATAAGTGGCACCGCTACCGTCACCGCCGACGTTGTCTTCGTCGTACATGTGCACGTCGTAGCCCATCGTATAGAGGCTCAACGCGATGTTGAACATGCCGTCACCCGAGCTCGGCGGATCGGACGGCGTCTGGTTCTCCCCGCCGAGGGCGATGACGATGCTGGTGAACGCAAATAGTTTGATATCGGTGCTCACCACCGGGCTGCCGTCGACGACCCGCCGGGCGAGCAGCGTGAGCATCGTCTCGCCGACGTCCGTCCGCTCGACCCAGACGCTACGCGTCGAAGCGCCGAAGGTGACCACGGCCTCATCGTTGGCGCCGAGCACCGGGGATCCCCCCTTGGTCGGGCTGTCCCACACCTTGAGGTTACCATTGCTGCGCCGCAGCACGTATTCGAACCCGGAGGGCGCAGCGATTGGATTGACCTGCAACGCAACCTCGACGAGATCGTTCTCGCCGCTCACCGACGCATCGAGGTAGTCGTCGATGCCGTTGTTGTTGTCGTCGTCGCCGTTGACGCGCACGCCGACACCCGGCGTGAGGTTCTCGGACTGCGGCACGGCGTGGCGTTGGAACGGCGAGCCGTAGGCTTCGCTCAGCTGCCGGAAGCCGGTGAGGCTGAGCGTCATCGCCGGCGCGGTCCACGTGGCGGTGGGAGTCGGCGGAGCGGTGTCGGTGACGGTGGGGGTCGCGGTCTCCGTCGGCGTCGCGGAGACGGTGACCGTTTCGGTTTCGGTCGCGGTCGCCGCAGGGGGCACCGTGTCCGTTTCGGTGGCCGTCGCGCTGGCAGTGCGGGTCGCGGAAGCGGTCGATGTGGCGAGAGGGGTGTTGGTCACCGTCGCGGTTGCGGTAGGCGGGAGCGGAGTCGCCGTGGACGTGCGCGTCGCCGTCGCCGGCAGCGGCGTGACCGTCGCCGTGCCCGTGCCGGTGACCGTCGGCGTGGCGGTGACCGTCGCCGTGCTCGTCGCCGTGTCGGGCGGTGGGGTCGCGGTCGGCGTCGGGGTGGGCGCCTCGAAGCGGCAGCCCTGGTTGCAGCCGTCGCCATTCAGGCGGTTGCCGTCGTCGCAGTCCTCGTGCGATTCCACGATGCCGTTGCCGCACGTGCTCGGCCGGCACTCGAGCTTGAGCGAGTCGGCGTCGCGCCGGCCGTCGAGCGCGAGGCTCACGACGCGCAGCGTCTTGCGGCCGCGCTTGACCCGACCGTTGGGCCGCACGCGCAGCGGCACTTCGATCGACAGCAC
>Ga0066388_100000936_pt1 | contig 15335 bp, 9 predicted proteins | sample PanSoiMetaGPlot6_FD_64539 | JGI IMG/M metagenome (GOLD analysis project Ga0066388, IMG submission 64539) | Tropical forest soil microbial communities from Panama analyzed to predict greenhouse gas emissions - Panama Soil - Plot 6 (Hybrid Assembly) | ecosystem: Environmental > Terrestrial > Soil... | reverse complement strand
ATGAAAGAGGCGGCGGGCCGACGGTAATTTTGACGCTTCAAGCAGCGATTTGGGGGTTTCAGACCCCAAATTCCATCCTTTAAGCCTTTTCTAGGCTCCTTTCACCATCGGAAAAATCCGTATCATTTCCACCTCCTTCAGGCTGAGGCCCCTATTCCCCATGTAAAATAAGTAGTTGGACCCGATTTTGCTTATTTCCTACCTGGATTTATCGGGAGCGCACGCGAATGGGGAATCCGAACGAAATCAAGGCTCATGGTTTACCCAAGGAGTGGAATGGCTCCGATTGGGAAAGTCAGACTGCTTTTTCGAACGCCCCTTGCCCGGGGTCCTGCCATTCCAGCCCCAAGGACAAACCCTTCTCCGGCAAATCCACCTCCTTCTTCGCCGATGCGGCGGCCTCATCTCCCCTCTTGAAGCAGGGTTTCCAGAGCCCGGGCATCTATAACCCCGCCCTTTTGAAGTGGATCGATTCGCAAAAAAAGGGAGCGGACGAAAAACCATCGGCCGATCCAGCCACGGCGCCGGCCGTGGAGAAGCCCGACGAGGCGACCGTGAAAAAGTTCACCGCTCTCGCGATCGATGGGGAGACGAAGGCCGCGAAGGCGGGAATTCCCGACGATGAAAAGATCCTCCACCTCACCGTGGCCTTCAGCGCCTACCAGAGGGCGGGGAACGGCGAGAAGGCCCAGGAGATTCGAAAGAAGATCCAATCGATCTACTCCGCCCAAGGCTTAGCCTTCGACAAACTTTCGTCGAAAATCGGCCTGAAGCCCGAGCAGCAGCTGGACCTCCTCTCCCGTTCCGTCTCCTGCTACAGGGCGGCGCAAGATCCGGAGAAGGTCAAAGGGATTCTCGAGCGGATGCGGGCCGTCTATGAGACACAGGGCAATGAAGTCGGAAAGGCCATGGTGGGCGCCGAGCTCGCTTTCTTGAATTGGGACCCGAAGAGCCGCCCCGAAGGCTTGGGCGAGGCCATTGGCCTCTACGAAAAATTAGACAATACCCTCCGCAATTCTCCCCAGTCTTTGGGACTGAAGGAAGATCAGATCGCCCAGGTCCGTGGGGAGCTCCAGTCGAAGCTCTATGGGATCTACATGAAGCGCGGGGAGTGGCTTGCCAGCCAGGGCCGATACGGCGAGGCGGAGAAAGATCTCTACCAGGCCCTGTTGCTTCAGCCCAGCAAGCCCCTTCTTCAGATCTATCTTCAGGTCGGTTACCAAGCGGGCCTTTACAACTTCGCCGGGCAGGATTCGAAGCGCGTCTCCCTCGACATGAAGGAGATGAGGCAGAGCTTCAGCCGGAAGCCGGCGCCCTGCGCCTCCCACCATAAAAAGCCCGACGATTGGTACTCGCCCTGGGGCGGGCCGATTTACGAGGGGAGTCCGGAGTTCGATCCGAACATCCAAACGAAGATCTCCGAGCACCGCCGTTTCATGGCGGAGGGGCGCGCCCGTTTCCACGCGGCCATCGACTTGGTCCACGGAGCGGACGCAAGTTCCAAAGGCCGCTACGAACGCGACCTTTTGACCGCCGAGGCCTTGGACCGGTTCGGAAGGCCCCTCGACGCGGAGCTCCTCTATCAAAAGATCGTCGACGAACGGAAAGACTCGACCGACCCCGCCGAGAAGACCCGCCGCGCCTTGGCGGAAAATCGCCTGGGTGCCTATGCCCTCCAGCGGCGCGATTTTGCGGCCGCCCGAACCCACGCGGCGAGCGCCCTCGAGGCCTCGAAAGATTTGGGAGAGTCCGAAAAACACTTCATCGCCATGCAGGCGAAGATGATCGAGTCCGAATCTTACCTCGCGGACGGAAAGGTGGAGACGGCCCGCAAGATTCTCGAAGAGGCCGTTCAGATTCCGGCGGGCGCCCCCGGTTCCCTCCAGCATCAGATGGCCGGAAAACTGAAGCTCCGCCTCGCCCAGGTTTACTATTCGAAGAAAGACACCTTCAACTCGGGCGACACCCTGGTGGACACGATCAAAGCCACCTATCCCAACGACGGGGAATTGGTCGGCGACGCCTTTTTCGCGAAGGCCCTCCCGCGGATCGGCACGGGAAGGGCGCGGGACGCCATCGCCATCCTGCGGGACGAGGTGCAGAAGCCCTATCCCAACTCCAGCGTCGCCAAGGCCCTGGCCAGTGATCCCCGGTTTTCTAAATTCCTCAAGGAAGGAACCGACGCCCAAGGAAACAAGATTTATCTTCTGAAAGACGGCAGCGAGATCAACGAAAGCGATTGGGCCGAGGCCTTCAAGGTCGCCATCGTCCGGTCTGGGGAGGGGCCTTTGGAGAGGAAGGTCGCCTACGGAGCGGCGGGAGGTTTGGGGGCGGCCGCGGCCCTGGCCTTGGCACCTGAGCCCGTCGCCACTAAGGTCGCCGCCGGCCTGATCGCGATCGGCGTGGGCGTGGGCCTCCTTTGGGAGCGCTTCGTCACCGGCGTCGAGCGCCGCGACGAGATCTATGACGCGTATCAAACCGGTCTGTCTCCGGTCAGCAATGAACAGTATTTCTTAGGACTCGCCATGCTGGGCGCCGACGTGGCCATGCTCGTGGGCGCCGGTCTGGTGGGCCAGGTGGCCAAGGGGGCCGTCCGGGAGGGGCTCGCCTGGGGGGCCAGCCGGATTGCGTCTCCCCTCCTGCGCACGGGACTTACCGTCTACGGCGACGACGTCGCGATTTGGGCGGGCCGAGGGCTTCTCTATGGGGCCGAGGCCTCCGCGGGAAGCTTCAGCACCTACGGATTTTACAGACTGGAACGCACGGTCTTCATGGGCGAGACCTTCCACTGGGACACGAAAGAGGCCTTGGAGTGGCTTGCCATGGGCGAGTTCATCGGTATGGCGGCCCGTACGCCGTTTCTGGGCACGGCGGTGGCCAAAAACCCGCTCTTCCAGAGGGGGCCGCTCAAAAATATCGTGGTCGACGGCGAGATCGTCGGAAAGACGACCTCGGAGGGTCTGGCGGCCAAGTGGCTGGTAGATGCGACGGTGGGGCTTTCCGCCCTCTATGCGGTGAAGCAGGCGGTTCCGTCTCTGAAGGCCGAAGGGGCGGAGAAGGATCCTCGGTTCTTGGAGTATCTGACGCAGAACCTGTGGATGATGGGCCTGATCCACGTGGGAGGCGTGGCCGGTAAGAAACTGACCGGCGGCTCCACCGAGGCCTTGGTCTATCGGATGGAGAAGCGGGCCGACGCGTATTTCGCCGAGGCCAAGGAAAAATTCATGGCCGATCCCCCCGATTGGGGAAGCGGATGGCCGCGGCTGCAGCCGGCCTATGCCATGGCGGGAATGCCTTCCCCGGGCTTTCGCTTCGATCCCATCTTCAACAAGCCCACGATTCGCCCCTCGGTGATCATCTCCTTGAGTTCTTATCGCTTGGGCAACGAACAGGATTTGAGGGTGGAGTCGGCGGGCAAGACCCATCCGAATGTGGAGCCCGAACGGATCGAAGAGCTTCGGGAGACAATTAAATCGGAATTAAAGCGAAATTCCGATTGGCGGCGCATCTCCCAGGGAGATTTCAGCTTCATCGACAATTTAAGCCCCGAGCAGCTTTTGGCCATGGAGGCGGTGCTCAAGATCGACCGATCTACGGTCGGAGAGCCCGCCCAGCTCCTGAAGCGCATGAAGGAGACCGGGTTTTTGGACGCACATTTGCTCTCCCTTCCCCCTGAGTCTTTGAGGGCCTTTGCCAGCGCCGCCAACAGCCGCGCCGGAGAGGGACAGGGCCGCAGCTTCGCCGAGCGGATTTTTTATGACTATATGGAATGGAAAAGACCGAGCGGCCGCTTAAAGCCGGCCCGGGAATCGGGCGTCCTCTTTGAAAAAATCAACGATCCCTCGACGGGAACGCAAAGGACCCGCTTCGACCTGGTGATGGAGGCCTACTACTGGATGCAGGTGGGGGCTGTGACAGGTTCCAGGGTTGTGATCGACGGGATCACCGGCGAATATTTCGATTCCCATCGGGTCCGGAAACCCGACGGGCCCACAGGTTGGGGTGAAAAGGGCTGGACCTCCATCGAAAGCGAGAACCAATGGCGTGGAAACATCGATGAGGCCATTCGAATGGGCCAGGTGGCCAAGAAGAATTCCTGGCGGCCCTTCCATCCCGAGGCCTTATTGGCGGTGGATTCTCTATTGGGAACGGTGGACTACTACGCCCTCGACGGAGGCAAGGCCCAAGACCCCCTTACGCCCGACGGATTTCGCAATGGCGGCTGGGGGGAGGAATACAAGAGCACCTATCACCAGGGCGTTCCCGCCGACTTCGCCTTCTCCGCCATGAAGAACGAGGTCTCCTTCCGCAATCAGGTGCTCAAGTACGCGGCGGCGGTGCGGCAGGGCAAGCTCGACGGGGTCATTTACCGGATCACCGCCAAGTCCATCGATCCCCTGGTGAAGGATTACATTGAGAAGCACATCCCCAACGTGCAGATCATTCGCTATGACTCCATCACCGACACCCAGGGAACGGTCGTTTTGAACAAAATGGAAAAGGCGCCCACCGAGCGTCCCCAGGCCCTGAAGGAGGCCCGGGAACGGGCGGATCGGATGGACTTTCCCTTCTTGATTGAAGATGGCAAATTCACGACCTACCACTTGCCGCCCGGCGTGCCCGACGCCCAAGGGACGGCCTTTCGGGAGCAGCTCTCCCTTTATACCGACACCCTGACTTTGCAAACGACGGCGTCCCGCGACTTGGGCGCCCGCCTGGTGGGACGGGCCCGCCGCCAGGTCGAGTGGCTGGGAAGGATTTACGACCACCTGGACGCGGCCGGAAGGCAAGATCTCGACTCAAAAGTGACGAGCCTCACGACGAAACTGGATTCGGAGCTGCCGGCCCTGAAGGACGAGGTCTCCAAGGCCAAGCGGATCGCGGAACGTATCGACGCCCTCACCCGGGAGACCGTTAAGAAACATCTTCCCGAATGGGATCGGGCCTCCCTTGGAATCACCGACGGCACCGGAAAGCCCCTGACCGGTCTGGACCTTCTCGAGGATCTGCCCGGCCAGTTCAAAGTTTACCTGACGACACCCGAGGCCCGAGGGCCTTTCCAGGCCAGCGCCCTAAGAAACAGACTGAGCCTGCCCGTCGGAACGCGAATTTATCTGGAGGGCCTGACTTTGGACCAGGTGGAACTGAGCTTTCCCCCTCCCTCCTCCAAGGGTTCCAAAGGAAAGGTCGTCGACACCAAGCGGGGGTCGGTCCTCAATTTCAACGCCCCGTTGGAATTGGAGCAGAATCCGTCTTTGGAGAAAAAGACCGATGACGCAGGCCGGGAATACTACGAGGTGAAGAAGGAGATGGTCCTCGAAAAAGGGGGCTATGACATTCCTTATTTGGGCGACAATCCTCTCTATGACTTTTACCAGCCGGCGGCGGTGGCCGCGGGGGCGAAGCCTTAATAGCCTATCATATACACGGGAGGATCCCACCCGTGTTCTGTCGAGATGTGAATCACGAGAGAGCGGTAGGTCATGAATTGCTCGTAGGAAAGGGAGGGGTTTTTGAGGAGACCCATGAGCCGTTTTTGAAAGGTGTCGACACTCTTCCTATATTTGGTTTGGGCTTCCACCAAGGCTTTCCGAAGCGCCTCCAGTTCGTCGGGACTCTTCACTTTGGCAAGGTGGTAGGTTCGGCGCAGCATTTCCAGCTTTTTTAAGCCGGTGTCAATAAAATCCAGGGTGGTGACCTCGTCGGAAATCAGGTTTTCCAACTCCTGCAACCGTTCGGGCGGAAGGGAGAGGGGCTCGTCTCTTTCGGTGATGAGCCAGTGATTAATAACGCCGACGTACTGGGTGATGATCCGTTGAAGCCCGAATTCCGCCGCGCTCTTGTCGATGCCCCACTCCGATTGAATGCTGGAGAGAAAGGCTTGACGGTGCTCGGGGCTTAAGGGGGGAAGATCGTTTTCCTCCGGATGGGAGGCCGACTTTCGGCGTTCCGCGATGGAGATTATTTTGTCTGGGGCCCCCTCTGCTACGCGGTCCCCGACGGCTGTTTCAGGTCCCGCGCCTTTCACCAAGGTCAGCGTTTGGGCCGGCAGAAAGGAGGGATGGGGAAGGACGGGGACCACCCACGCGGGATTTTTATCACGGAGTTGATCGAGGATTTCCATGATCTCCGAATATCTTTCCACGGTCAGCCGGGGCTCATCGAACACCGGGATGAGTTTGTTCTCCAAAAGCTTCCCAAGCTCCGAGAAATATCCGTGGCTCTCGCGAAAGATCGAGTAGGTGTTTTTGATGGGGTCGTTCAGCTCGATTCCCCAGCGGCGAAAATCGAATTGAATTCGCTCCATTTCCCGTTCGGAGACGGCGAAGGCTGTGACGAGATTGAGAATTCTCGCCAAAGGCTTTTGAAGGTTTCTTCGGTTCTTATCCGAGAGAGGGGCGGGATGGTTTCTTCTCTGGAAGGCCCATTGGGTGACGAGATCGGCGTACCGCTGGAATCCGATCGTCAGATAAGCCAGCATCCATCTTTCTTGCCTCGCGAAATCGTCGCGGGCCCCGGCGAAGCGTTCGAAGAGCTGATCCCGGACGGCGTCAAGCCCTTCGGGGGAGCCGACCTCCCGTGGCGTGGAAGGTTGTTTCGGTCCGTCCCCTCCCTCGTCGCCGTTTTTTACCATCGCGAGGATCTCGATGGGACGAAAGGAAGGGCCTTCCGCGGCAAGGGCGAGGGTAGGTCGCATCACGTTTTGTATTTGTAGGGGCGAGGTTTCCTCACCCGTTCCAGATCCCAATCGCGGGCGCGGAAACTGCGCCCCTCCATTCGTGGTCAACAATGATAAATCCAAGCCTCTCTCCAAGGCCGCAATCCCCGGCGCGAAACGATGGCTTAAGGCCAGTCCCGCCCCAACCTGAAGAGTGGTGGCCTCCGCGTGGAGAAACTGTTCGGCCAGGCTTCCGGAAGGGCGGGCAACGACGCCGAGGGCCGCCGAGGCCTGGTGTCCAAGGACCATGGCGGAGTCTTGAAAAAGATGTGAGACGATCAGGTTCTCGCCGCGGGCCGCGTAACCGGCGGTTTTTAAGGCGGAGAAGGTGACCAAGGATTGGAGGAGGCCTTGTTTTAAACCGGCTGGACCGGACCAGCGCCACAAATTCGGGCTTTCCGGATGCAGCGCGCGGTGGGTCCCCTCGAATGCCGAAACCTCGGCGGCGAGCCCCGCACCGATCGACAAAAACCGCGAGGGAAAGAACCCTAAAACTTGGAATTTGGAACTTGGAACTTGGAACCCAATTCTCCCCGCCCGGTAGGCCATGCCCCCCGCCGTCAGAGCGGCCAAGGATCGCCAATCGGTGGCCTGGCGCATGAAATCGGCCACGCAACCATCGACCTCCTTCTGAAGAGGAGAAAGTGGCGGAGAAGAAAGGGCGGTGGCGCGGCTTAATAACGAACTATCAGCATCAACTTTCATGTGTGCCCGGAAATTAAGGGTGCGGTTTCCTATCGGTGGAACTTAGCATTTGTTGCGCCCTCGGGGGAAGGAAACCATGAAATTCAAAAGGACCGAATTTCAATAGGTTAAACTACATATTTCTTTACAAGGGCCAACGGGGCGTGCTTGGATCGGGAAGATCTTCAAGAGAGATTTTTGCATGAAATCCGAGAAAGAGACGATCCTCGAACAATTAGAGATCGTGGAAAAGGTCGTCCCCCAGATCGACGGCATCTATTCCAAGCTCACCCAGACCTTCAAGATGATGAGTCCGGTCCTGAAGAAGCGCATCTTCAACAGCGACGATCAATCGGTCTTGAAAGATTTTCTCCAAACGATCCACAAGACCTTGGAAGACTTTGGCCAGGTTTTGAAGAGGGCGGAAGGTGAAAAAGACCTCCTGCGGGGAGAGGTCTTGAGGCTCAAGGCGGGGAACCCCAAGAATCAGGAAGACCTGGCCGTCGCCGAGGCGGAGCTTTGGTCCATCGAGCAGAACCTGACGGTCCGCGAAAAAGCCTTGGGCCACTTGAACGAGCTGGTGCAGCTCTTAGACAGCGTCATGCGGGTGGGAGAGATGACGGAGTTCGACGAGAGGCTTTTGACCGAGATCTTGACCGATCTTAAAAATCTGGGAGGATAAGGGAAGGATGGAGGAAAGAGTCGTCACTCAACAAAGCCTGGCCACCCTCGTCCAGGAAGCCACACAAGCCTTGGCCGCCGCCGAACGGCTTTACCCCGGGGTGGTCGCCTCGCTCCAAGATTTAAATCCTCATTTGAACTTGAAATTCCAAACCTCCCTCCACACCGAGGGGGGGAGAAAGGCCCTGGAGGCCTTCAAGCAAAGGCTTTCCCTCTTCACCGTCCAAATCGAGCGCCTGCTGGGCGCCTACGAAGATATTTCGAAAGATTTTTCCGCCGCCTTAGGTGCCAGGGGTGGGCAAGATCCGATCCTCCAAGAGCTGGAACGACAGAAGGCCCAATTGGCCCAAGAGATCCAGGTCCGTCGGGAGGCCGCCCAGATCTTCACGGACCTGGCCTCCGTCATGGACCGGATCGCCCACCAGCAGAAGGCCACCCCCGCCCAGCAGAAGAAGATCGAAGATCTCGTTTTTCGATTGCAAGTATTGGGATAAAATGTCGAATTACGAATTTCGAATGATGAATCGTTCGAAATTCTTGACTCGAAGTTCGACATTTACCGTTCGATATTAAAAATGCATCCCGTTCTCTTCACCATTCCCTTATTCGGCGGACTCAAGCTGCACACCTACGGCCTCATGGTGGCCATCGCCTTTCTCGCGGGCATCGTCTGGGTGGGCCGCGAGGCGAAGCGGGTGGGAGAGTCCCCGGAAAAGCTGACGGACCTTTGCTTTTACATCGTCGTGGCGGCCATCGTCGGGTCCCGCCTTTTTTACCTTTTGCTGGAAGAGCCGGATTTTTGGCGTCGGCCCCTCGACTTCTTCAAGATTTGGGAGGGCGGCCTGGTTTTTTACGGGGGGCTCATCGGGGCGGTGATCGTCTCCGTTTGGTACATGCGGCGGCACGACTTGAATTTTTGGAAGGTGGCCGACATCTTCATGCCCGGGGTCGCCTTGGGCCATGTCTTCGGGCGACTGGGCTGCTTTTCCGCCGGCTGCTGCTACGGGAAGGAGGCGCCGGCGGGCTTTCCTTTCGCCATCGTCTTTCCGAACAATCCGGAAGGCCTGGCCCCTCCGGGGGTCCCTCTCTATCCGACCCAGTTGATGGAATCGCTGACGGAGCTTCTCATCTTCCTGATTCTCCTCGTCTTTCGACGAAAGAAACAATTTGACGGTCAGGTGATGCTCTTGTATCTAATTCTTTATTCGATCAGCCGAAGCGTCCTTGAAATTTTCCGCGGCGATCGGGCGAGGGGTTTTGTCATCGATCATGTTTTCTCCGTGGCCCAATTCGTGAGCCTTTTGATCGTGCTCACGGCGATCGCCCTCTGGATTCTTAGGTTGCGCCAAAGCCGCCAGTCTGTGAAAATTTCATGAGGGAGGAATTTATGGCCCGCACCACCTCGCTGCTCTTGACCGCCGTTCTTCTCGCTGCTCTCGCCGTCCACTCGAGCAGTTGCGGCAAGCCCCGCCTCTTCGGCAAAGAAATGGAAAGCACCCCCATCACGAAGAGCTTCCCCATCGACTCCAAAGACGCCATGGCGGCGGCGAAGGAGGCCTTGGCCTATCGCGGCTACAATATTCAGAAAATCGACGAGGCCCAAGGCCTGATCGAGACCCACTGGCAGCCCACGACCAGCGACTCTCACTATGTGATCGTCTTCAACCGCCAAGACCGCGGCACGGTGGGGGCCTATCACAAGCTTGTTTTGAAGATCACCCCGAGCGGCAACGCCTCGAGGGTCGAGATCTATTCGCTGGCCAAGAGCTTCATCTCCAACCTCAGATCCACCGGGGTCGAAGAAAACAAGATCTTGACCAAGATCGCCGACTTCACCCGCAAGCCCGACATCGACGTCACGAACGTCGGAATTCAATAACACCTGCTTGCCTAACAGGATCCGGTTCTAAAATTGAAAAATCTTCGGAGGAGCTTATGAAGCGTAAGGCGGCCAAATGTTCTTGTCTTATTCTTTTTTTATCCGCTTTTTTCGTCATGCAGCTCCCTTTTGAGGCGCGAGGAGCCGTTTTCACCGTCGATCGGACGGACGATCCGGATCCGGCGACGGCGATGGGCTGCGACGACGCGACGCCGGACGATTGCAGCTTGCGCGGGGCGATCCTCAAGGCCAACTCGGCGTCCGACCCGGATGAGATCAAACTTCCTGCCTCGGCGGCCTCCTACACCTTAAGCATCGCGATCGACGGGAATCCCGACGACGGCGCCGACGGCGATCTCGATATCGTCAATGATTTGACCGTCACGGGAGACGGGGCCGACGTCACCACGATCGACGGCAACAACATCGATCGTGTTTTTCACATCGCGCCCTCCGGCACCCCGAACGTGACGATTCAAGGCGTCACGATCACCCATGGGAAGGCGGCCGATAGTGTTCTGACACCGGGCGCCGGGGGCGGCCTGCTCATCGATAACGGGACCGTGACCTTAGACGGCGTCGCCGTCGACGACAATCGGAGCGGAAACGGTTTGTTCGGTAACGCGGCCACTGGGGGCAACGGCGGTGGAATAGCCATTACGAACGGAACTCTCAATTTAAACCACAGCACGCTCAGTAACAACCACGCCGGCGATGGAGCCGCCGACATGTCTTTAAATAGCGGGTTCGGCGGTGCGGGCGGCGGTCTCTACGCGGGTGGAGGGACCGTGACGATCAAAAATAGCACCGTGAGCAGAAATGTCACGGGTAACGGCGCGAATCCGAACGGAGGTGGTGGTCATGGGGGCGGTATTGTCACCCTATCGAGCACCGTGACCCTGAACAATGTCACGGTGACCGGGAACGCGACGGGTACGGGTCCCGGAGGTGGCGGCGATGGCGGAGGACTTTATAAGGCCCCCAGCACCCTGAATCTCCAAAACAGCATCGTGGCGGGGAACACCGTCGGGAGCGGCGGAGAGGACCCTGATTGTTTCGGCCCGATCAGCTCAAGCGCCTTCAATATTATCGGGGACGGGACCGGATGCACCGGCCCCGCTGACGGCGTGAACGGCGACCTGGTCGGAACAAGCGCCGCTCCCGTCGATCCCAAACTCGGTTTTTTGGAAAATAATGGCGGAAAAACGAAGACCCATGCTTTGCTTTTCGGCAGCCCGGCGATCGATACCGGCGATAACGCAACCTGTGAAATGGACGACCAGCGCGGCGGCTCACGGCCCGTCGACGGAAATAGCGATGGAACCGAGACCTGTGACAGAGGCGCCGTCGAGTTAGGTGTCTGCGGTGATGGTCAGCTCCAACCGGGGGAAGAGTGCGATGACGGGAATACCGTCAATACCGACAACTGCACCAATACCTGCGCGGCGGCTGTTTGTGGCGATGGGATCGTCCGGACCGGCCCGGAACAGTGCGATGACGGAAACACGGTAAACGGCGACGGTTGCAGCAACATCTGCCAGAAGGAGGCCCCGGCGGGCAGCGGCGGCGGTGGAGGTTGCAGTCTGGGTCTGGCGCCCATTCCTTCGGCAACCGGAGTTTCTATGATTTTCATTTTGGCGGGGACGGTGGTCTTAAGCTTACGGCGGAAGAGAATTTAAAGAATTTTCTTTAATCGTAGCCAAGCCCACAGCCCTCCGAGACTTCCTTATAAGAAATCCCTCCGTGGCGGTAGACGTCTTTGCCGGTGAGGCTGAATTTTTCTTTCAAGGCCTCGATGAGGCTGTGGATGCTCCTTAATTGATCCTCCGTCGGCCTTTCAAATTCATTTCTTTTTTCGTCAAATTTCGCCACAACCTCAATGCCCACGGAATCTTTGTTGCTCGGGAAACGACTCGGATACTCTTTCAGCATTTCTTTTCGATGCATAGCCTCAGGGTTGTTCACCACGGGCCCGTTTTGATCGTACTCCTTCTTCGAACAGGTCTTGACCTCCGTCTCTCTCGAACGAAGCCGCCCCACATGCCAGGCCACTTGGTCGAGGGAGGCCGTTTGGTAGATTTGGCCGTTCCGATCGATGAGAAAATGGGACCCTGTTCCTTCGTTCTTAGGCCGGCCCCGATAGGCGTTAAAAGTGTCTTCCGCGGTTCCCGAGGAGGTTTGGTGAAGGACGATTCCGTTGACCGCCTCCAAAGGACCATGTTCCAAATTGGGAAATATTCTTTGCTCAATCGTTCCATCCAGCAAAATCGAGGGGAGGGGGGGTGGTGTTTCCGACCGCGATCTCTCCAGCGCCCTCAGGGCGTGTCGGTCCCATTTCCGGGCGGTTCCCGGTTCCTCGTTCCTCCGAGGCGGGACGGGTTCCGGCTTAAAAATGGAAAACAGAGTTCTGACCCCCGAAAGGATGTATTTCTCGATTCCCACGCCGATATTAAGGAAGCAAAAAAAAGGCCAGAGGATCGATCTGTTTTAATTGAGGATTTAAAAGGGCAGGAGTCCGAATTCCGGAGAATTTTTACGGGTCTCGGACGCCTGGCCGGTGACAACCACGAAACCGATGAAGATCCAGAAGTGTGACTTCCCAATCCTCCTGGCAGTCCTAATCGAAAGTCTCTTGTGTTTTAATGGGAATGGGATAAAGGTCTTCACCCCTGTTTACAACTCTGTCTTCATTTATTCATCAAGTTCCCATTTCAGGAGGTTCCATGGAACGCCGCCGTTTTTCCCTCTTTTCTTTCCCCGTGGTCCTTTTCGCTCTTTTCGCCCTTTGCCTTCCCGTCAGAAGGCTTTGGGCAACGACGGTCGTCGTGAATGATAACGGCGATGCCCTGAACAGCCCTGGCTGCGCCACAACCGGGACGGGAACCTGCACTTTGCGCGATGCCCTTACTTTTTTGACCGCGAATCCGGGCACGAGTGATGAAATTGATTTTGATATTTCAGGGAGCGGAGTACATACGATCACACCCGGATCCGCTCTTCCCGACATCACGGTGCCGATCATCATCGACGGCTACACCCAGTCAGGCGCCCAGTCCAATACCTTGCCTTCCGGAAATAATGCGGTTTTGTTGATTGAGCTCGATGGAACGAGTGCGGGGGCCGATGTGAACGGGCTCCACATCACGGGCGGGGGAAGCGTCGTGCGGGGATTGGTCATCAACCGATTCACCCGGTACGGCATTCTTCTAGAGACCGGTGGAAATAACCTTTTGGAAGGTAATTTCATCGGGACGAATCCGGCGGGAGATACGGACCGGGGGAATACCAACTCAGGCGTCATTGTCGCCACCTCGGCCGGAAACACGATCGGGGGCACGACTCCCTCGGCGCGCAACCTGATCTCCGGGAACGATTTCCAGGGATTGGATATTTCCGGGCCGGCCTCGATCAATAACATCGTTCAAGGAAACTTCATCGGAACGAACGCAGCCGGAACAGACCCCCTTCCCAACTCTTTTCATGGTGTTTTGGTCAGCAGCCAGGCCTCTCAAAATACCATCGGCGGTTCCGTGTCAGGCGCCGGGAATCTCATTTCAGGCAACAGCAGCAGTGGTATTGAGATGGGGGGGACGGGCGTGACGGCGAATATCGTGCAAGGGAATTTCATCGGCACCGATGTCACGGGGACGGCCGCGGTGCCCAATGAATTTTTAGGTATCGAAATAGGAGACGCTTCCAATAACGTTATTGGAGGCACCGTCTCCGGGGCCCGGAACGTGATTTCCGGCAACAACTCATCCGGTATTCAGGTCGACGGCGATCCGGCCACAGGGAACCAAATTTTGGGGAATTTCATCGGAACCGACGTCACAGGCACCTTAAACCTGGCCAACAACAGCAACGGCATTGGCATCGGGTCGGGGTCCACAACGATCGGCGGAACGACCCCGGGTGCCGGAAACGTGATCGTGAACGGCATCAACCTTTTCTTGGGCTCCACCGACACGATCGTTCAAGGCAACTTCATCGGCACCGACGTGACCGGGACCCAATCGTTGGGGAGTGTGTCGGGCGGCATCTTCATTTTCACCTCCAACAATACCATCGGTGGAACCACCCCCGGCGCCGGAAACGTGATCGCCTTCAATCCGGACTTCGGTATCGCCACCGCCCCTAACGCCGGAGGAGGCAATGAAATCCTGGGGAACTCCATTTTTTCCAATGATGGGCTGGGTATCGACCTGCTCCAAGACGGGATCACGGCCAACGATGCGGACGACGTCGACACCGGACCCAACAATCTACAGAACTTCCCCGACTTGAGCTCGATCGTCTCCGCCAACGGTAGCACGACGGTTCAAGGCACCTTGGACAGCACGGCGGGTGGCAATTTCCACATCGAATTCTTCTCCAATGACGCGTGTGACCCTTCTGGGAATGGAGAAGGGCAAACCTTCCTAGGGACGATCAATGTCCCCAACGGAAGTTTCAATGCGGTCCTTCCCGGCGTCCTTTCCGGTCCGCTTTTCATCACGGCGACGGCGACGGACAACGCCACCAAAGACACCTCCGAATTTTCGAAATGTATTCAAGCGACGGTACTTGTCGAGAACTGTACCAACGGAGTGGATGACGATGGGGACAATCTGGTCGACTGCGCCGACCCTGATTGCGCGTCCGACCCCTCCTGCGCTCCCTCCGTCGAAATCTGTGACAACAACGTCGACGACGATGGAGATGGCCTGGCGGACTGCGCCGATCCGGACTGCGCTGCCGACGTGGCCTGCAGTGCGTTCAGCTTGAGCGGCGGCGGATGCGCCTTGACCGAAAGAGCTTCTGGAAATTCCATCGCTCTCTTGATTCCTTTCCTCGCCTTGGCCGTGTTCAAGCTGCGCCGAAAGATGACAATGGGTCACTGATTTGTGTAAGGCTTGACTCTTTTTTCTAAAGAATTCGGGTTCGATCCCGATTTTCCATTGCCGACTGCAAGAGGATTGTCTTAGAGACTTTTCAGTAAAGGCCGTATCCTGCGGGCTTGCGCGCCATTTTTGAAATTTTCATCACACGGAGATTTTTATGAATTCCACCAGAATGAGTGTTGTTGCATTTTATTGTTTTGTGATTCTGGCCATTTTGCTGATTCAGCCTAGAGCGCTGAGAGCCGCTTCCTTCACCGTCGACGATCTGGGTGATACAGATCACGGTTATGCCGCGGGGGCCTGTCCTTCGCCTTGTACCCTTCGCGACGCGATTAAAGCGGCCAATTCGAACGCAGGGGTTTCCGATATCATCAATTTCTCCGTTTCGGGCACTATCCTCAATACCACGGCAATGCCTTCTGTCACCGATAATGGCACCACGATCGATGCGACCGGACAAACCATCACCGTCCAGGCAAGCACGATTACTTTT
>Ga0066388_100000935_pt1 | contig 15350 bp, 15 predicted proteins | sample PanSoiMetaGPlot6_FD_64539 | JGI IMG/M metagenome (GOLD analysis project Ga0066388, IMG submission 64539) | Tropical forest soil microbial communities from Panama analyzed to predict greenhouse gas emissions - Panama Soil - Plot 6 (Hybrid Assembly) | ecosystem: Environmental > Terrestrial >... | reverse complement strand
GATCTCGTCGAGGAGCTTGTCGATGTCTTCCTTGATCTTCTTGCCCTTCTTGGCCAGCTCAGGGCTCGGAGCCGCTCCGTCTCCACCTTCCGCGGGCTTGGTCGGCCTGACTTCTTTCTTCTTCTGCTCTGCCATCTCGCCCTCCATGGGGCAACGGGCCGTGTCGCAAGGTACCCGAGACCACTACTTGCAGGCATTTTAACACGCCGCTACTCACACGCGTTTGAAGTGCTTGCTGAGGGTCAGGGTCTGCCGCTGGTAGGAGGAGCCCATTCCGACCCCATAGACCCGCTCGGGACGCGAGCGCAGCCGCTCGAACAGGACCTTGAAGGAGGTCTGACCGTCGTAGACCATGAACGGCACTTCCCGGGCCCGCACCTCCATGACCACCTTGGTGCCCAGGATCGTGCCATCGCCCCAGCCGAAGCCAGGATCGAAGAAGCCCGCGTAGTGCGTACGAATTTCCCCCGCCCCCGCGTCGTAGACCACCATCTCGGCCGCGAACTCCGGGGGCACCCGGATGCGTTCCTTGGAGAGGAGGATGTAGAACCGGTTGGCCTCCAGAATGTACGAGTCGCGCGCCGGGCGCTTGATGGGCTCCCAGAACTCGCCGGGATCGTAGAAGCCGATCCGGCTCAGATCGACGGCCGGCGGGTTGGGGTGCGCGCGGTAGCCGATGATCCCGTCCGTCAGCCGCCCCGAGAGATCGACGCCCATGCACAAGCCATCGCTGACCACGACCCGGTCCCGCGGAATCGGACGCTCGTCGTCGTCGTAGAGCAGCGGGCGCTCCCGATAGAGGCCCGCGAGCGCCTCGTCGGACATCGACGTCTCGCCGGCGAGCAGCCTGAGCTGGTTGAGCGAGACGCCGGTCTGCACTCGGACCGGGAACGATTGCGGCGAGACTTCCAGGTACAGGGCCCCTCGGTAGCCCGCGCGGATCTCGTCGAAGCGCGGCGTCGCGTCGGTGATCACGCGCGTGAAGATGTCGAGCCGCCCGGTGGTCGATTTGGGATTCGAGCGGCCGCGCATGTCGGAGGGAAGATCGAGCGACTCGAGCAGCGGCACGAGATAGACCGAGCCCCGCTGCAAGGTGGCGCCGGAGCCGGTCAGTGACAGCTGATCGATCACGAGGTCGCTCTCGGTCAGCCCGCGCTCACCCAGACGGCTCTGGACGCTCTCGCGGAACGGCAGGAAGCTCGCGCGAAGCTGATAGGCGTCCGGGCCCAGGCGCAGATCGAGGCTGGCCGGCTGGAACTGCTGGTCCTCAATCGGCGTCGGCGAGACGATCCAGCCGTCGCGCACGGCCCGACGCAGCTCGTGATCCGACAGGACACCGTCACTCATGCCCGATCCAGTTAGCATCGCGCGCCTGAGAGGTCAAGGCGCGCGCCGCCGCGCCAGCCAGAAGGACGCCGAGCCCAGCGCGCAGAACACGATGGACGTGAGGAACACCACGCGATATGACCCGAGCACGTCGTACGCGACGCCCCCGAACCACGGGCCGATCGCGCCCGAGCCCATTGCCGACCGACAGGGCGCCGTAGATCCGGTGATCCCGAACACGGACGCGGCCAAGAACGGCGCGAAGCGCGACGCCGCCGAGGATCACGCGCCGCGGCCCGAAGCGACCGATCAGGACCCCGCGACCGGCGCCAGGAGACCCTGCAGGATCGTCGACAGCGACTGCGCGCCCGCCGTGAGCCCGCGCGACCAGTGAAACTCGGCGACCAGGGGCACCAGGAAGACCGAGAATGAGAAATAGAGACCGTTGCCGACGGCTAACGCCACCCAGACGACGAGGACGATCGTGGCGGGCCGCGCGACGCGAATGGTCCGGCGACCTAGCAGACCGTGCTCGACGCGCCCGCGGAGTCGACGTCGAGGATGCGGGCTTTGCCACGCACTCCCGCCCGGCCGAGCGCGTCTTCCATCGCGCGGCCGACCGATCCCCCATCCCCGGCCGCGACCGCGAGCAGCGAAGGGCCGGCGCCGCTCAGGACGCAACCGAGGGCACCGGCCGCGCGTGCCGCGGCCGCGACCTCGGGCATCCACGGAAAGAGCTTCAGGCGGTAGGGCTGGTGCAGCCGATCCTCGAGCGCGACGGCGAGCGCCGCCGGCAGCGCGGTCTGCAGCCCCGCCAGCAAGAGCGCGACGCGCTGCACGTTAAACACCGCGTCCTCCCGCGGCACCGAGCGCGGCAGGAGGGCTCGAGCCTCGGCGGTGGCGCTCGTGACCTCGGGTACCAGCACGATCCAGGCGAGGCTCGTCGGCACCGGCAAGGTGACGGCCGTCACGCCGTCGGGTGTCCCGCACGAGACCGTCAGGCCGCCGAAGACCGCCGCGGCGACATTGTCCGGATGGCCCTCGGCGCGCGCGGCGAGCCCGAGCAGCGTATCCCTCGACAGCGGCGATCCGCAGAGCGCGTTGCCCGCCGCGAGGCCGCCCACCCAGGCCGCGGCGCTCGAGCCGAGCCCGCGCGCGGTCGGAATGCGGTTGACGCACTCGAGGGCGCAGCCCTTGAACGCGCGGCCCGCTGCCTCGTAGGCGAGCTTGAGGCCGCGGACGACCACGTTGGACGCGTCGCGCGCCAGACGCTCGGCGCCCTCGCCCTCGATCGCGACGCTCACGCCCTCGCGCTCTTCGGCGACGACGTCGTTGTAGAGCCTGAGCGCCAGCCCGAGCGCGTCGAACCCCGGGCCGAGATTCGCTGACGTCGCGGGGATACGGACGTGAACGCGCACGCGGCTACAGCCGCTTGAGGAGCCAGTCCGGGGTGAGCGAGACCGCCCAGGAGTTCAGCACGACGTAGTAGTTCGTGAAGACGAGGACGCCGACCACGACGAGGACGACGCCGGCTGCGCGCTCGACCACCGGGATGAAGCGGCGGTAGCGCTTGAAGAACGCGAGGAACGGCCCGAGCGCGGCCGCGGAGATCAGGAACGGCAGCCCGAGCCCCGCCGAGTAGGCGACCAGCAGGCCGATGCCGCGCTTCACGGTCTCGGCCGTCCCGGCCAGCGACAGGATGGCGCCCAGGATCGGTCCCACGCACGGCGTCCAGCCGATGGCGAACGTGATGCCGACCGCGAGCGAGCCGAGATAGCCCGCCGGCTTCTCCTGCAGCTGCCACTGCTGGGTGCGTCCGAAGATTCCGATTTTCAGGATCCCCGCGATGTAGAGCCCGAAGATCACGATCAGCGCGCCGCCAATTCGACGAATCCAGTCGCGGTAGTCGAGCAGGAACTGGCCCGCGGCGCTGAACGACGCCCCCAGGGCCACGAAGACGAGCGAGAAGCCCAGCACGAAGGCGACGGCGTGGATCAGCACGCGACGCCGCGCGGCCGGCGACAGATCGGTCGTGAGGTCGGCGACGGACATGCCCGTGATGAACGAGACGTACGAGGGAAACAGCGGCAGCACGCACGGTGACAGGAACGAGAACAGCCCCGCCGTGAACGCGACCACGACGCCCAGCGACTCGCCGGTCATTGCGCCAGCAACCCTTCGACCAGCGCGTGCGCGGCGCGGTTGTCCCAGGGCCGCGGCCCGAGGGCCAGCGCCGTCAGGTAGCCGTTGCGATCGATGAGGAAGCTCGCCGGCAGGGCGCGTACGCCGTAGGCATTGGCCAGATCCATCTTGGCGTCGAGCGCCACGGGAAACGTGAGCTTGTAGCGCTCGAGGAAGGGCTTGACGAGTGCGGCGTCCGAATCGACCGAGACGGCCAGCAGCACGAAGCCGCGCTCCCGGTGCTTCAGGTAGAGCCGTTCCATCGCCGGCATCTCTTCGCGGCACGGCCCGCACCAGGTGGCCCAGAAGTTTACCAGCACGGGCTTGCCGCGTTGGCTCACGAGCTTGAGCCTCTCGCCCCCCAGGAGGGACACGGTGAAGTCGGAGGCCTGCTTGGGCCGGGAAGGCCGGATCAGGTCGAGCTCGCGCGCCGCGTCGTCGATCCCTCCCGCGTGAGCGACGCTGGCCGTCAGCACCGGGGCCTCGCCCTCGGTGGCGGCCGATGCCGGGTCGCGAGGGCCCTCGCTCAGCACGGCGACCAGCGCGATAGCGACGAGCGCGGCGCCGGCCACCGCCATCCCCGCCGCGATCAGCGTCACTCGCATGCCTGTCTCCCTGCCGCCCGGGCTGTCATGAAAATCCGAAAAAGTATACCCCTACGGGGTGATCCTGATTGCTCGGGCCGGATCACTTGCATATAGTATGCGGACCTGGCTGGCCCGCGCGAGTCCTCACCGACGAGCAGACCCGGCCGCGAAAGCACGCATCGCTGACCGGCCGCCCGACGGCCACCGGCTGGAGGACGACCTCATGGACGAACGAGAGATCCACGAGCTCATCGCGGACGTCCGGGCCGGACGTCTGTCACGCCGTGCTTTCACTCGGATCATGGTCGGCTTCGGCCTCACCGCGCCCCTCGCCGCCCAGATGCTGGGCGCCGCCGGCGTCGTGGCGCAACCAAGGGCCGACGGGTTCACACCGACCCGCCGCGGCGGCGGCGGGCAGCTCAAGGTGCTCTGGTGGCAGGCGCCGACCCTGCTGAATCCGCACTTCGCGGTCGGCACCAAGGACCAGGACGGCTCGCGCGTGTTCTACGAGCCGCTCGCGGCGTTCGACCCCGAGGGCAATCTCTTCCCGATCGTCGCCCAGGAGATCCCGACGCTCGAGAACGGCGGCGTCGCCCGCGACGGCAAGTCGGTCACCTGGAAGCTCAAGCGTGGTGTCAGCTGGCACGACGGGAAACCGTTCACGGCCGACGATGTGGTCTTCAACTGGGAGTACGCGGCCGACCCGGCGACCGCCGCCGTCACGATCACCAGCTACCGCGACATCGAGCGGGTCGAGAAGCTCGACAGCCATACGGTCAAGCTCGCGTTCAAGAACCCGACGCCGTTCTGGTTCGACGCCTTCTGCGGGGCGCGGGGCATGATCATTCCCAAGCATCTCTTCCAGGCCTTCAAGGGCGACAAGTCGCGCGAGGCGCCGACCAATCTGAAGCCGGTTGGCACCGGCCCCTACCGCTTCGTCGATTTCCGGCCGGGTGACCTCGTGCGGGGCGAGATCAATCCGGCTTACTACGTCCCGAACCGTCCCTTCTTCGACCAGTTCGAGATGAAGGGCGGCGGCGACGCGGCATCGGCCGCGCGCGCCGTGCTCCAGACGGGCGAGTACGACTTCGCCTGGAACCTCCAGGTCGCGGACGAGGTCCTCAAGCGATCCGAGCAGGGCGGCAAGGGGCATGTCGAGCTCGCGACCGGGGGAGCCGTCGAGCACATCCAGCTCAACAACACCGACCCGTGGAAGGAGGTCGAGGGCGAGCGCTCGTCGATCAAGACCACGCATCCATTCTTGACCGACCCAGCGGTCCGCGGCGCTCTGAACGTTCTGGTCGACCGCGGCGCCATCCACGAGGAGATCTACGGCCGTCTGGGCCAGGCGACGCCGAACTTCCTCAACGGCCCGACGCGGTTCCGCTCGCCGAACATGCGCTGGCAGTTCAGTATCGACAAGGCCAACCAGCTCCTCGACAGCGCCGGCTGGAAGCGCGGTGCCGACGGCGTACGCGCCAAGGACGGCAAGCGCCTCAAGGTCCTCTTCCAAACGTCGATCAACCCGGAGCGCCAGAAGACCCAGGCGATCGTCAAGCAGGCCTGCGCGAAGGCCGGCATCGAGGTCGAGCTGAAGTCCGTCATCTCGAACGTGTTCTTCTCGTCCGACGTCGCCAACCCCGACACCTACACCAAGTTCTACTCGGATCTGCAGATGTACAGCGTCGGCCCCGGCGCTCCCGACCCGCAGACCTTCATGTCGAACTTCACGACGGCGGAGATCTGCTCGAAGGACAACAAGTGGGCAGCGCGCAACACCACGCGATGGCGGAACGACGAGTACGACCGGCTCTGGAAGGCCGCCGAGAGTGAGATGGATCCAGTCAAGCGGGCCGCCCTGTTCATCCGGATGAACGACATGCTCACCCAGAACGTCGTCGTGATCCCCTTGGTCTGGCGCAACAACACTGCGGGGGTGTCCAATCGGCTCAAGGGCAACGATCTGTCCGGCTGGGACTCGTACCTGTGGCGGCTCGCATACTGGTATCGGACGGCTTGATGCACCCGGGTGTCCTCGACACCCCGGGTGTCATTGACACCCCGTTGCGCGAAACTGTAAGAAAGCCAACCGGCCGGTGGGCCGGGCAAGAGGAGATTCGATGGAAGAGCGTGAATTGAGAGCGCTGGTCGGTCAGGTGAAGGCGGGGACCTTGAGCCGCCGTCGATTTGTGTCCATGATGGTCGGGCTCGGCCTGACGGCCCCGATGGCCGCCCAGATGCTGGCATCGGCCGGCGTCGCGCACGCCCAGCCCAAGTGGACGGCGAACCCTACCAAGCGCGGCGGCGGCGGTCTCGTCAAGGCGCTCTGGTGGCAGGCGCCGACCTTGCTGAACCCGCACTTCGCCAACGGCACCAAGGACCAGGACGCCTGCCGCGTCTTCTACGAACCCCTCGCCTCCTATGATCCCGATGGCAACATCGTTCCGGTTCTGGCTGCCGAGGCACCAAGTCTCCAGAACGGCGGTGTCGCAAAGGACGGCATGTCCGTCACATGGAAGCTGAAGAAGAACGTCGCCTGGCACGACGGTCAGCCCTTCACCGCCGACGACGTGGTGTTCAACTGGGAATACGTGATGGACCCGGGCACCGCCGCCGTCACCATCGGACCGTACCGGGACATCGTGCGGGTGGACAAGCTCGACAGCCACACCGTGAAGGTCGTCTTCAAATCGCCGAAGCCGTTCTGGTCGGCGCCATTCTGTGGCGCGGCGAGCGGCCAGATCATTCCAAAGCACCTCTTCCAGGCCTTCAAGGGCGACAAGTCGCGCGAGGCGCCGACAAACCTCAAGCCCGTGGGAACGGGCCCCTTCAAGTTTGTCGATTTCAAGCCTGGCGATATCGTCCGCGGTGAGATCAACACGAACTATCACGTCCCGAACCGGCCCTTCTTCGACCAGGTCGAGATGAAGGGCGGCGGCGACGCGGTGGGCGCGGCGCGCGCCGTGATCCAGACAGGCGAATACGACTTCGCCTGGAACATGCAGGTGGAGGACGAGCAGCTCAAGCGCTTCGAGCAGGGCGGCAAAGGGCGCGTCGAGATAACCCCCGGTGGCAACATCGAGCACATCCAGGTCAACACCACCGATCCGTGGACCGAGGTCGACGGCGAGCGCTCGTCGGCCAAGACCAAGCATCCAATCCTGAGCGACCAGGCGGTGCGGCGGGCGCTGAACCTGCTCGTCGATCGTGGATCCATACAGGAAGAGATCTACGGGCGCACGGGCATCGCCACCGCCAACTTCGTCAACGCCCCCGCGCGATTCGTGTCGAAGAACACGAAGTGGGAGTTCAACGTCGACAAGGCCAACCAGATCCTGGAATCCGCGGGCTGGAAGAAAGGCTCCGACGGCATCCGCGCCAAGGACGGCAAAAAGCTGAAGTTCGTCTATCAGACCTCGATCAACAACCCGCGGCAGAAGACCCAGCAGATCGTGAAGCAGGCGTGCGCCAAGGCCGGGATCGAGCTCGAGCTGAAGGCGGTCACCGCGAACATTTTCTTCGCTTCGGATCCGGCCAACCCTGACACGTTCTCGCACTTCTACACCGATCTGCAGATGTACACGACAACGATGACCGAGCCCGATCCGCAGCGGTTCATGGACCAGTTCACGTCATGGGAGGTCTCGGCGAAGGACAACAAGTTCGCGCTGACGAACAAGACCCGCTGGCGTAACGACGAGTACGACAAGCTGTGGAAGGCCGCGGAGCACGAGATGGATCCGGTCAAGCGCGCGGCCCTGTTCATCAAGATGAACGACCTGGTGATCCAGAACGTCGTCGTGATTCCGGTCGTGGCCCGCCCGAGCGTGGCGGCGATCTCTAATCGCCTGCGTGACGCGGTCCAGAGTGGGTGGGACAGCAACTTCTGGGCGCTGGCGTACTGGTCGAAGGCGTAGGAGCGCTTGGCGAGGGCAACGCGGCTCGCGCCGTGCCGCCCCCGCCGGTTGCCGGCACGGCATGTGGAAGTACTTCCTGCGTCGGACGCTGATCTTGATCCCGGTGCTGTTCGGGATCAGCGCCGTCCTGTTCACCATCCTCGTGATGGCGCCGGGGGATCCCTTCGAGGAGCTGGCCACCAACCCCAACGTGCCGCCCGAGGTGCGCCTGAACCTCCGGGCGAAGTTCGGTCTCGATGATCCCCTGCCCGTGCGCTACGCGCGCTGGGTGTCGTCGATGCTGCGGGGGGACTGGGGATTCTCGTTCGTGAGCCGTGTCAACGTCGACACGCTGATCTTGCAACGGCTGCCCACGACGCTCATCGTTCTCGGCTCGGCCCAGCTCCTGGCGATCCTCATCGCGGTTCCGATCGGCACCTATTCCGCCCTGCGACCATACTCGATCTTCGATCAGATCGCGACGACCGTGGCGTTCATCGGCTTTTCCCTGCCGACGTTCTTCACCGGCCTCCTGCTGATCCTGCTCCTGAGCATCCATCTGGACTGGCTGCCGTTCATCTACCGCTCGGACATCAGCGCGACCGGCTGGCGCTGGTACTGGGAGCACGTCCGGCAGGCGATCATGCCGGTGGCGGTGCTGGGGCTGGCCCAGGCCGCCTCGATGACACGCTTCATGCGCGCCTCGGTGCTCGACGTCATCCGTCTCGATTACGTCAACACGGCGCGCGCCAAGGGGCTCTCGGAGTCGATCACGCTCGTCAAGCACGTCGTCCGGAATGCCCTGATCCCCGTCGTGACCCTAGTGGCCATCCAGATCCCGACCATCTTCGGCGGCGCGATCGTGACCGAGCAGATCTTCCGCGTCCCGGGGATCGGCTCGCTCTTGATCTCGTCGATCCTGGCCAACGACACACCGGTCGTGATGGCGGTGACGTTCATCTTCTCGGTTCTCGTGCTGGTCTCGAGCCTCGCCGCGGACATGCTCTACGCGTGGCTCGATCCGCGGATCTCGTACCGCTGATGGCCCGCGTCGTTTCGGAGACCGTCGCCGGCAAGCTTGCGGTCGCCGCGGGGCAGCCCCGGACCTCGCTGTGGCAGGAGACCGGCCGGCGATTCCGCCGCCATCGGCTCGCAATGGTGGGCGCGGTGATCCTTCTGGCGCTCGTGCTGTCGGTGCTGCTCGGGCCGCTCGTCTGGCGCGTGCCGATCAACGACATCGACTTCAAGGCCAAGCTCAAGGGCCCATCGTGGAGCCACCCGCTCGGCACCGACGACCTGGGCCAGGATCTCCTGGCGCGCATGCTCTACGGCGGCCGCATCTCCCTGGCAGTCGGGATCGCCGCCATGCTGATCGCGATCTCCATCGGCACCGCGATCGGCGCGGTTTCTGGATTTGCCGGCGGCGCGGTCGATCACACGCTGATGCGCATCACGGACATGTTCCTGGCGCTGCCGGGCCTGCCCCTCCTGCTCCTGATCGTCTACCTCTTTCGTGACTCCCTGAGGAAGACGTTCGGCCCGGAGGTGGGGATCTTCATCCTCATCGTCGCGGTGATCGGCGGATTGCGCTGGATGCAGGTTGCCCGGCTGGTGCGCGCGCAGTTCCTGTCGCTGCGCGAGAAGGAGTTCGTCGAGTCGGCGCGAAGCCTCGGCGCACGGCCGTTCCGGCAGGTGGTCCGCCACATCCTGCCCAACTCGATGGGACCGGTCATCGTGGCGGGCACCATCGACGTCGCCGCCGCGATCATCGCCGAGTCCACCCTGTCGTTCCTCGGGCTCGGTTTTCCGCCTGACATCCCGACGTGGGGCCGGATCCTCTTCGATGCGAAGGACAACCTGGATTTCGCGCCGCACTGGGCGCTGTTTCCGGGGACGGCGATTTTCCTGACTGTCCTCTCGATCAACTACATCGGCGACGGTCTGCGCGACGCGTTCGATCCGCGCAAGGTGCTCGGGAAGTAGCTAGCTCTCGGTCTTCCGGTCGCTGAGCGCCTGCTTCACGGCCGCCTCGAGCCTGTCGATCTGCAGGGGCTTCCTGAGGAGCTTGAACCCGAGCCGCCGGCCCTGCGCGTCGAGGTCGGCGCCCGACGCGGTCAGCATGATGACGCCGACGTCGGCGTCGCTGTTGCGAACGTTTTCCACCAGCTCGAGCCCGGAGCCGCCGGGCATGACGTAATCGGTCAGCACGAGGTCGTAGCTCTTCTGCTTGAAGAGCCTGAGACCCTCGGTGCCGCTCGCTGCCAAGTCGGTCTGGCACCCCCACACGGTGAGCAGCTCCGAGAGGAGACCGCGAACGTAGCGCTCGTCGTCGACGACCAGGACGCGGGGCGGGTTGAGCACGGCAGAGGTACGTTACGGTGGCGAGCGCCGAGAGATCAACGCCGAACATCGCCGCGAAACATGCGGCATTCACGCGCGCGAGCGCGCGAGGGCCGCATGAGCACACGGCATCGCGCCGCGCGTGCGTGAGCGCACGCGAGTTTTCTGTGTTCACAAGCGCTCGCGCTCGTCGTGCCGCGTGGCGCCGTGCGATTTTCAGTTTGTGGATTGCTGGGGATAAGTGGATAACGCGGCGATTACGACTAAAGTCTAGTTCGCTCGTGCGATGCGTCCGTCGGTCGACGGCGCGATCGCGCCGCGCGCGACGATCGCGTCCATGAGGATCTGAGCGACCTGCGGTCCGGAGGTGCCGTCGACGAGCGCTCGGCCGCGCGCCAACGCGGTGTAGCCATCGCCGCCGCGCACGAGATAGCTCGGCACGGCCACGGTGTACGCTCCGTCGTCCTCCAGCACTCGTCCGCCGACGGTCGCGCTCACGACACGCCGACCGGGCTCGCGCTTGGGATCCCAGACGAAACGAATGCCGGAGACCTGCAGGAAGCCGCCGCCCACGCGATCGGTCTGCGCCAGCCCGTGCTCGAGGGCGGCCCGGAGATCGCGACCGCGCAGCTCGAGCTTCATGACCACGTCGGTGAAGGGCAAGAGGCTGTGCACGTCGCGCTTCGTCAATGGTCCCGGCGGCACCGTGCGGTTGGTGCGGATCGCGCCGCCGTTGATGACCGCCGCGTCGGTCTCGAGGCGCTCGCGCAGCCGGTCGGCGACGAAGTCGCCGAGATTGGTCTCCTGCGTGCGGAGCTGGTGGCTCCGCGCCTCGAGCGGGGCGTCGGCGCGGCCGATCACGGTGTCGAGCTCGCGATCGAGCCGCGCGGCGTAGTCGCGCACCAGCTCCTCGACCGCCGGGTCGGCTTCCACGCGGCGGCTCACCTCGCGGAAGCGCCAGGACCGCTCGACGAGCTTGCCCTCGCGCGTGAGCCACAGGTCGACCTGGACGAGATAGCGCGCGTCGGAGCCGCCCTTGGTGATCAGGGTCTTGCCTTCCTCGGCTACCATCGGGTCGTGCTCGTGGCCGCCGAGGATCAGGTCGACGTCGACCGCGGCGGCGAGCGCCCGGTCGTCGGCGATCTCCTGATGCGTGACGCCCACCACGACCTGAGCGCCCTCGGCCCGGAGCCGCCCGACGGCCTCCTTGCCCGCCGCGATCGGCGGATTGAACGCGATGTCGGGCCCGGGGCGCGAGGTACGCGCGGCGTCGACCATGGTGAGGCCGAAAAATCCGATGCGGAGACTGCCGAGTGTCAGCACGGTCGTGGCCAGTGCGCCGCCGAACGGGCGTCCCGAGCGCCGGTCCACGACGTTGGCCGAGAGCCATCGGAACTTCGATTCCTTCATGCGCTGGAGCAGCACCGCCGGCCCGAAGTCGAACTCGTGGTTACCGAAGGTCGCGAAGTCCAGGCCCGCGGCGTCGAGCGCGGCGACCATCTGCGAGCCCTGCAGAAAGGTCGACTCGACCGACGGCGACAGGAAATCGCCGCCGATGGCGAAGACCGTGTTCGGGTTCTCCCGCTTGATCTCTTTCACGAGCGTGGCGAGGCGAGCCATCCCGCCTCGCCGGCCGCCGTCGACCGGCCCGAGCACGTAGTGGTCATTGATCTGCAAGAAGGTCAGTCGGACGAGGTCGCTGTCGAGCGAGGCTGGGCCGCCGCGCGCAGCGCAGCCGGCCGAGACGATGGTGACGACGACAAGCAGCGCGGCGAGCGCCGCGCGCGGCCTCATGAAGCGGCGGCTCGCGTCTTCCAGAAGCGGTCGGGCCGCCGCGCGACGCGATCGGTGAGGAACCGCTCGGCGCGATCCATGTCCCCTGCCCGGAAGGTGGCCTCGAGCAGGGTGTCGTGGAAGACGTCGCGCTGGGCGCGGCTGCCGCCGAGCTCCACGATGCGCGGCGTCAGGGGCTCGAGCCGCTCGATCGCGCGGCGGTAGTCGCGGGCGGTGAACGCGTGGATGCCCTCGACCAGCGGCACCAGCACGTCGCCGACCAGACCGGTCCGGTCGCGCGCGCTCCGCTCGCGGAGCATCCCGAGCTGGCGCTCGGCCGTCGTCCAGTCGCCGCCGGCGGTGAGCGCCATCGCCAGGTGGGCCGCGTGGAAGAGCAGAGCCTGACGATCCAGCCGCTCGCCCGCGATCCGAGCGAACGGCTTCCAGCGCTCGCCGACGTTGCGGCCGAGGAGCTCGAGCCGCCACAGGAGCGAGATCGAGTCGTGCAGGTCGCCGGGGATCGAGGACGGCGCCCCTTCGAACACCCGTCGCCCGAAGTCGGAGGCCACGTCGTACTCGCCGCGGCCCATGTGCATCAGCGCCAGGTGCCACAGCAGATGATTTTTGAACCAGCCCAGATGCGTACAGGGCTCGATCGCCGGCGGCAGGCGCGTGACGCCCGTGTCGAACGCGGCCATCTCGTAGAGCGCATGGGCGAGCGCGTGGAGGCCCCAGGCGTCGCGCGGGTTCTTCTGGTTGGCGACCAGCGCCATGCGCACCGCCTCGTCGCACCGGCCGGCCTGCTCGAGCGCGAACGCGTGCAGGCCGAGCATGAAGCCGTTGCCCGGGTGATGGCGGGTCAGCGTCTGGACCAAGGCCAGCATCTCCGGGAACTTCCCCTGCCAGAACCACACGAAATAGAGGCGCTGGAAGACCAGCAGATCGCGCGGATAGTCCGCCAGATGGGCTTGCATCGCGGCAGCCGCGTCGTGGCCCTTGCCCTCGACGAGGAGTGCCAGACCCTCGACGTGGCGCCGCTCGCGATCGGTCTGCGAAGCGGCCGCGGCCCGCGCGGTCTTCGCGGCCTCGACCGCCTCGGCGAAGCGCTCCTCGAGGAACAGGCATACCGCCGCTCCGGCGTGGGCGAGCGCGAGCCCCGGGTCGAGCGCGGTCGCGGCCCGAAACTGCTCGAGGGCCCGCGCGTCCCATGAGAGCAAGCCCTCGACCGCGCGGTCGTAGGCATCGACCGTCGCCGTCGCATCCGTGTTCACCGGCAAGCCGTAGGCGTCGTGGCGCATGCCCGGCATGCTAGCAGACGGGAGCGGCGCGCGAGGCGGCTTCAAGGTCGACGAGCCGCGTGAGGAACTCGACGGCCCTCCGCTCGGCCCACGACTGGACGCGCCACGGCCAGCGGCCCTCCAGGAACGCCGCGTGGCCCCCGCGCCCGACGAACTCCGCCCGTACCGAGGGCGGCAGGTCGGCCGGATCGGGCAAAGCCTCGGCCGGGACGATCGGATCGTCGAGCGCGTTGACGAGCAGAGTCGGCCGCTGGATGCGGCCAAGATACGGGGCGCTGGAGGCGCGCGTCCAGTAGTCGCGCTCGTCCTTGAACCCGTTGAGCGGCGCGGTCACGGCGCGGTCGTACTCGGCGAAGGTGCGCGCGCGCAGGGCCAGCGGCAGGTCGACGATCGCGCGCAGTCCGGGATCGCGCTCGGCCTTCAGACGTACTTTGGCCCGCATCGTGCCCAGAAAGTTGTTCGTGTAGACGACGCGGCAGAAGCCGCGATCGAGCGCCTCGGCGCAGTGCGCGAGATCGAACGGCACCGAGATCGCCACCGCCCCCGCCACCGCGCCCGGCACGTCGGCTTCGCGCTCGCCGAGCCACTTGAGCAGCACGTTGCCGCCGAGCGAGACGCCGACCGCGCCGATGCGCAGGCCCGGCTCGCGCGCGACCAGCATCCGGACGACCTCGTCGAGGTCGTCGGTATGGCCGGAGTGATAGAAGGATCGCAGGCGGTTCAGCTCGCCGCTGCACGAGCGGAAGTTCAGGGTGACGGCGCGCCAGCCCTGGGCGAGCGCCTGGCGCGCGAGCCCGACGACGTAGTGGGAGCGCGACGAGCCTTCGAGACCGTGCAGCACCAGGAGGAGCGGCGCGCCGGCCCGGGCGGCGTCGGCCCAGTCGAGGTCGACGAAGTCGCCGTCCGACGTGGCGACGCGCTCCCGCCGCCACCGGATCCGGTGACGGCGGAAGAGCGGGCCCCAGATCGTCTGCACGTGTGGGTTCCGGCCCCACCAGGGGGGCCGGAACGCCGCGCCTAGTCCTGTCCCTTCAGCAGGAGCTTCGCGACTTCGGGCGCGATCTCGCGCGCGCGCTGGTCGAGCTCCGCCTCGGTGAGGTTCGCGATCGGGTGCGGCATCATCAGGAACTTGTAGGTCGGTACGCCCCATTGCTCAGCCATGGCACGCGCGGTCTTCTCGAAGACGTCCGTGACGATCGAGGCCGCCGGCACCGCGTTCTTCTCCAGCACGATTCCGTCGAGCACACTGCCCGACGAGCAGGACCCTCAGTCTCCGACGCCGGCAACGATGACGTCGCAGGTCTTGCGCACCTCTTGGATGATCTCCTCGTGCGCCGGGACTGACGCGTTGTGCTTGCGGAACATGCGCGTCTCGCTGGCGCCGTACTCCGACTTCAAGATCTCGCCGATCTTCACGAGGAGCTTGTCGGAGTTGTACTTCGTGTTTTCGATCAGGCCGATCCGCTTGCCCTTGAGGGTTCCGGGCCGGTCGACGTAGGCGATCGGCTGCTTGGCAGCCTCGACGGTGGGATCCAGAAGCTCGATCATCGTTTGACCTCCTTGGTGGTGGCGAGGGAGGAGCGGGCGCCGCCCCAGCCCGGGATGAACGCCGAGAACGATCCGGCGCGCCCGCCGGCCGCGAGGACGAGGATGTCGTCGGGCTCGGCGACGATCGATCTGAGTTTCGTCTCGTCGCCGGGCGCGATCGCGCCGGGGATGCGGTTAGTGCGCTTGAGGTGCGCGATCGTGTTCTTCGTGTTCTCGAACAGGAACTGGCGGATCTCCTTCTTGCCCCAGCCGCTGCCGGCGATCGTTCGCATGTGCTCGCCGGCCAGGGTCACCACGTACTGGGGCTGACGGCCGGCGCCGCCCGAGTGCTTCATGGAGTCGGCGAGCGTTATCAGCACGCCCTCGGCGTCGGGCGAGAGCTGGTTGTAGAACTGGTGCGG
>Ga0066388_100000934_pt1 | contig 15355 bp, 11 predicted proteins | sample PanSoiMetaGPlot6_FD_64539 | JGI IMG/M metagenome (GOLD analysis project Ga0066388, IMG submission 64539) | Tropical forest soil microbial communities from Panama analyzed to predict greenhouse gas emissions - Panama Soil - Plot 6 (Hybrid Assembly) | ecosystem: Environmental > Terrestrial >... | reverse complement strand
TGGCCAGCGTGCAAACCACGTATTACGAAGCAGTACAACGAGCAGGCGGTATTCCGATTTTGCTGCCGCCCATGCCCGACTCCGACCTCGACGCACTGCTCAGCCAGATACACGGTCTGCTCCTGATCGGCGGGCTGGACTACTCGCCGGACCTTTACGGTGAATCTACTCACACCTCATGCGAGCTGCTTGATCCATCCAGGCAGGAGTTCGACCTGCGGCTGGCCCAGCGGGCCATTGAAAAGACAGCACTACCAGTGCTGGGAATTTGCGGCGGTTGCCAACTACTCAATATCAGCCTCGGCGGCTCTCTCATCCAGGACATCAAGACTGAGCACCCGCATTCGACCGTACCCCATACAAAACCGGACGGCTGGCGCGAGGGTTTTGCCAAGCACCCGGTAGTCATCGATCGCAACAGCATGCTCGGCAAGATTTATGGAATCGAGCACCTTGATGTGCCGACTTCTCACCACCAGGCCATCAAGGCGCTGGGCAGTGGGCTGAAGGTTACTGCTCGCGCCGAAGATGGCGTTATTGAGGCAGTCGAAATGGAAAGCCGAAATTTCGCAGTGGGCGTGCAGTGGCATCCCGAGCGCGATTTTGACGGCAACGAGCGCCTGTTCAGGGAGTTCGTCCGCCATGCCACCAACGGCCGAAACTACGGCTAGGTAGCTGCCAGTGCCGGAGAGCATCAGCCGAGGCGATCGACGAGTCCTTATCACCGGCGGGGCTGGGTTTATCGGCAGCCACCTCGTCGACCGCCTGCTCGAGCTGGGCGATCACGTAGTCGTACTCGACAATTTCAATAACTTTTACGACCCGGCGGTCAAGCGAAGAAACGTAAGCGAGCACGTCAAGCATCCCGCCTATCGCCTCGTCGAGGGTGATCTGCGGGACACTGACGACCTCAAGACGGTGTTTGCAGACGGCGCTTTCGACGTGGTTGTACACCTGGCCGCCATGGCAGGCGTCAGGCCGTCGATGCAGCGGCCGGCGCTCTACATGGACGTCAACGTCAGTGGAACCCAGCGGCTGCTGGACATCATCGTGGCGGCCAATCCGAAAACGCGGCTCGTATTCGGCTCCTCCAGCTCGGTCTACGGCAAGCGGTCCGGCGAAAGTTTCCTTGAAGTAGACCGCGTGGACGAGCCGCTGTCACCTTATGCTGCTTCGAAGGCAGCCGGGGAACTGGCTTGCTATGCGGCTCACCACACTACAGATCTGCAGGTGGTCAGTTTGAGATTCTTCACCGTCTTCGGGCCGCGCCAGCGTCCCGATCTGGCGATACACAAGTTTTGCAAGCTGATCGAGGAAGGTAAACCGATCGAAGTTTTCGGTGACGGCACGAGTAAACGCGACTACACTTTTGTTTCCGACATCGTCGACGGCATCATGGCGGCGATGTCCTACGACTTACCGGGATACGACATAATCAACCTCGGGCGCTCTGACCCGATAGGGCTCATGGACATGATCCGCTGCCTCGAAGATGCCATGGGCAAGCAAGCCAATCTAGACTACAAACCATTCCAGCTTGGCGACATGCCATACACCTACGCCAGCATCGAGAAGGCTCGCAAGCTACTGGGTTACGAGCCCAAGGTACCGTTTGCCGAAGGTATTAAGCGATTCGTGGAATGGCATTTGGCCGAGCGTAGCATCGCTCACAAGTGAGCTTGGTGCCCCGGAGGCTGTTGCCTTCCAGTCCGTAAGCTAATGCGCTACAGTCTCTTTCCGGCGCGCTGCTTTTCGGCGTTCTCGGAACATCATGCCCAGTGTACCCCAGTCAATTACCAGCGAGCCGCCCTGGTTCTTGTGCTGCACTTCCCAGTTCATCAAGAGATCAAGGCATGCATGATCGATGTAGTCCAGCTCCTCAATGTGAATATGCAATTCCGCATCACTTGGCACGCTTTCCAGAACCATCGCCAACTTGGGCAAGCTCAGAAAAGTGGCTGCACCATCCAGGAACAGGACTGTCCGTTTTGCATCGGGCTTTTCCACTCTGATGGACAAGTGAGTCAGTAGATAGATTAGCTTTGCGGTCGTGAGCACCATACCAACCACAACGCCGGTCAGCAGATCTTCCACGACGATTGTGCAGATGGTGATCAGGTATATCGCTACCTCGCTCCTGCCGTATTGTTCTAGAGTTTTGATCACCTTCAAGTTGGTGAGCTTGAATCCCGTGTACACCAGAAGGGCTGCCAGACTGGCGGTGGGAATCAGTCTCAGGACGAATGGGCACAAGGCCACGAACAGCAAGAGCCAGGCGCCGTGCAAAATGGCCGACATACGAGTTCGCGCCCCGGCTTGCACGTTGGTGCCTGAGCGGACGATGACGCCGGTCATAGGCAGAACGCCCAGAAGTCCGCATATCATGTTGCCGATTCCTTGAGCCGTCAATTCACGGTCGTACTTCGTCCTTTGTCCCTGGTGCATTCTATCGACGGCGCCTGCACTCAAGAGGGTTTCCGCACTTGCTACAACAGCTATTCCAATGGCTTCAAGAAGGATTTGCCAATCAAGCAGGCGAGGCAAAACCGCTGTTGTCGGAAGCCGAATTGTGGATAATAGATTGTCCGGCAGAGTAATGGTCTTAATATCCAATTGAAACGCGAGTGTGACGGCTGTTCCTACCGCAACTGCCACAAGGGCACCGGGGATCACCTTCCATCTCGCCGGAACACCGCTCTCCCAAATCACCAAGATAACGATGGTAAGTAGGCCTACACAACCTGCGACATGAGTGCTGCCAATTTCGGTTTGTTGAAGACAGTCCCATAGAGCTCGCGGAATGGAGAGAAGGTTACTTGAACCACTACCCTTGGGCTTGTCGTCAAGCATCACATGAAACTGGCTGGCAACGATCAGGACGCCTATACCGGATAGCATGCCGTTGATCACGGCAGGCGATACGGCTCGAAACCACTGTCCCCATCGCAACAGCCCAGCAGCCAGTTGAATCACCCCTGCCGACAGAACAATCACACCGAGCACCGCACTTCCGTGCTCTTGAACGATCTCCCATACAATGACGGTCAGACCGGCAGCCGGACCGCTCACTTGCAACGGGCATCCTGCGAGTGAGCCGACCACGAGCCCACCAATAATGCCGGTGATCAGACCGGCCGCCGGCGGTACCCCCGAGGCAATGGCAATGCCCATGCACAAAGGCAAGGCCACCAAAAAAACGACGATCGAAGCAAGAAAGTCCTTGGCGAAATAGTCGCGATAGTAGGTAGCGGCGAATCGCAGCTTCGGCAGTGCAATCATGATGATCACCTAGATGGAGCTGGTGGCAGCCAGTCGTGGACGGCGTCTCTCCCTGACACTTGGCACCTCCCTGAGCGGACAGAACTGCGCCTCGTCGGGTTGATAACTGAACACTTCACCAGTGTCAATCTTGTACATCCAGCCATGTACATTCAATTGCCCACGAGACAAGCAAGCAGCAACCGCCGGGTGTGTTCTGAGATTCTCCAACTGAACCAGGACATTCTCCTGGATAGCTACATTCAGCAGCTCCTCGTCGGCAAGATCCTTGTAGTTTTCCTTGACAATGCGGCGCGTGGACTCAGCGTGCGCAAGCCACGCGGCTACAGTTGGCAGATCTCGCAGAGCTTCGGGATGCAACAATCCCTTCATCGCTCCACAGTGAGAGTGCCCACAGACGATGAGATCTTTGACGCCCAGGGCCGCTACGGCGAATTCTATGGTCGCGCCTTCACCACCGTTGGCAGCGCCGTACGGTGGAACAATATTGCCGGCATTGCGCAAAATGAACAAATCACCGGGGTTGGTTTGCGTAATGAGATTTGGATTGATTCTTGAATCGGAGCACGTAATGAACAGGGCATCTGGATTCTGCCCCTGCGCCAATCGTTCGAACAACTCCCTTTGCGACAGGAAGATCGCGGACTGAAAGTGGTGTAACCCGGATACTAGTTTGTGCATGTGACTTCTCCGTAGATATGTGTTGGACGGCCGCCGCGGCCGCGCCGCGACAACAATCACAAGATTGTTCCGCCCCAACAGGTGGATGATTGTTTCAACCAATTGCTAATTCAGCGGAAAATGGCTTTACATAGCCGGTCGGCCACTGTTCAGAGCCGGAGCACTCCAAGCAACAGCCATCGTTTGTTCGAATCGAAGATACTCGTGCGGGTTTCGTTGCGGGTAAAAGAAACCCAATAAAGTAGGCAGCTGCTGGCGAGACTTGCGACACTTCCCACATGCGCTTTTCCATGCGATCCATGTCCTGATGTGGGAGGCAGTCTGAATGATGTTCGCGAAGAGTAGCCGGCAAGAGGCTTGTTGTAGCGGCATTGATACCTGATGCCTGCCTTGGCTGCATTACCAGCGTATACAGGAGCGAGTGCATATGTCTGTGCGATCAAAAAGCTGATCAGGCACAGCAAGGCAATGCCCAAACTGCTTGTCAGTGTCGGTTCGCTGTGTCCCGGGCACGACAACGTCGCACATAAGCGAGCTACTTGGTGGACAAGAAAGGTACGACGGAACATAGGACAACCTGCAAGAGGTGTTTTAAGAATCCTACCACGAACCTACACTAGAAGCGGTCCTCACCGCTTCTAATTTGTCGTTTGCAGTCAGAGGTCAAAGTCATCAAAGCGTCAGACACAGGCTCTTCTCGGTCATCTCAAGCCGGCAAAACTCCGTGATCAGTATCACAATTGATCGATCGCACTGTGCTGGGTATAGATAAACAAACAGGAGTAAGGAAGGAATTCCGTGACAGAGCAACCTCGATCAAACTTAACTCGTCGTACGTTTCTCGCTTTATCAGTGGCGTCTGCGTTTTTCCAGGAATTCTGGCAAGACGTTATGGCAGTGGCGCCGGAGAATGAGATTCCACAGCGCCTTCTTGGCCGAACTGGTGAAAAGGTCTCAATCATCGGGTTGGGCGGATATCACATCGGCAATCCCCATGACGAGAGTGAAGGGATCCGAATCATTCAGTCTGCGATAGACAATGGCATCAACTTCCTGGACAACTGCTGGGACTATCACGGCGGAGACAGTGAAGTGCGCATGGGCAAGGCGCTCAAGGGTGCTTACCGCAGCAAAGTTTTCTTGATGACAAAGATCGACGGGCGAGACAAAAAGACTGCCGCCAGTCAAATTGAAGACTCGTTGCGGCGGCTGCAGACCGACACGATTGATCTGATGCAGCTTCACGAAGTGATTCGCATGTCCGATGCCGAGAAGTCCTTCGGGCCGAACGGTGCGATCGAGGCTCTGGTCGACGCCAGGAAGGCCGGCAAGATTCGATTCATTGGCTTTACAGGACATAAGAGCCCGGAAATGCACCTGCACATGCTGGCTTGCGCTGCGCGAAACAACTTCAAGTTCGACGCGGTGCAGTTGCCGCTCAATGTGATGGATAGCCATTTCGACAGCTTCGAGAAACTGGTGGTGCCGGTGCTCGTCAAACACCAGATCGGCGTGCTTGGGATGAAGCCGCTCGGCGGCGGGCCGATATTGCAAAGCCGGGTCGTCAGCGCCATTGAGTGCTTGCAGTACGCGATGGATCTGCCGACGAGCACAGTTATCACTGGCTGCGATTCTATCTCGATTCTCCAGCAAGCATTGCGCGCAGCGCGCACTTTCCGCCCACTGACTGCCAAAGAACGCGGCTCGATCATGGAGAAGACGAAGGCGCTAGCCAGCAGGGGTGCCTACGAGTTGTACAAGACATCCGAAAGATTTGATGGCACTAATCATCATCCCGAATGGATGGGTTAGAAGTTACTCGGCGTTCCGCCTACTTCTTCTCGCCCGGAACGTTGCCGGGAATGAGGACGGAGGCGCCATGAGGGACGTAGACTATTTGAGCGTTGGGATTAAGTTTTCTCACGGCTTCCAGACGGATGTACTCTGGACTACCGGCAAGAGCTCTGTTGGTGGCCAGGATCTTATAGGCCTCGGCATCCGCTTGCGTTTTTGTGATCTCTGCTTCGACTTTAGCTTTCTGCAATTCATTGCGTTTTGCTTCCGCTTGTTGCAGAGCAACCTGCTTGGCTTCGACTGCAGATTGATACTCTGAAGAGAACTTCAAATTCGTAAGCGAAATCAACTCCATGTCTATGTTGCGCTCACCGAGTTTGTGAGAGACATAGTCGCGTATCGACTGACTCACTTGCTCTCTGTTTGCAAGAAGCTTATCGACCGGATGCTTAGCGACCTCGGCTTTCAATGCTTCACGCACTACAGGAGTCACAATCTTGCTCGGGTAGTCAAAACCCACCTGTTGGTACAGGGAGGATAGCTCCTCCTGTCTGGGATGAAAGTTAACCGTCACGTCGGTGTGCACTACTTGCTGATCCGAACTGACCGCCTCCTCTCCCTCGAAAGCCATGCTTTGCGTCCTCACATCGTGCGTGTACACAGTCTGAAGAAAGGGGACGATTATATGGAATCCCGGAGGTAAGACCTGTTTTTCAACGCCGGACATGCGATTGAACACGACACCGGCGTGTCCGGGCGGCACGATGATTGCGCAGGCGGTGAAGACCCAGAGGGTACCAAAGACAGCCGCCACCAGTGCGCCACCAATTCTGGCCGCGGCAACCTTCGAGCCCGCAAAGATGCATAGCCCAGTGACGGCCAATACCAAGAAGATAAAATCCATCGGCTTGCCCCCTATTCTCCCGAGACGTTACTGCGTTTGCTGGTCTTGAATTTTCGGCACATCGCCGTCCTTCTTCTCCAGCAATTTCACGGCGAACTCCGTCGTGTCTTGAATCTGCCCCACTTGTTTGCGCAAATCGGTAACTTCGAGCTCCAACGCCGCAATCCGCGTGGTCAAGCGCACCTCGGCTTCAGAATCGAGCGCCCGGTAGCGTGCCTTGAATTTCTCCGCATAAGCTTCGGCAATCGGTCTGCCCATAGCAGCAATGGTAACCACGGTCACCACCGCGAAAGTTATCAACATCGTCATCTCAAAGACAATCAAGGGCACGACCTCGAAAGCTGGATAGTATCGTAGCACCTGAGCAGGTCAGCACGCCCCGCTTGGCTCAGGGGCGGCGTTCAGGATCCCGGACAGACCCCGGACTTACCGCTGACGGCGGCTATGTTACAGTCGACGTACAGGACAACAACCATTCTGCCTGGCGGGACTGTCGGCGCCATGGAAAGAAGCGATGGCACGGACTATCAGCGCAGGGCCATGGCTGGAAGTCGCTATTCCACCATGGGTCCAGAGGCGTAGACTGCTTCGAGGTTGTCATCCCCATCGACCACGATCACCTGGCAAGTTGCGCTAGCGCTTCTGGTCTCGTCCAACGAAGCCATCCAGCACATGTGCGTTTAATGCTGCTCGGATTTTTCATCATCAACGTCGGGCCAGAGAGCGGGGAGCTCGAACTGCAGATCGTACCCGCTATATCCATTTGGATCCTTCCGGTTTATTTGAAGGAGCGTTTTCCCGTTCTCGGCGTTACCAACCTCCACCGATACGCGCTCGCTGGACCCTGCTTTCCCAGCCTGCGCGTTATACGCGGTGGCGAGATTTACCGCCATTTCAACGGTATCTTCAACGGGAAGGGCCCGTAAGGCATTGGTCCACGCCTTTGTCCAGCCGTGGTTGTCAGATAGCGTGCGCGACTTCCTAGACTCCAGCAAATGCTGGGCCAGTCGTTGCAAGGCACTGTCAAGATCAGCGCTGCTCTCCGGATCACAAACTTTCCTCTCTACCTGATCACTTGCCAGCGTATTCAAGGTTCTAGCCTCCAGTCGGACATGGCGATCGTTGTATTCCATAGGAGCAAATTGTCGGATGTTGTTCACCTTTTGCATTTCATCGTCGTTCATGAACGTTTTTAAGTATTCTTGGACTGTCGTATTGTAGTTTTCCTTGAAGACGCGCTCCAGATTTGCAATCCCTTCGGCAGATATGTTCTTATAGGCCGAGTAGACAGCGTCCTCGTCGTCAGACAACAGTCCCTTTGCGTCGAAAATCGCTCTCGCTCGCTCTTCAGCGTCGTCGTTACTCTCGCCTCTTAGCGCGTCGAAAATCGCTCTCGCTTGCGCTTTAGCGTCGTCGTTAACCAGAGTGAACGGTAGCTCGAGTTCTCCGGTGATTCCACTCCTGGCGCCTTTTAGCAGGCCGTTCTGGTCGGCAGCGAAACACAGTTGCTCTTCCAACGAAGGCGTGAGGGCGGTGGGTGCCTCACAGACTTGTTTCGCCTCGTTAAGCTGGTCCTTTGATTCATATTTGTCCGACATCTTCTTGTAGATTCTCCTGCTCATCGCTTGGTAACACCCAACATTACCGCGGTGGGGCTGACTTTAGCTGGATGAGAATTACGGCAAATACTACTGAGACTTGGAGCCGTCCCAGCCGGATACTAGACGGACCACCTGGAAACTTGACACTGACTCGATACGAAAAGGATAATCACTGTTACATGGCACGGTAGCTCAGTTGGTTAGAGCACGCGACTCATAACCGCGAGGCCGTGGGTTCAAATCTCACCCGTGCCAAATCTTTGACGGGTCCTTTAGTTGCCCGGAATTATGTGCCGTTCAACATCGCCGAACTTCTGGTAGTGGAATTCGGCAGTTTCGGCTGTTTTCAGTCCGGCAACATGGGAAACAATCTTGCGGCGCGATCCGCGCGGATAGCGGAGGATGGACGTGCCGTCCAATTCCATAATCGTTTCAATCAAGGTTTGATCGTACGCGGGATAACCAGAGCTATGAATTATTTTGGCACTGTGAATCCTCAGATCCGGCGTCACTTGCACGGAAAACCAGGCTCCACAGCCAAGCGGATACCTGGGCACCATGGTGTTTTCCTTTGGGCTCCAAACCATGTTCCTTTCGTTAGGCTCGTTGATCTTGTACGACATGCCCGTGTAGATCGCCTTCATCAACCGATTGCGCCAGCGATCCCATTCGATCTGGAGCTCCTGATCTGCTGCATCCGGATCGTTGGCAAGGTCGTCATCTTTGGACACGGTCGCCTTGAGCTGGCCTGGATCGGGCTTGCCCTGCACCGGTTGAAGTAGATTTCCTGTTCCCCCGTCTTCAGCTTGACCACTGAGGGCGTCTTTCTCCGCTCCGCCCTGAAGCTGCGCGTCGTCTGCTTTGCCCTTCAAAGGGGCTCGCGGTTTGATCACCGGCACCGGCATGGGCTCAATCGGCTTCGGTGCAACGTTGACAGTCGGAACTACCCCGGTCTCCTCGACACGGCCCTCGAGCGGCACTGAATCTGCCCATACCGGGACGAGCAAAGACAGAAGGAGGATTGGGGCAAGCAATCCGCTATTCAGCCAGACCATCTGATTGGGGCGACCCTTTAACATCGAGATTCCAGTGCGCGTCGCATCATCGAGAAGCAGGACGGGCCTGATAACATGTCTACCTGTCCTCTACTCACAGTTTACAGTTAATAGACAGATCAGAAACTCAACAGCCAACGGCCTGACTCGTAATTTTGCCCCTGAAGACGAATGAGTGATCCTATAGTTCCGCCTGCCCATGAGAAGCTCTCCGCATTCGACCCTTTCGTACTGGGAACAGAGGCAGGGTTCAGCGCCTCCTTCACGTACGCGGGCTTCATCAGCGACGATCAGCCTCACACCTATTCCTTCATCATTCCAGTGCCCCTGATGGTCGCGTTGTCTGGCGGTCCGGACTCGACGGCATTGCTGGCAGCTTGCATCGCACTCCGGGAAAAGCTCGGTCTCGAGCTAACCGCCTGCCACGTCAATCATCACACTCGCGGCTCGCAGTCCGACCAGGACGAGGCATTCTGCACCGAGCTGTGTAAGACATGGGGAATTCCGCTCCTGGTCAGGCACATGGCTGCTCACTCCCAGGAGCGCCCGTCCGAGTCTGATCTGCGTGACACGCGTTATTCACTGCTGGCTGATGCCGCCAACGAAGCCGGTGCAAGGTATATCGGACTTGCCCACACCTTAAACGACCAGATCGAGACCATATTGTTCAGGTTGTTTCGCGGCACGGGTCTGACTGGTCTCGCCGGGATGGAAGCCGCTCGCCGTCTCAATCCCAGCACGATGCTCTTGCGCCCGCTTCTGGCTATGAAGCGCGGCGATTGTATCGAGTATTTGCGGCGACTGGGCGTCGAAAGTATTGAGGACGCTTCCAATCTGGACCTCGGCTATATGCGCAATTACATCCGCCACTGCATAATGCCGGTAATAGAAGAGCGATTTCCCGGCTTCCAAGAGCGGATCGATCAGCTCCGACAACGCGTGAGCGCTGAAGAAGCGTTCCTGAAAGACATGGCAGACGAAGCGTTCAAAGATATCAAGGCCTTGCCGACATACAGTCTAAACACCTGGGACCTTGCGGCTTTCCGGGCATTGCCCATTGCCATTCAGCGCCGGCTCGTCGCTCGCGCCTTGCAACAGCGGGGCGTGGAGGTGGCGTTCCAGCGTGTGACAGCCATATTGGATGTGATCGAAGACGCGGCTTGGGGATCGCGGATCAGCCTGAGCCGTCAGTGGGACGTGACCGCCAGCGGTGGAGTGATCCGCTGGATCGACAAGTTCGCCGAAGAAACCATGGTTCTGACGCCCGAGATGGAATACCAGGCGAGAATGCCGGGATTGACGATCATCCCGCTGCTGGCAAGAGCACTGAAGATAGAGCCCTGGTCCGCATCCGGCAGCAACACGTCGAACTTTCCAGCAGCAACCGACTGGGAGGCACATGTGGACCTCACGGACGTTATTCTGCCGCTGGTTGTGCGCGGGCGCCGCGCTGGTGACCAAATTCGACCATTTGGCATGGATAAACTCGTTCGTCTCAAGAAGTACTTGCACAACCGCAAGTCGCCAGAGATGCCTGCCGGTCACCGAGGCCCGGTTTGCCTGGTAGCGGATCAAGAAGAAGTTTTGTGGGTGCCTGGCGTCGGTCTGAGTAACAAAGTACGTGTAAAGGATCGTCCCAGCCACAGGCTATCCTGGGTGCTTCTCGCCCCGGACGAGATATATTTTTCTTGATGATGACCCGCCCAGATGCGCCCCGCAATTCGGCAAAACACCCGAAAGCCAGTCAGGGAGTGGATTTAGCGGATTCGCTTACCATGATATAATCTAAAGGCGTAGTAACTGGAGCTTGGTACCGATAAATGCGGAAGTACGGAACAACCGGAGCAGTGTTTTTTCTGTTGCTGGTTTTGGTTCTCTTTGTTTTCTCACTTACCAGCATCAGCCGCAAGGAAGAGCAGCTGACCTATTCACAGGTGCAGGCAATCCTGAAAAAGGATCCCACCCAAATTCAGAAGGTTGTCTACACCGATGGAGAAAACGTCATACAAGTAAAGCTTGCCGGCAGTGACCGCGAAAAGGCTGTCACCGTTCCGAGCGTGGCCATGTCCGACTTGATAAAGGAGCTGAACAAAGCCGGAACCCCCCTTGAGGTCAAGCCGCAAGACAGAACCAACTTCTGGTTTAGCATGATCAGCTCATTTTTCCTGCCGATTCTGCTGCTCGTCGGTTTCCTGTTCATGTTCCGCAGCGCACAGTCCGGCGGCAATCAGGCTATGAGTTTCGGTCGCAGCCGGGCGAAGCTGCTGGTCGACAATAAGGTGAAAGTGAGCTTCAGTGACGTAGCCGGAATCGATGAAGCCAAGCAAGAGCTACAAGAGATTGTGGACTTCCTCAAAAACCCGGAGAAGTTCCAGGCTTTAGGGGCGCGCATCCCGCGCGGCGTTTTGCTCGTCGGCGCTCCCGGCACCGGCAAGACGCTGCTGGCCAAAGCGGTCGCCGGTGAAGCCGGCGTCCCGTTTTTTAGCATCTCCGGATCGGACTTCGTGGAGATGTTCGTCGGCGTGGGCGCGTCACGCGTGCGCGATCTGTTTGACCAGGCGAAAAAGCACGCACCGTGCATCGTGTTCGTAGACGAAATTGATGCCGTCGGCCGCCAGCGCGGCGCCGGGCTGGGCGGCGGGCACGACGAGCGGGAGCAAACCCTCAACCAGTTGCTGGTAGAGATGGACGGCTTCGAAGGCACGACAGGCATAATCGTCGTTGCAGCCACCAACCGTCCTGACATTTTGGATTCGGCGCTTTTGAGACCGGGCCGGTTCGATCGGCAAGTCGTGATCGATCGACCGGACGTGCTCGGGCGCGAGCAAATCCTGGCAGTACATGCCAAAGGCAAACCACTGCGCACGGATGTTGATCTCAAGGTGCTGGCCAGGCGCACTCCCGGTTTCACCGGTGCAGATCTTTCCAACCTGATCAACGAAGCAGCGCTAATAGCTGCTCGCGCCAACAAGCGTGAAATCGAGATGCCCGATCTTGAAATGGCAATCGACAAAGTCGTCGCCGGTCCGGAGAAGAAGACCCGCATCATCTCTGCCAAGGAAAAAGAGATGACCGCCTATCACGAAGTCGGTCACGCCCTGATGTGCAAATTGCTGAAAAACGCGCACCCACTGCACAAAGTGAGCATCATTCCACGTGGCTTCGCGCTTGGGTTGACGATGTTCCTCCCGGAAGAGGACATCATGAGCCAGACCAGGTCACAGCTCATCGACCAGATCGGAGTCAGCCTTGGTGGCCGCGTAGCAGAAGAAAACGTCTACAGCGAGATCACAACAGGAGCTCAAGACGATCTCGAGAAAGCCACGAAGTTGGCGCGCCGCATGGTGACTGAGTTTGGCATGAGCGACCGCCTCGGACCCATGACCTTCGGCAAGAGATACGATCATGTTTTCCTCGGCCGTGACTTCGGGCACGATCGGGATTACGGCGAGCACGTAGCCACTATCATCGACGAAGAAGTCAGGCGCATCATCTCCGAGCAATACGACATCGTCAAAGATCTGCTGCTCAAGCACCGTCCGCACATGGACGCCATCGTCAAGGTGCTCCTGGAGAAGGAGACGCTCGATGTCAAAGAGGTAGATGCGATCATGGCGGAAGTCGATCGCAAGTTGGCCGAGGGCGAAGGCGGTACTGAACCGCCGGGTGACATCGGTACACCGACGGCGACCGTAGGGCTGCTTGGCGATACCGTCATCAAAACCGAGGCAACGGAGCATGGCACCGATAAGGAACCGCCACCAGCCGGCGAGCTCAAGCCGAAATTTGCGTAGAGCCTGGCAGGCGCGCATCACCGTCTAAGACAAGGCAGGCGCCCGCCTGACCGGCACTTTCGATGCGCGCCTGCCTAGCGGGCGGGAACCGCACCACCTTCGGGCTTTTCCTTCTTGGCGCTGGCGGCTTCAGACTTTTGCTGAGCGGCGGTTGCATCGGATTTTGCTTTCTTGGCTGCTGCCGCTTCTGATTTCTGCTGCTTTGCCGTAGCCGCCGCGTCGGATTTTTCCTGCTTAGCAGCAGCTGCTGCTTCCGATTTTTCCTGCTTAGCGGCTGCAGCCGCCTCAGACTTTTCTTTCTTGGCGGCAGCTGCAGTTTCGGATTTTTCCTGCTTGGCAGCGGCGTGCCCCGGGGGAGGCTTGATCTTGATCATGTCTGAAAAGGAGGTACCGAACGGGTTGATGTTCTGGTACAAGCCAGGCATGGTCGGGGCGCTGCTGCCAAGCCCTCCAAGGCTGAATTGCATACCGCCTTGCGTGCGCAATTGCTGCATGTGCAAATTGATCTTTGCTGACATCTCCGGATCTGTTTCGAGCATTACCGCGTTTTGAAATTCAGCCAGTGCCTCCGGGATTCTGTCGGTTTTTTCGTACATCAGGGCCAGACCGTACAGGATATTCTTGTCCTGGGGATTGAGCTCCCGTGCTTTGAGATACGCTTCCCGAGCCTTATCCAGATCATTGAGCTGGAAATAGGCATTGGCGACGTTGGCATGAGCTTGGGCGTATTTCGGGTCCTCTTCGGCTGCCTTCTGGTACTCTACCAGCGCCTCCTTCCAGCTACCGCCGGCAGCCAGGATGTCTCCTTTAGCGTTGTGAGCTTCTGGATACTTACCGCCCTTCTGCTGAACAGCCATGTCGAATTCTTTAAGCGCCCCTTCCTTGTCGTTCTTCTTGAACTTGACGACTCCGAGCGTCAGGTGAGCATCGGGAAATTTCTTCTGCTTGTCCAGGGCTGCGGTGATGTGCTCTTCGGCACCATTGAAGTCTCCTTTCTGCAACAAGGTCAGCCCGAGCGCGTTGTGCGCCATCGCCGGGCTGGCGCCATTATCGATTGCCGCTTTCAGGTGCTCGGCTGCGCCATCGAGATCGTTTTGAGCGCGCAAAAGATTGCCGAGAATCAAATGCACATCCCGGTTTCCCGGCTTGATTTTGAGAACCTCTCGGCACTCCTCGATTGCCGTCGGGAAGTCCTGCTTCTGGATGTACATGTTGACCAGATTTAAATGGGCGGTCCAGAGTTTCGGATCGAGAACAAGAGCCTGGCGAAAGGCATTGATGGCACCATCGATGTTGCCATTGAAAAACATGAGCTCGCCGAGTTGCATCTTGTCGCCCGCGCTCGGCTTGGCAGATACGGACTCGGGGACGGCACAGGCAACAACAAGCGCGACCAGCAGCCCGCTCGACAGAGCAGCAAGTCGCCTCCACCAACTGTCACTCATTCCTTTGCCCCGCATCTGAATCACATTCGACACATTCACATTAACACAGCATGCAGGTTTAGTTTTGCCTGACCGCTCAAAAAATTCCCCCACTGGGGGGACCGGCAATCACCCAGAGGCGCGTTGTGACCCTCATGCCGCCCGTGTAAGTTAGTCGATGTGCGGCTCCGTCTTTTCAGGAGCATAAGCCGGCCCTTCGTGGCCGGCGCATTGCTTTTGCCCTGGTGTGGGCCAGGGTCGGCACTCGAAAGCCAGAGCGAACACGCCTGGGCACCGCATTCAGTGTCACTCTACCGATGTCTGCCGGCCAGCCGGCGGACATCGGTAGTCTGGCTTCTGCACCGGCTGAGGCGGTTTGGCGAGAGACCCGCGTGGCCCGCTGTCCAAGCACGCTTAGAGCGCCTGGGCAATCGTCGCCGGCAGAATCAAACGGTCTGGTTATTCCGAGCGCAGCAAGAGCTCGCAGCGGGCGGGTTTAACCCCGCCGCTTCCCGCCAGGAAATTGTCGGGTCGCGAACTTGATCCCGAGCGCAAGCGAGCGACCGCCCGGCAATGACGGCTTAGCAGGCGCTGGAATACGTGCGTCGGTGACAGCGTACGGGCAGAACACGGGTCTACGTCAGCTTGTAGTCGGGGCACCATTAAACCAACCTTAGGAATCGTCGTATATATGCTCAATCAGGTACATGATAGGCTTATTGCTAACTGGCAGCTGGAGCCAGACTCCAGCGATTCGAATCTTGACTATTGATTCCTTCCGGAGGGTCTAAACGTGGCCGTTACCCTAGAAAAAGAAGTATTG
>Ga0066388_100000933_pt1 | contig 15359 bp, 17 predicted proteins | sample PanSoiMetaGPlot6_FD_64539 | JGI IMG/M metagenome (GOLD analysis project Ga0066388, IMG submission 64539) | Tropical forest soil microbial communities from Panama analyzed to predict greenhouse gas emissions - Panama Soil - Plot 6 (Hybrid Assembly) | ecosystem: Environmental > Terrestrial >... | reverse complement strand
GAACGCGTCGCCGCGCTCGACATCAACGTGCGCATCGTCGGCGACGCGGTGTTCCTCACTGGGACAGTGACAACGCCGGAACGTCGCGACGCATGTGAGGGCGTCGCACGCGAAGTCCTCCCCGAGCACGTGATTCACAACCAGCTCGTGTTGATCGAACAAGGCGCACCGTCGGCAGCCGAGGACGTGCGGTGATCCGCGTCGCGGCGGTCGGTGACGTGCACGCGGGGATCGACTCGAAGGGCACACTGCGACCGGCGTTCCTCGAGTTGCCCGACGTCGCCGACGCGCTCCTGCTCGCGGGTGATCTGACGCGGCTGGGCACCGAGCACGAACTCGAAGTGCTCCTCGGCGAGTTGGACGGAGTGAATGTCCCGCGCGTCGCTGTGCTCGGCAACCACGACTACGAGTCGGACCGCGTTCCTGCGCTCTTGAAGCTGCTCGAGGACGCGGGCGTCAGCGTGCTCGAAGGCTCCAACGACGTCATCGCCGTGGGTGATCTGACGCTCGGGATCGCGGGCACGAAGGGCTTCGGCGGCGGCTTCGCGGGCGCGTACGGCAGCGATTTCGGCGAACCCGAGATGAAGGCCTTCATCCGGTACACGAAGCGCCTCGCCGACGACCTGTACGAGTCGCTCGCCGCGCTCCGGACCGATGCTCGTATCGCGCTGCTGCACTTCTCGCCGGTGAAGGACACGCTCGGCGGTGAGCGACTGGAGATCTTTCCGTTCCTCGGGAGCTATCTCCTCGCCGAGGCGATCGACCGCGCCGGCGCGGACCTCGTGATCCACGGGCACGCGCACCACGGCGTCGAGCAGGGCCTCACGCCGGGCGGGATCCCGGTGCGCAACGTCGCGCTGCCCGTCATCGGACGCGCGTACAAGCTGTACTCGCTGCTCGCGGACGCCCCAATGACAGACCGGGGCCCCTTCGACACCGCGGGTCCGTCGAACCTCGACTCGTCGCGGAGCGTCTCTGACGGTTGATCAGGGGAATTTTCGGTCGTTTGCGGATTGAACCGCCGCGAAGTGGGTAAGGCGCTCCGGTACATCTCGTTCGGAGGGGGCGATGTCCCTGCGCGAGCGCACTTACGCGGTGATGTTGACCCTGGCCATCGGCTGCGCAGCGTTCGCGGTCGCGTGGCTCCTCCAACCGGCAACGGGTGAGGCACAGGAGGCTCCCCCGCCGCACCCGGACTCCCCGAGCACACGATCGGTCTTCCTTCGCGACTGCGCGACGTGTCACGGCGCGGACGGGCGCGGCACCGAGCTCGCACCAGACCTGAAGGGCGCGGGCGCCGGGCTCGTCGACTACTACCTCTCGACCGGCCGCATGCCGCTGCGAGACCCGAGCGACCGGGTGCAGCGCGGGACACCCGCGTACTCGCCCGCGATGATCCGTCGCCTCGTGCGCTACGTCACCGACCTCGTCGGGGACAGCGGACCGCCGATACCACACCCCGATCTCGCGCGGGGCGACCTCGGGGCGGGTGGCCGGCTCTACCGGCTCCAGTGCGCGGCGTGCCACGCGTGGTCGGGCGGCGGCGGCGCGCTGCTCCACGTCGACGCTCCGAGCACGCACCCCGCGACTCCGACGGAGATCGCGGAGGCGATCCGCGGTGGACCGGGGAACATGCCGGCGTTCGGGAACGCCGCGCTCACTCCGTCACAGCTCGACTCGGTCGTGCGCTACGTCAGGTACCTCCGCCGACCTGACGACCGCGGCGGCCTGCCCCTCTGGCACCTCGGACCGCTCGCGGAGGGAGCAGTTGCCGTGTTCCTCGGGCTCGGCGCGCTCCTCATCGCGACGCGGTGGATCGGGACGCGTACGTGAGCAACGGCAGCGCGCGGCGCGCGCTCATCGCCGAGCGCGTGACGGTCGCGTGTTTCGTCTTCGCCGCACTGGCCGCCGTCGGCTTGGCCGTCGTGTACGCCCTCGGCGGCCAACCCCAACTCGAGGGCGCGCTCCTCGGCGGCGCGTTCCTGACGTTGGGCACCGGTCTCGTGCTCTGGGCGCACCACTTCCTCGCGCGTGGCCCGTTCGAGCAGCAGCGCGAGCCACTGCCGAGCCCGCCCCGAGAGCGCGAAGAGTTCGAGGAGTCGTTGGAGCGCCAGGGCGTCGTCACGCGACGTCGGCTGCTCCTCGGCTCGTTCTTCGGGGCCGTCGGGGCACTCGGTGTCGCGTTCCTCTTCCCGGTCCGTTCACTCGGCCCGAGTCCGGGGAAGACGCTCGAGCGCACGCCGTGGCGTCGGGGCTCGCACGCGATCACCGAGGACGGACGCCGCGTCCGCGCGGCTGACGTCCCGCTGGAAGGGCTAGTCACGGTGTTCCCGGAGGGGCACCCGGGTTCGGCGGACGGGCAGGTCGTCTTGATCCGCGTGCATCCCGACCGGTTGCACCTGCCACCGGGTCGACGTGATTGGGCGCCCGACGGCCTCGTCGCGTACTCGAAGGTCTGCACGCACGCGGGCTGCCCGGTCGGTCTGTACCAGGCCAAGCTCGGAGAGCTGCTCTGCCCGTGCCATCAGTCGTCGTTCGACGCGCTGCGCGGTGCCGTTCCTGTGTTCGGTCCCGCCGCGCGCGCGCTGCCGCAACTGCCGCTCGCGATCGACAGCGACGGATTCGTCGTCGCGCAATCCGACTTCACCGAGCCGATCGGGCCGGCGTACTGGAACCGCCCGTGAACCGCCCGTCACGCGCGCGCCTGTTCGTCGCGGCTTTGCTCTGTCTCTTCGCCGCGGGGTGCGGGCAGGCCGGTTCGATCGTGAACCCGAAAGGGTCGGAGGCGAGCCGCATCGCGACGACGTGGTGGATCATCTTCGCGCTCGCGTGCGTCGTGTACCTCGTGGTGGGCGGGCTCATCGTGTTCGCCGCGCTGCGAGGAAGACGCAGGCGCGGCGCGTCGGGACTTCGAGAGAACGCGTTCATCTGGATCGGCGGGATCATCGTGCCGCTCGTGATCCTCCTCGTCATCGCGGGCGTCACCGTGAACACGACGAGCGCGTTGCGGAACCCGTCGTCGGACGCGCTGCACATCGATGTGACGGGGAAGCTCTGGTGGTGGGACGTGCGGTACATCGGGACCAACGTCGTCACCGCGAACACGTTTCACATCCCTGCCGGGCGGCCCATCGATCTCCGGGTCACCTCCGACAACGTCATCCACAGCTTCTGGGTGCCGGAGCTCGCGGGCAAAGAGGACACGATCCCGGGCCAGACGAACCACCTGCGCTTCACCGCTGACGAACCCGGCACGTACCGCGGTCGGTGCGCGGAGTTCTGCGGCCTCCAGCACGCGCACATGGACATCATCGTCGTCGTCGACACCGAGGGTGACTTCGGACGGTGGCTGGCGCGACGCGAGGCCCTCGATGGCGCGCCCACATCCGACCTCACGACACGCGGCGCCGTCGTGTTCCAGCGCGAAGCGTGCGCAGGCTGCCACACGATCAGCGGCACGTCGGCGAACGGCAAGGTCGGGCCCGACCTGAGCGACTTCGGGTCACGACCGACGATCGGTGCCGGCGTCCTGACGAACACTCCGGAAAACCTCGACGAGTGGATCTACGACGCGCCCGCCGCCAAGCCGGGTACGTCCATGCCGCAGTTCCACTCGTTGCCGGCGCGCGACATCGCCGCTGTCACCGCGTACCTCGAGTCACTCAAGTAGGAGCCCATGGCGATCAGCGAGATGCCGAAGAGCGAGCTCGACGAAGAGCTCGAAGAGAAGTGGGCGGACATGCCGGGTGTTCCCGGCTTCTTGAACACCGTCGATCACAAGCGCATCGGCCTGCGGTACATCTACACGTCGTTCGTGTTCTTCTTCATCGCGGGCGCGCTCGCGTTAGTGCTGCGCGTACAACTCGCGCAACCCAACGCCGGCGTCTTGAGCCCCGAGACGTACAACGAGTTCTTCACGTTGCACGGCACGACGATGATCTTCCTCTTCAACACACCCGTGCTAGCCGGCTTCGGCAACTACCTGATACCGCTGATGATCGGGAGCCGCGACATGGCGTTCCCGCGCCTCAACGCGTTCAGCTACTGGATCTTCCTGTTCTCGGGGCTGCTGTTCTTCGCGAGCTTCGTCATCGGTCACGCTCCCAACGGAGGCTGGTTCGCGTACACGCCCCTCACCTCGAAGCCGTATTCCGACGGCATCAACATCGACTTCTGGGGGCTGGCCGTCGTGTTCGTCGGCATTTCGACGACCGTCGGCGCGATCAACTTCATCGTCACCATCTTCAAGCTGCGCGCGCCGGGGATGACGCTCAACCGCATGCCGGTGTTCGTGTGGTCCATGCTGACGTTCTCGTTCATGGCCATCTTCGCGGTGCCGTCGGTCACGGTTGCCGCGGGCCTGCTCGAGCTCGACCGCCTGTTCGGTACGTCGTTCTACACGGTCGGCCTCGGCGGCAGCGTGTTGCTCTACCAGCATCTGTTCTGGTTCTGGGGTCACCCCGAGGTGTACATCCTCTTCATCCCCGCGACCGGCATGATCTCGATGATCATCCCGGTGTTCTCGCGGCGTCCCCTCTCTGGATACATCTTCGTCGTCACCGCGCTCGTCGCCACCGCGTTCATCAGCTTCGGCGTGTGGGTTCACCACATGTTCGCGACCGGCATTCCTCCGCTCGCCCTCTCGTTCTTCTCCGCCGCGAGCCTGCTCGTCACGTTGCCGAGCGGCGTGCAGTTCTTCGCGTGGATCGCGACGATGTGGAAGGGCGTCGTGGAGTTCACGACGCCGATGCTGTTCGCGATCGGTTTCCTGCTCATCTTCCTGCTCGGCGGCATCACAGGTGTGATGGTGGGAGTGCTGCCCTTCGACTGGCAGGTCACCGACAGCTACTTCGTCGTCGCGCACTTCCACTACGTGCTGAACGGCGCCGTCGTGTTCCCGATCTTCGGCGCGCTCTACTACTGGCTCCCGAAGATGACCGGCAAGGTGCTCGACGAGCGACTGGGCAAGATCAGCTTCTGGACCATGTTCATCGGGTTCAACCTCACGTTCTTCCCGATGCACATCCTCGGGTTCCTCGGTATGCCGCGGCGCGTCTACACGTACAACTCCGGCTTGGGCTGGGACGGGCTGAACCTGTTCATCAGCATCGCGTCCTTCCTGTTCGCGGCCGGAACGCTGCTCACCGTCGTGAACTTCGTGAAGAGCATGCGGCGCGGAAAGGAAGCGGGCCCGAACCCGTGGCACGCGGATTCTCTCGAGTGGATGACGTCGTCGCCTCCTCCTGAGTACAACTTCGCCGCCATCCCCGTGGTAGGGAGCCGCCATCCCCTGTGGGACCAGCATCCCGTGCCCGTCGCCGAGTCCGCGGACGACGACGCGCGCCGACCGCTCGGTGTGCACGGCGCGCTCGAGAAGGAGATGACGGTGACGGAAGGGCTCGACGCGCGTCCGCAGGACACGCTCGGCATTCCCGCACCTTCGTACCTGCCGGTCGCGGTTGCCTTCGGCGTACTCCTGTTCTTCGTCGGCTTGCTCGTCACGTCGGCAGTCATCGGCGTGGTGGGTGCCGCCGTCGGTTTGTTCGGCGTCGTCTGGTGGTTGTGGCGCACCGAGGAGGACGTGCGATGACAGCAGCGGTCCATGTCGAACCGCTGCCGCGTACACGCGGCTACCCGCCCGCGTGGTGGGGCATGGTCGTGTTGATCACGACGGAGGGGATGGTGTTCCTCGCCCTCCTCTCCGCGTACTTCTTCGTGCGCGCGGGCTCGGCGCACTGGCCTCCCAGTGGGCTGCCCGAACCCGAGATGACGCGGACGTCGATCTTCACCGTGTTCCTGCTCGGCAGCAGCATCCCGATCTTCTACATGGAGCACGCGCTGCGGCGCGGCAACATGCGCGGCGTCAAGGCGGGTTTGCTGATCAGCTTCCTGATGGGCGCCGCGTTCCTCGCCAACACCGGGTACGACTTCACGCACATGGAGTTCGGCTGGCGCGTGAACGCGTACTCGTCGCTCTTCCACACGATCATCGGGTTGCACGCGCTGCACGTGCTCGTCGGCCTGCTTATGAGCCTGGTCGTACAGGCCAAGGTATGGACGAAGCGGGTCACGCCGGAGCGGCACGTGACCCCGGAAGTGTTCGCGCTGTATTGGCACTTCGTCGACGGCGTCTGGATACTCGTCTTCGGTTCGCTGTTCCTCTCGGTGGCTTTGATCTGATGAGCCTCCGCCTGCGCGCCTTCCCCGACCACGGAGCGCTCGTGTGGTTCGCGCTTACTGCCGGGATCGCGGCGTGGATCGCGCACCTCGTCGGCTTCTCGATCATCGTCGCGTTCGTGCACAAGCACGGGTACTTCTGGCTCTTCTACCTCGGCAACGGCGTGGCGATTCTCATCACGCTGTTCGCGATGTGGCTGTGCTACCGGATGGTCCAGGCGGGCGACGCCGACGAGTCCGCAGGAACTCCGGCGGGCCGCATTCGCTTCCTCGGCTATCTCGGTCTCCTCGCCAACGGCGCCAACCTGCTGTTGATCCTGCTGGAAGGCACCTACATCTTCTTCCTGCGCACACATGGCTGAGACCGTCGTCGCCCTGGTCGTTGCCGCCTCAGTGCTGCTGTACACGCGCGGCATCCACGAGCTGTGGCTCGTGGCGGGCTCCGACCGCATCATTCGCCGCTGGCAGGTGTACGCGTTCGCCGGCGGGATAGCCGCGCTGCTCGTCGCGCTCGCGTCGCCGCTCGAGCAGGAGGCCGACGTCAACCTCGTCTGGCACATGACCCAGCACGTCGTGCTGCTGACGGTGGCGGCACCGCTCCTCGCCGCGAGCGCGCCGCTCACGGCGATGCTCTATGCCTTGCCGTCGGGCGCACGGCATCGCGTGCAGCCGGCCTGGCGCCGATTGCTGCGCTCGCAGAGCGACCGGGGTTGGTTCGCATGGACGGCGCTCTCGTTCGCGCTGGCGACCGCCACGCTCGTGCTCTGGCACATCCCGGCGTTGTACGACAGCGCAGTACGGAACGATGCCGTGCACGCGGTCGAGCACGTCAGCTTCGTCGCCACCGCCATGTTGTTCTGGTGGATGCTGCTCGGCGCCGGTCGCCGCTCGCGACGCGGCCTCGGCGTCATCGGCGTCTTCGTGGCCACGCTGCCGGCCACCGCGCTCGGCGTGTTGATGACGCTCGCGGCCAGGCCGTGGTACCCGGTGTACGGGCGCGGCGCGGACGCGCTGCAACAGCAGCAACTCGCGGGTGCCGTGATGTGGGGCTTCGGGGGCGTGGCGATGGTGGCCGCCGCGGCTGCGCTCTTCGCCTCGTGGTTGGCAGAGATGGAGCGGGCCGACGAACGGGCTCGCGCACGCACGGCGGTCGAGCCATGGTGATGAAGCGCATCGGCCGTTGGTTCGATGATCGGCTCGGCGCGTCACACTTCGCGCGCACCGCGTTGAACAAGGTGTTCCCCGACAACTGGTCGTTCATGTTGGGCGAGATCGCTCTGTACGCGTTCGTCGTCCTCGTGCTCACCGGGATCTATCTCGCGTTCTTCTTCGTGCCGAGCGCGAAGGAAGTGGTGTACCACGGCAAGTACGGACCCTTGCGCGGGGTATCGATGTCGGAGGCGTACGAGTCGACGGTGCGGTTGAGCTTCGACGTGCGCGCCGGATTGGTGATGCGTCAGATCCACCACTGGGCGGCCTTGCTGTTCCTCGCCGCGATCGTCACCCATCTGTGCCGCGTCTTCTTCACCGGTGCGTTCCGCCGTCCTCGCGAGCTGAACTGGATCGTGGGGGTCACGTTGCTGCTGCTCGCGCTGTTCAACGGTTTCGCGGGCTACTCGTTGCCCGACGACCTCCTCTCCGGGACGGGGCTACGCATCGCGTACTCGATCGCCTTGTCGATACCAGTCATCGGCACCTGGGCCGCGTTCCTCGTGTTCGGCGGCGAGTTTCCCGCGCCCGACATCATCCCGCGACTGTTCGTGCTCCACGTGTTGCTCGTTCCTGTCGCGATTGCGACGTTGCTCGCGGTGCATCTCGCGGTGCTCTGGCGTCAGAAGCACACGCAGTTCCGCGGGCGCGGGCGGCGCGAGGACAACGTGGTCGGGTCGCGGTTGTGGCCGACGTACGCGGCCAAGAGCGTCGGGCTGTTCGCGCTGGTGGCCGGTGTCCTGTCGTTGCTCGGCGGGCTCGCGCAGATCAACCCGGTCTGGCTCTACGGTCCGTTCGAGGCCCCGGCGGTCACGACGGCCGCGCAGCCCGACTGGTACGTCGGCTGGATCGAAGGCGCACTGCGCATCATGCCGCCGGCGTTCTTGAAAATCGGGCCGTACAGCATCTCCGAGGTGTTCTGGCCGGCGGTGCTCCTTCCCGGTCTCACGTTCGCCGCGCTGTACGCGTGGCCGTTCCTCGAGGCGTGGGTCACGGGTGACCACCGCGAGCACAATCTCCTCGACCGGCCGAGCGAGCGGCCGGTCCGTACCGCGCTCGGGGTGACGGTGCTCACCTTCTACAGCGTGCTGCTGCTCGCAGGCGGCACCGACATCTGGGCCGACCTCTTCAACCTGAGCATCCCGTCGGTCGTCTGGACGTTCCGAACCCTCGTGATCGTCCTTCCGATCCTCACGGGATGGTTCACCTGGAAGGTGTGTCACGACCTCGAGCGCGCGCGCCACGCCGAGGCGTTCGGGGCGCGCGCGGAGGTGCCCATCGGACCGACCGAGCCGCCGGAGCCGAGTCTCGAAGAGGTCGCGCGTCCGGAGACCGTGACCGCCCCGCCGCGGCCGACGCTCGACCGCGTCTTCGCGTTCGTCCGCCGAATCGCGCGCGGCATCGGAAGCGTCGTCATCCTCGTGCTCCTCCGGCGCGCCGGCGAGTCGCACCGTGAGGCCACGGATGCGCCGCGCGAGCCAGTCGACAGCGGCACGCGAAGTGAGTGACCGCGCGCGGTGATCGAACCGCTACACGCGTTCGCGGGCGTCTTCGACTGGTTGCTCGCCGACCGCGGTTCGGCGGCGGCTGCGATGGGACGTTTCCATGTCGGCATCGAGCGGGACGAGGACGACCAGCTCCTGCACCGCGAGCCGGAGGTCCAGCAACGTGTCGACGTGCGTGTCGGTCGTCATCGTGGTGCCGCGTGCTGGTGCGTCCCGGAGCGCGCCGTCGATGGCGAGGATGAGTCCAGCTGCGAGATCGGCGTTCACTCCGTTGCGATGCCCGTTCCGTAGCGCGGCGAAACGCGCGCGGTCAGTCGACTATGCGCCGACCTCTCCCCCTGAATCACTCCGGTGGACGGCGAGGATGCACACGTCGTCTTCACGAGCGGAGTCGGCGAGGCACGCCCGGATCACTCGCTCACACAGCTCTCCCGTGTCAGTCGACGCGCCCGTGGCACGCGACGCGGCCCGGAGCCGTTCGAGCCCACCTTCGAGACTCTCGTCACGGCGCGACGTCACGATCACTGCTAGCGCCTGAAGACGCTGCGGCGACGCGGTCGCGCGAGCGCGCGGTAGATGAGCAAGGCGATGATCGCGCCGATGATCGACCCGATGATCCCCGACGGCTGCAACGCGCCCTCGTTGACGTCCTTGTGGAACAGCGCGTAGCCGAGGAAGCCACCGATGAACGACCCGACGACGCCGAGGAGCACCGTCGCCCAGAATCCCATCGGGTCGCGGCCGGGCACGATCAGTCGCGCGACAAAGCCGGCGATGATCCCAATGACGAACAGGTAGACAATCAAACCAATCACGACGACCTCGTCATACGTCCAACTGCGTTGTGTCAACGCTGCCCATGACATCAAGGACGTAAACGCGCACTGCGAACGCGCGGTCCGTAACGCGTGTCTTGGGCGAATCGGGCGCGCCTGACCTGCAGTTTCTGCGTACTCGTGCCGGGTACGTATCGAGCAGGACGCGGCGGAAGGAACGATCATGGCCTCGACCTTGAAACCTGTCGACGACAACCTCGTGATCCTGGAGCACTTGGGTCGCCGGTTCATCGACGACGACACGGTGGTCGATCCGCAGGAGCTCCTCGGTCTCGCGGAGTACCTGCTGCCGCTCGGTGCACCGAGCGACATGTCACACGAGCCGTCGCGCGACGACCTCGACGCGATCCTGCAGTGGGCCGAGCACGACGCACACACCATTCGACGCGCGTGGACGCTCGCGGTCCATCGATTCGGCGCGCACGAGGTGCGCCGGGGAACCGTCGAATTGCTCGCGTCCGCGCTTCGCCTCGCCGAAGAAGAAGCCATGACGCTCGAACGGCGGCGCGCACGCCCACGGCCGCGTCGCGGCGCGCGGATCCGCGCTATTTCGGCGCTCGACGCCCCGTTGGGAACCGCGTGACCGCCTGGTCGATCTCGCGCTGACGACGCTGCGCGTCTGTGGCGACCCGGCGGGCTCGACGCGCATCGTCCCGAGCCGTTTCCAGTTCGTCCCGGAGCCGCTCGACACGCGCGTCGGCGCGCCGGAGCGCGTCTTCGGCGGCCACGGCGTCCTCGCGGGCGTCCCGCTGCGCGGCGCGGAGCGCGACCAATTCAGCGGCTCTGGCGCGCTCGGCGTCCTTCCGTTCGGCGGCGCGGGCGCGCTCGGCCTCCTTGCCGTCGGTCGTGTCGCGTCCCGACCGGATCGGCGTCTTCCTCGGCGCCACGGCCTTCGAGGTTGAGGGCGGCGACGGAACGAGCCGGAGACCTGCGATGTCGGGGAACCCGGTGGCACCGCTCGCCTCGTGCACCAGCCGTCCGCGACGCAGCAGTCCGCCGATGTCGTCGTCGGCCGACGCGGCGAGGAGCGTGTCGCCCAATTGCGTGCGCACCGCCTCGGTCGCGCCGGCGCCCGCGATTTGCACGGCCGCGTCGCGCGCCGCGGCGAGCGCTTCACGCTGGGCGCTGGTGGCAGCGCGCAGCTCGTCGGGCCTCCCCGTGATGGCGCGTTGCTGTGCGGCGCGCAACTCGCTACCGCGATCGAGCAGTGCGGAGACGACGTCGGGGTGCTGCCGCGCGAGTTGGTTCAGCACCGACGCCGCCTTCGTCGGGCGGCGGGCAGACTGCACCTCTCTCCCCGCGTCGCGTTCGCCCGCCTCGCGCAGTCGTGCCGCCAGCGATTTCCTCACGCTCACGAATTCCGAAGGGTCGACTGCGTAGAGCTCGTCGAGCGCGTCCTCGAGTGCGCGATCGTTCGCAGGCTTCACGATCAGAAGCGTACGAGCGCCACGCCGATGGCGAGCGTGGCGAAGCCCGCCCAGACGGCACGCGCGTTCCCGCGACCGCGCGCCTCTACTGGGGACCCGAGGGCCGAATCTGTCGACGAGAATTTTCTGGCGAACCGCGTTTGGCCGCGGCGGCACCGGGGTAATACCGGCGCCGATGACGGTCATGGAGCGGTTCGAAGCGGCGGACATCGAGCCCGGCGGCACGGCCCTCATCGAGGCGGCGGCGCAGGACGGCTTCTCGTTGGTGCAGTACGAGACTTCCACCGGGCAGCTGGTCTGGGAGTGGCGCCGGGGCAGTGAACCCCGACCCCAGTTCGTGACGCGCCGCGTGGCCCTGGTGTGGATGCGGGAGTGGCTCGCGCGCGGTAGCTGACGGGTTACGGCGAGCTCATCGCAAGTTTCGAGGAACCCGGGGTGACCGGCCTCGCCGCCGAGGAGGCGGCCGTTCACGTGCGCGAGGACGCGCCCGGCGGGGTGTGGGGTCCCGATTCCTACGTGCGCGAGGACGATCCCGACACCTGAGAGCGCGTGACCGCTTCCGGTTCGCCGGCTCGTGGGCTTGACGTCCCTTTCCGTCGTTTCGTCGGAGTCCGCCGGAGAATTCCCGTCACGCGGCGCGCCGAAAAGATCGCGGCACGCCGGCGCGTTTCGTCGCCGACCTCCGCGGGGAATGCTGCACGTCCCGGTGCGCGCGCCCTGGCACCGGCGCGGAGAGGGAGAGGCGTGGTGACCCGGAGCCTTGCACTCCATGAAATCGGTGCCGCCATCGGTGCTGCGAGAGGTGCCGCCCACGCGTCACGCGACGGCATCACCGTCGTGCTCGCGGGCCGGCCGGGCGCGGGCAAGGGCACACAAGCGGAGCGCGTCGCGTCGCAAGTGGGTCTGGTCCACGTGTCGACTGGCGACCTGGTGCGCGACGAAGTCGCTCGTGAGACGACGCTCGGACGCGCGCTGCATGCCGCGCTGACATCCGGTCGCCTGGTCGACGACCGGACGATGCTCGACCTTCTCGCACGCGCGCTCGACGACATCGGACCGGGACGCGGTGTGCTCCTCGACGGGTACCCGCGCACGGTGGCGCAGGCAGCGGCTCTCGACGCGCTGCGGCCGATCGATCTCGTCCTGGAACTCGACGTGCCGGCGCGCCGCATCATCGAACGTCTTCGCGCGAGATCTCGTGATGACGACACTGTCTCTGCCATCGACGCGCGTCTACAGGTGTACGACGCCGAGACGCGTCCGATGCTTCGCGTGTTCGACGCGCGCGGCGCGCTCGTGACGATCAGTGGCGACCGCGCTCCCGAGGAAGTCGCCGCTGAAATCCTCGGCACATTGGCGGAATGGCGGTCCTCGCACCGCCCGCTCCCGGTGACCGATCGCTCGTGACGCACCACCGAAGCACCTGACCCGTCGACCGCGACGGTCTACGCTCCGGCGGTGGCGGTGACCGGATCACCCCCGGCCGCGACCGCGGAGGGCACCACAACCGAACCGCAGGCGCGCGGTCTCAGTCGCTGGCGGCACACGACCTTCGGCCCCGCGTCGGAGGAGCCCTACGCACGCCAGACGACCGACTGGGTGCGCCTCGTCATAGCGGTGGTCCTCGTCTACGTGCTCGCCCGCCACGCCGGCGACATCTCGAAAACCGAGCGCACCGTGTTCGAGTTCTTCAACTCGCTGCCCGACGGGCTGCGCACACTGTTCCGCGGTTTGTACCGAGTCGGCGCGCTCTGGGCCCTCGGTTTGATCGTTGCCGCTGCGCTCGTGGCGCGCCGCTGGCGGCTCGCGCGCGACCTCTTCATATCTGGAGGGCTCGCGTGGGCCATCGCCCGCGCGCTCGGCGAGTTCGTCAGCCACGGCTCATTGACCAAGAGCCTCGACGTGGTCGTCCGCTTCGGCGACGATTCGCCCTCGTTCCCGCAGGTGCGCCTCGCGGTCGTCACCGCGGTCGTGTGCGCGGCGTCGCCGTACCTCACGCGCCCGACGCGATACATCGGTCAGCTGCTCGTGCTGCTCCTCGCGCTGGCGTCGATGTACCTCGGCACCGCGTTCCCCAATGATCTCTTCGCCGCGGTCGTGCTCGGCTGGGGAGTGGCGGCTGCGGTGCACCTCGCGTTCAAGTCGCCCGGTGGGCGGCCCACGAGCGCGCAGGTCGCGGCTGCGTTGGAAGAGCTCGGTGTCGATGCGAAGGAGGTGCACCTCGCGCCCGTGCAGCAGACCGGCCGGACGCTCATGCTCGCCGAGGACGCCGACGGTCCGCTCAGCGTCACGGTCTTCGGTCGCGACGAAGCCGACGCGCAGTTCATCGCCAAGCTCTCGCGCTCGATCGCCTACAAAGACTCCGGCGACCGCATGTATCTCACACGGATCCAGCAGGTCGAGCACCAGGCGTACACCATGCTGCTGGCGCGCGACGCCGGAGCGCGGGTCGCGCCGGTCGTGGTCGCGGGCGTCGCCGGCCCCAACGCCGCGCTCCTCGTCAGCCGGTCACCCGCGGGAACGCGCCTCATCGACCTCGATGGATCGGCCGTCACCGACGCGCTGCTTGACGCGATCTGGACTCAGGCCGTCGCGCTCGGCCGCGCGCGGGTGGCGCACGGCGCGCTGAACGCGCACCACATCGTCGTCGGCGACGACGGTCCGGTGCTCGTCGACTTTGATCGCGCCACCACGAACAAGGTCGAGGAGCGCGGCGAACGCGATTACGCGGAACTGTTGGCGTCGACCGCCGCGATCGTCGGCGACGAGCGCGCGGTGACCGCCGCCGTGCGCGCGCTGGGCGCCGACGGCGTCGCAGGGCTGCTCCCGATGCTGCAACCCGCTGCACTCAGCGCAGAGTTGCGCAGCGACGCGCACGGGCGCCGCGAACACAAGGAACTGAAGACGCGCCTCGACGACCTGCGCAAGCTCGGTGCACAGGCCGCCGACACGGAGGAGCCGCCGCTCCAGCAGCTCTACCGCGTCGACAAGACGAACCTCCTGATGGCGATCGGCAGCCTGATCGCAGTCTTCGCGCTGCTGAGCCAAATCGGGAGTCCAGAGGAGTTCTGGAACACGATCAAGGACGCCGACTGGTACTGGCTCGCGATCGCCCTGGTGCTGTCGCTGTCCACAAACATGGCGTACGCGGTCGCGCTGCAAGGAACGATTCCGATCCGGTTGCCGTTCTGGCCGACAACCGAGTGTCAGGTGTCGATGTCGTTCGCGAACCTCGCGGTCCCCGCCGTCGGCGGCTACGCGACGCAGATCCGATTCCTGCAAAAGCAGGGTGTCGATCTGGCGTCGGCGGTTGCGTCGGGAGGGTTGTTGAGCAACGTGGCGGGGATCTTCTCGCAGGTGCTCTTGTTCTTTGTCGCGATCGCGCTCGCACCGGACTCGCTCGACCTCGGTAATGTCGACGTGAACGAGTTGATCAAGGTCATCGTGATCATCCTGCTCGTCGCACTCGCGGCGGTCGGCGTGATCCTCGGTGTCGGCAAGCTCCGGCGCGCGGTCGTCCCACCGGTGATGCAGGCCATGCACACGATCAAGGAGGCGTTGCGCAGTCCGAAGCGCATCATGCTTCTCCTCGTCGGCAACATCGCCGCGTCGCTGATTTACGGACTGGTCCTGCTCGCTTGTATCGAGGCGTTCGGCGGGTCCATCTCGTACTGGACACTGCTCGCCGCCAACATCTTCGTGGGGACGATCGCGTCACTCATCCCGATCCCCGGCGGCAACACCGCGGTGTCGGCGGTCGGCCTGTCGGGCTTCCTCGTCGCCGCGGGCGTCCCGGATTCGATCGCGGTCGCGGCGATCCTCGCGGACCAACTCGTCGTGAGCTTCATCCCCGCGATACCTGGGTGGATCGCGACGAAGGACATGTTCAAGCGCGGCTACATCTGAGCCGGTCGTTCACCCGCGGCGACGTCGACCACACGACGGTCGGTGACGATCACGGTGACGAGCCGCGCCGGTGTGACGTCGAACGCGGGGTTCAACGCGCGCGTCGCGACCGGCGCGACCCGACGACCGTCGAAGGTGAGCACCTCTTCCTCGTCGCGCTGTTCGATCGCGATCGACGCGCCGTCGGCGACGGAATCGTCGATCGTCGACTCCGGCGCCACCACCACGAAGGGGATACCCGCGTCGGCGGCAGACAGCGCGAGCGCGACCGAACCGACCTTGTTCGCGGTGTCGCCGTT
>Ga0066388_100000932_pt1 | contig 15368 bp, 16 predicted proteins | sample PanSoiMetaGPlot6_FD_64539 | JGI IMG/M metagenome (GOLD analysis project Ga0066388, IMG submission 64539) | Tropical forest soil microbial communities from Panama analyzed to predict greenhouse gas emissions - Panama Soil - Plot 6 (Hybrid Assembly) | ecosystem: Environmental > Terrestrial >... | reverse complement strand
GAATCGGTCGGCGTGCCGACACCCTCGACGGTCGTCCGGCGCGGGTCGCACCTCGTCGCGCACCGCGGCCGCTTGTGGGGCGCCGGCGGCCTCGACGCCGCGTGTCGCCGGGTGTGGGCGACGAGCGTGCTCATTCCCGGGCTCGAGCAAGCGCTCTATGAACAAGGGCTCTTTTTTCCTGCGGCCGCCGTGACCCCCGACCTCGGGGCGCCGGTCACGGGGCTTGCCGTCGCGAGCTTGACCTCGACGAATCGGAGTCCGACGTCGCCCCTCGGCATCTTTACCGACACGAGCACATGGCTGTTTTTCGGCGACCCGATTGACGACACCTCGTCGACGCTCGTGCAAGTCTCGGGCGAGATTGGGTGCCCGTCCGACCGCACGATTGCGACGACGCCCGTCGGGGTCATCTTTTGCGGCAAGCGGAGCGTGTATCTGCTGACGCCGCAGCAAGCGGAGCCGAAAGATATCGGGTGGCCGATTGAGCCCGCTGTGCGGGCGCAACCCGTCCCGTACCGCACGCGCGCGTGGGGCTTTTACCACCGCGGCTTTTACAAGCTGGCGCTGGTCCCCGCCGGCGGCGGCGATGCGACCGAGCAATGGTGGCTTGACCTCCGCCACGGGTTGACCGACCCGCCGGAATGGTGGGGCCCGCATACGACGCCACCCTATAGCGCCGCCGCCCGGGCGCCGGCGCATCCGGTCGAGGACGACCGGGCGTGGGGCGCGCAAGACGGGACCAGCGCGTTTCTCGTGCTCCTTGACCAACCCGACGTCTACACCGATCCGATTGGCCCGCGCACCGGCGGACAGTGGAATACCGCGCAGTGGAACACGGATGACTGGGTGGCCGAGGCGAGCGTGCCGATTGTGTCGCGCTTCGTCACGGGTCTCCTCGACGCCAATCAACCGCTCACGCCGAAACTCGCGAAACGGGCGCGCATCGTCGCGCAAACGTTCGATAACACGTCCCTGGGCATTGTCGTTCAGTCGGATTTTGCCTATGCGGCGTCGGGGACGCTCGACGTGCCGACGCCGTTCGGCCACGATTGGGACATCAGCGATTGGAACGTGTCCGACTTCGCCATGCGGTGGACCGTCTTGAGCGAGTTTGAATGTCCCGTGCCCGAGCCGCGCGGCCGGGCGTTTAGTGCCATCTTGACGCACATGGACCCGATTGCGTGCGACCTCCGCGATTTCGAGCTCCGCGTGCAACCGTCGGCCCGGGAGACGCGATAACATGGCGCAGGTTCCGCGGCCGCCGAAACAAGGCAATACGACCACGTATGTCGCCAAGGTCGCGGCGGGATACACGAAGATTCTCGCCGGCGAAATCGACGCCGATTTTGATACGATCTACAACGCGTGGAACAACGGCGCCGATGCGACGAATCTGAAAGACGACTCCATCACCGGCGCGAAACTCAAGGCCGACGCCGTCGGCCCCCGCGAACTCGCCGACGGGGCCGTCTTCACGAATCATCTCCAAAATGGCAACGTCACCGACGCGAAAATTGCGAGCGTGGCATGGAGCAAGGTGACGGGGGCACCGACGACGTATCCCCCGAGTGGCGCCGCGGGCGGCGATCTTGCCGGCTCGTTGTATCCGGCACCAGTCATCGCGCCGCTCGCCGTGACAACGGGGAAACTCGCGGATGGCGCGGTGACGGCCGCCAAGATTGCCCCCGGGACCATCACGGGCGGGCAGCTCGCGCCGAACTCGGTGGACGCGCCGCAAATTGTGCCGGGGGCCGTCGGCCTCGCCAAGATCCAAGTCGGGGCCAGCATCCAGGCCGTGATCCAGCAGCGGCGAACGGATACGGTGATTTGCACGACGCTCAATGGTGAATATCTCTATCTCGAGTATACGTGGACGTCGCGGTCGGGGCCCTTTCTCATCCTCGCCGGCTTGCATGTCGTCTTTGGCGTTGACGCGAATGCCCCGTCGCCAGGGGTCGCCATGCAGCTCCGCCTGGATGGTACGGCCGGCGTGGCGAACGACGGGACCGTGGAAGCGACCATGTGGTATCAGGAGCCGTCGATCGCGCCCGCGGCCGGCCTGATATTTCCCCCGGCGGCCCTCACCATCGGCTTCGCGGGCTACGCGCTGAGCCCAGGCGTCCACCGGGTCAAGATCACGGCCATTCCGATCAACCGCTTTGTCGGCTACGTCCACATTAACAGCGGGTGGAGCACGCTCGTGGAATTGGCGTAACGGAGGCACGCGGCATGGCGCTGCAACGACCGCTCAAAGAAGGCAACGTTCGCACCTACCAGGAAAAGGTGGCGCTCAATTTCAAGGACATTCTCGCGAGCGAGGCCGACGCGGATCACGACACGATGTATGCCGCGTGGAATGGTGCGCTCGGTGGCGATCTGACGGGCACGCTGCCGAGTCCGACCGTGACGGCGGCGGCGAAATCGAAATGGAGCGACACGGGGACGACGCTCACGCCGACCCCGGCGGCCTATGCAAACAAAGTCATTTTTGACACCGCGGGGAACCCGACGTTCGCCGGCGGAACATTCCGTCTCTATACGGGCGCGACGTCCACCGAAAGCACGACCCGTATCCTTACCCCGGCAACATTTACCGCAAATTATAATTATTCCGGTGGTTGGGTACGGGACAATACCGCAAAGCCAGGATGGTCCCTGCGCCTCGATCCGGGGCCCGATAGCTGCGTCGTCGGGCGTGACGCTGGGTCAGGAACGCTCAACCTCCTTGTCGTCGACAACGCGGGCAATCTGAATTTACCAGGCGGTCTTGAAACGAAAGTGGTCCTTGGCAGCGCCACCGCCAAGACACGGCTCTCGCAAATCGGCGGCCTCGATATGGCATATTGGGGCTACAACATCTCGTGGAGCGGCTCCGCCTGGACGCGCGACGATGCCACAAAAGGGGCCTGCTGGTTATATGCACAATCCTCGGGCGCAAATCAGAATCTCGTCTTGAATTACCTGTCGACGACGGGCGTATCCACCGCCCCGTTTCAGATAGACAACGGCGCCAATCTCGTCATTACCGGGAGCGTCGGGCAGAAAGCATCCGGCACCACGTGGTCCAATCCCTCCGACCCCCGTCTGAAGCGAGACGTTGAACCGTATGTCCGGGGCCTCCTTGATGTGTGCGCCCTGGAGCCCATTGCCTACCATCTGAAGGCCCAGCCTGACGGCCCGTGGTGCTACGGCTTCGATGCGACCGCCGTCCGCGACGTCTTCCCGGAGTGCGTCTCGACCACGCGCATGAAGCTCGACCCCGCCGACGAGGAGGAAACGGACGACGTGCTGGTGTTCGATATGCATCCGATCCTCGTCGCCTTGGTGAACGCGGTGCGGGAGCTCGCGGCGAAGGTCGCGCCATGAGCGACGTCCTCACGCGAGCGACGTTGACGGCGCGCCGGGACGCCGTGCACGCCGAGCTCCTCGCCGCCATGCAAGCCGTCGAGCGTTATAAAGGCGCGCTGGCGATGCTCGAGGAGCTCTTGCGGCTCGAGGAGCCGCCCGGCGCCACGGAGGAGGCCGCCGCATGATTGTGCGACGCGCCCTCTTTGCCGACGTGCCGGCGATTCGCGTTGCATTCGGGCATCTGGTCACCGAGCTCGAGGCGCATCGCATCGTGCCGTATCCCACGCACGACGCGCAAACCCTCGACGATTTCACCGTCCACATTGCGGGCCGTGTGCCTCATGATCCGCGCCTCCTGCTCTATGTTGCAGTTGAGGAGGACGTGCCCGTGCTCCTCGGCTTTCTCGGCGGGGAAATCTCCGAGCGTGTGCTCGGATTCCCGACGCAATTTGGCGCCGCCCATTGGCTCTACGTCGAGCCGGCGGCCCGTGGGCGTGGGGTCGCCCGTGCCCTTGTCCGGTTGGCATGCGAGGACCTGGCGGCCGTCGGCGTGACACACGTCGAGCTCGCATCGCTCACGGGTGACGAGCAATGGCTCAAGCGCGGGTGGGCGCCCTATCTCGTGCATTACGTGCTGCCGCTCGAGGCCGTCGTGGCGGGGGCCGCCGAGCAACGCCCGACCGCCCCGGCCATGATCGAGCCGGCGCCGGCGCTCGAGGTACCACCCGAGCCCGCACCGCGCGCGGCGGCAAATGGCAACGGGCGTGCCCCGGTCACGCGCACGCGTCGCACGCGCCGCAAGCGCCGCACCGTCCGGCGCGCGCCGGCGGTGCCTCCGGGGGATCGATGCGTCTAATCCGTGCCGCCACCGCCGGCGATGCCGGCATGCTCGCCACCATGCTCGGCGCGCTGCTCCACGAGCATCAAGCCCGCTATCCCGACACCTACCCGCGGCTCGACCCCGAGCGGGCGGCCGCGTTCTACGGCACCGAATGGGCCCGGCGCCTCGACGGCGACCTTGCCTGTCATGTGTGGCTCGCCACCGACCGCGATTGTCGAGGCTTCCTCGCGGGGGAGGTGTGGGCGCGGCCGGTCGGCGAGCCACCCGCGGCGTTCTTTGTGGAGTGGGTCTACGTCGTGCCCGAGCATCGCAAGAGCGGCCTCGCCCGTGCGCTGTTTCGTGACGGGCTCCTCCCGTATTGCCGCCGCCACGGGATCGACGTCGTCGAGGGCCGCACGGTGCCCGGCGACACGCAGTGGACGGGGCGGGGGTGGCTGCAGACGGCGCAATCGGTGATGCGTGGCGTGGATGCGTTGACCCTCGACGTCGCCTTGCGCCCGGGCGATCGGGGCCAGCTCGCGGAGGGGCGGCTATGGTAATCGACTCGCGACGCTACCACCGCCACGCCGACCCTGAGCGCCTCCGGCATTTTGGCAAGAACGAGTCGTCCACCTCAATTCAATCGCCGTACGGTGGCCTGCCGATGCGCATTGCGGGGCAGCTCGGGCGCCAACAGGTCTCGCCGCTGCTCTTGGGGCTTGGGCTCGGGACGGGGCGCCAAGCGCAGCGCTTGCAACATCAAATCGAGACGGGGCAGGCACGCGGGCCGATGGCGGCCGCGATCCGCCAGATTCAACAATTCGCGCCGGGCGTCATTGGTGGCGCGACCGACATTGGCCGTCAGGTCTCCGAGCAAGGCGGGCAGGCCGTTAACCAGTTACAAGCGGCGATCACGGCGGCGCAGCAGCAGATGCCGGAATGGCAACAGGCGACCCGCCAGGGACTTACCGCCGCGCAGCAAGGCTTGACCGGCGCGCAGGACCTCTACGCGCAAATGCAAGCGCAATACCCGGGGCTTCAGCAAGCGGGGCAGCAAGGGATGCAGGCCGCACAATCCGCCCTCGGGCTCGCGCAAGAGGCCGCCCGCGGGCCGGCGTTGACGGGCGCACAGGCGGCGATGCAGCGCGCGCAAGACTTGCTCACCGGCGGCGCGGCGCAAGGCGGTGCCGAGCAAGCGGTCCAGCTCGCGCAGCGCTACGCGCAGCAAGCCGCGTCGCCGATTGCCAATGAGGACCTCTACCAGATGGCGGCGCGGCGCGCGCTCGCGCAGGTGCGGCCCGGGCTCGCCGCCCGCGGCCTCGAGGCCGGCGGCGCCGGCGCGCAAGCGGAGGCCGACGTGTCGCGCGACTTGGCGTATCAATTCGCGCAAAACCAAGCGGCGCAACGGCAAGCGACGTTGCAGGGCTTGACGGGCGCGGCGACGAATCTCGGCAATTTGCAGCAAGGCGCCGTGTCGGGGCTCGGGCAGGCGGCGGGCAACGTCGGCAACATCACGCAGCAAGGCGTGACCGGACTCACGAATGCCGCGCAAGGCGTGCAGCAAGCGGCGGCGTTGCAGGGGCAGCTCGGGCAAACGATGCTCCCCTATCTGCAAGCATTGCAGGCAGGCGGCCAGGGCATTCAGAGCGCCGCGCAGCAAGGTGCGCAGATGGCGATGACCGGCCCGCAGCTCGCGCAGCAGCAGGCGAGCGCCATTCAACAGCTCGGGCAGACCCTCATGCAGCAATACGGCATGCCGATGCAGGCGGCGGGCGGGCTCTTGAATCTCCTGACCGCGGGCACGCAGCCAGGCTTGTCGATGCTCGAGGCGACGCGGCCAATCGCCACGCCCAGCTCGAAAGGCACCCAGATACTCTAATGGGCGACATTGCGGGCAGCTTGGGGCAGATGGCCTCGAATGTCGGGCAAGCGACCGGCATCCCGAATATTGTCTCGGGCATCGGCGACGTGTTCACGGGCGGCGGGCAAACACCCGTCATGGGGCAACCGGGCGCGCCGGAATTGGTCGGACCACCGTCGCCGGTCCAGTCGCCGAACTTTCTGCAAGGCTTCGCGCAAGGCTTTACCGGCATGGTGCCGGGCCAAGGGGCCGACGTGCCGCTGAGTGCCGGCGGCGAGGTCGGCGGTGGGCTCGGGCAATTGTTCCATGCGATTGAGCAACTCCGCTCCGGTGGTCTGACCGGCAATGTCGCCATGCCGCTTGCCCAGACCGTCGGCCGGCATCTGGCCGGCGTCGAGATGGCGCCGGGCTATCGACCCTCGACGGCGCCACAAGGCGGCCTGATTCACCGGATCATTCAAGGCTTGACATTCGGCATTCTTGATACGCCCAAGATGGGGCCCTAAATGGACTCCCCCGGCGCTGACCTTCCCTTACAGGTTGCGGGCCGCGCGGTCGGTGCACTCGCCGCGCTTACGTCGATCAAAGGCGGCGGGCTCGGCAATTTCATGCTCCAGCGGCAACGCGCGCTCGCCGACCCGGGGTTTCGCGCCACGCTCGCGGGCTCGCCGTTTACTGCTGGCTTCTACGGCGTGAGCGGCGGCCGCGACGTCCTGCCGCAACCGGGCCAACAGATGCCCGCGCCCGGCGGCGTCGTGGCGCAACCATCCGATTTCGTCGGGCCGCCGGCGCCGACGCAGCAAGTCGCCCCACCCGCGCAAGCGGTCCCCGGCCAGCTCCCGGCGCCGACGGCGGTTAACGTGCCCGGCTATCAACCGGGCACGGCGCGGCCATGGCAACCGCTCTTGTCGCCGTACGAGCCCAAGACCGCACTCGAACAACAAGGGCTCGCGACCATGGCGCTCGGCGTCGGATCGCAAGATGAGGGACAACGCGCGCAGTACAAGATGGCCGCGGGCATTCCATTAGGTGACACCGAGATTGTAGCGGCAGCGGCGCGCGCCCGTGCCGTGCAAGCGCTCGGCGGTCCAGGGACGACCGTGCGCCTCGATATCCCGGGCATGCCAACGCAGGTCGGAAGCCCCTATAATTTCTCGGCCGTGACCTCGGAGGAATATCCGACGCCGCAGCTCGCCGAGGCCGCCGCCGCCGCACGCAACGCGAGCATCCCGCCCGGCAACCCGCGCTGGACCGTCGTGCCCTCGGGTCGCGGGACCTACTTGCTCTCGGCCCCCGCGACCGCGGCGCAAACCGCGCCGCCGCCGACGCCGCCCGCCGTGCAAGGCGGCGCGCCACGGCCCGCGCAACCGCCCGCCCCGGCCCCGGCCGCACCGCGCCCCGTCCCAGCACCGACGGTGCCCGCGCCCGTGCAACCGCCGCAGGCACCCGCGCAACCCCCGGCGCCTCCGCCCGCCGCGGCGGCACCGCCTCCGCCCCCGCCTCCGCCGCCAGCGCCGCCACCGTCGTCGGCATTCGACCGCGATGCCATCGTGCCGCATACCGTCGTGCCTGAGGGACAAACGGGCTACCCGTCTGGGGCGTTTCTCGAACAAGGCGCCGCACCGGCTCCGCCGGCTCGAGCTGCGGGCGGAGGAGGCGCCAACACGGTCGCTGTCCGCAACAACAATCCGGGGAACATTACCGCCTCACCCGCGACGCTCCAATATCCGGGCGTCGTCGGCACAGAGGCGGTAGGCAGTCGCACCTTTCTGCGGTTTGATTCGCCGGAGTCGGGCTACGCGGGCATGGAGGCGCTGCTGCAGGGCCCCGGGTACCGCAACCTCCCGTTTGATGCGGCGATGCGGCGGTGGACTACGGGCACGACGCAACCGACCTACGATGCGCAGGGCCGTCCACAAGGCTACGACCTTCCGGCGATGGCGGGACGCCTCGGCATCGACCGCTCGCGCACCATCGCATCCCTCTCGAATGACGAACGGCAAGCGCTTGTCCGCGAGATGAGCGTGCGAGAGGGATTCCGCGCCGCTCCCGTGCAACTCGCAGCGGCCGCGCCAGAGGGTGGCGTCGTCGCCTTTCCCTCGGGCGCACCCGAGGAAGAGCGCAGCGGCCCGCCCGCGGCGCAGCTCACGGTGCCGGTCGTCCAAAAGCCGCCGGTCGTGCAACCGCCCATGCCGCCCGCCCAGCAACCACCACCGCCGGCCGCTGCGGGCCCGACCGTACTCACGGGGCCGACCGACTATCCGCCGGGCCAGCAAATGCCTATCACGGGCGAGACGCGCCGGACGGCCCAGGGCGAGCAAACGTTCCACGCCCCCGACGCGAGCAACGCCGATGTGCGCGCGAATCTCACGTACAATGGTATTACGAACCTCGACACGGCGACACCGGGCCGAGTGCAGAAATATTGGGAGACGCAACGCTATCTCGACCGGCAACGCGCGATGGATAAGGCCGAGATTGACCGCACGCAAAAGGCCGTACTCGAGGGCGACGGCGCCGGCCTCGCGTCGCTCATGCAAGCGAAAATCAATATCAACCGATTACTGACGGATTTTCCCGACCCGAATGTACGCGCGTATTATGTCGGAACGCTCCGCTATCCGACGGATGCGCTCAAGCAATTGTTTGTCGACGACCCGATGGTCGCGAAGTTTCACAATGACGTCGCCGCGCTCGGCGTGCCGCTCGAGGGCTCGACCCTCATTGGCCGCATGCTCGGCATGCCGAGCGGGAGCGCGTTGTTGCCCGGGGAACAAAGCGCGCTCAAGAGCGTGTTGCCGAGCGGCGCCACGGGCCCGGCGCAATTCGAGGACAATCTCCAAACGTACCGCGATACGGTCGATAGCTCGATTGGTGTGCGCGATTTTCTCCGTGGCCGCCCGGCCGGCGCCACGAGCGTCACCGATATCAATACGTTTCTGACGAATTTTAACGACGCGCTCGCGCAACGCCGACTCGATGCGTTCCGCACCACGACGCCCCCGAGTACGACGACCACGACCGCACCGCCCCCGACGACGACAACCCTTGCGCCGCCCGGGTCACAAGCGTGGGCGCCGACGGCAACCTGGACGATTCAATAGGGGCCGCGCGTGCCCGTCCAATTCAGCTACCTGGTACAGAATCCCGACGGCTCGACGAGCACGCAGGGCGCCGTGGCCGACCGGCCGCCGACGTGGGGCGAGCTGCAAGACCATGTCGCGTCGACGGGCGGAACGTTGTTGCCGGCGACCCCGGCCGAACAACCGCCGCCGGCGCAGCGCGCGGCCCCTGCGGAGCAACCACCGCCCGCGGCCCCACCGCCGGCCCCCCTGCCGACGGCCGTTGAGCAAACCAGCGGGGGCGCGCCGACCCCCGTCAATCCGCCGCGCACGCTCGGATCCTATGCCTTGCCCGCGGGTTCCGCGGCGCTCGGCGCGTGGGCGTTACCCGCAGCGGCGACCGCGATTGCGGGGCCGTTGAGCTGGCCAGCGCTTGCGGGCATGGCCGCGCTTGGGGCGTACGGGGGCGGCTTCACGGGCGAATATGGGCAAGCGGAGCTCGAGCGTGCGACGTCGGGCGAGCCGCCGCCGGGCGCACCGACACCGTGGGAGCGGGCGCAGGAATTCGGCAAGACCGCGGGTCAAACGGAGGCGCTAGTGCAAACGGCCATGCCACTCGTGGCACCGGTCGTGCGTACGGTCTTACGCCCGGCCGGGAGCACGGCCGTGCGGAGTGCCGCCGAGGCCGGGCCGCTCCTGCGCACGGGGGCGTTACCCGGTGGTGAGGCCGCGGCGGTCGAGGGCGGGCAAAGCGTCGCACGCTCGGTCGCGGACGATATCGAGCGCGGGCATGCCATCGAATCTATCCGGGTCGGCGCGAGCGCCCCGACCGTGCCCGTCAATACCGACCCGTTGGTGCCGCTTGTGAATTCGACCCGGAACGCGCTCGCGCGGCAAGGCGCTAATGCCGACCAGCTCGCCTTGTTCGACCGCAACATGATGCCGATTAGCCAAGGCGGCCCGCAACCGTTGTCCGACGTTCTCAGCGCTGAGCGGAATCTCAATCGGTGGACGGCAAACATGCCGCGCGGCGTGGCGCTCCCCGAGCTCGATACGCTCACGACGACCACGCGCAACGCCGTTGGCGACGCCGTGCAGGGCACGCCGGCGGCGCAACCGTTCCAGCAATACCGCGATACGCAGACCTTCACGGCGCCATTGCGCACCTCGCTACGGGAAGCGGGTTCGACGGCGTCGGAAGGCTTTCAACCGTGGCTTGCCGGGGCCGACGGCCAGATGGCCCTCAAGGCCATGATCGAGCACGCCGCACCCGAGGACGCTGCCAAGCTCGGCAAGGCGTGGCTCGTGTCGACCCGGCAAGCCGCGCGCACCGCCGCCGACCCCGTGCAATACATGGCCGACGCCTACAACGCGCTGCCCGTGCCGTTTCGTACGAAGCTGTTTGGCCAGCAAACGCCCGCGCTCGGGCAGCTCATCGGCGAGGCCAGCGGGGCGGCCCCGCCGGGCCTCCGCCTCCCGGCCGTCGGGACGATTCAAGTGGCGCGCCCGTGGGCGCGGTCGGTCTTGCTCTCGCCCGCCCCGGCGGCGACGCTTACGAGTGCCGTGCGTCCGGTCCTAGGTGGATTGGGGCGCGCTGGTCTGTACACGGCGGTTCAGCAAACATCTGAGCCAAGGCCTTCTCCCACCGAACTTGGGCCATAGAGCGCCCACGGGGAGCGGTACGCCGCCGCCGGGCGAGGGTCCATTCTTCGACCCCCACGGCCACGAGCCCGAAGGGAAGCCCAACGAGCATGAGCACCGCGCCGCCGGCGAGGACGGCCACAAAGAGGGCCACGAGCGCCGCATACGCCACGACGCCGCACGCGAGGAGCCACACTGCCAGGGCAATCATAGCCGCCTACGCCGGTGTCCGCTCGAGCACGCGGACCCGGGCCTCGAGGTCCTCGACGCGCGGGCGCAGGGCCGCGACGTGCTCGATCGTGTTGTTCAGGCGGTCCAATCCCGCCAGGAGTTTGCCCACGCCCGTGTTGAGGTCGCGCCGGAGCTCGCGCATCTCCCCCTCAAGCGCTAGGAGACGCTGTACCGTTTCCGTCACCTTGGCCATGTCGTAGAGACGCTACCTGTAACGCTAACGGGTCGGCAAGGGCGTGCCGTGTCGGCGGCGCCATGCGGCCACCCGGCACTTGCCCGAGCAATACCGCGCCGTCGGCCGCAGCGCCTCGAACGGGGCGCCGCAATGCAGACATGACTGTAACGGATTCCGTGCCCGCCTACCCGTTACAGATTTGGCGTTGGACCCGGACACTAGGCCGAGGCCGCCGCGCGCCGCGGCGGCGGCCCCACGCGGGTTTTCGGGGCATCCTCGTCGACGGTCGCGACGGGTTTTCGCCCCCGCCCGGCGAGGTACGCCACGAGCGCGTCGGCAATCCATGCTTGGAGCGTCACCTCGTCGTCGAGCGCGGCGAGCCGGACCTGGCGGTGCAGGCCGCGCGGGATGCGGGTCGCGAGCTGGCAGATACCGCCCTCAAACTGTCGCCCCATGGCGCGCTCCTTCCGTGCGGGTCGCCGCGACATACGATGCGAGAAGCAATGCCTCTGCCGGCCCCTCGTCGGCGGCGGCAATGACGCCGAGGGTCGGGTAGCGTTCTTGCGCCCGGAGCCGCGAGGCGCGCTTGTCGGCCCCAATCAAGCCGGCGTGGCGCTTCCATGTCGCCGGCGGGACCACCCGGTAGGCGACCTTGAAGGCGGCGACGATGCCGAGCCACAAGCCAAAGCCAAGGCCGGTGCGGTACGTCGACACCGTGCCTTGCTTGGGGCGTGCGCCTTGCGCCTCAAGGGCGACCTCGACGTCTTGAATCCGGGCCGCCCGGCCGTCGATCGCCCGTGAGAGCAGACCGCACATGGCGGCGGCGTCGTACTCGTCGCGCAGCTTGCGGCCCCGGATGACAGGCATACTCGGCGTGCGGTGGAGCTCGACGCCGAGGAGGGCGCCGGTGTCGTCGACGTCGAGGACGCCGAGGCCGCCGGCAAGGCCGGGGTCGATGCCGATAACGCGCCTCATGCGCTTGGCTCGGCACGGCGCCGGATGACAAATCGCTTGCACGGGCAGGATTCGTCACGGCGGCCCAAAATGCGCCCGAGCTCCGTCACGCGGCCCACGCGACACGCGCCGGCCCCGCGCCGGCCATGGTAACGCCGCTCGTGCCCACACCTGCCGCACAACATGGCGGCCATGGTGACAAATTCGGCGGAGAGCTCTGTCATCGCCGCGGGCACACGAGCGCGTGGGAGAGCCACCGCCCGCACCGCGGGCAGTAGAGCCCGAGGAGGGCGCCGAGGACCCGCCACCGCGGCGGCCGGCGGAGCTCGCCGAGGATCATGGGCCGCGAGCCGTTGACGCGCAGAAGATTCACGGTTGCTCAGTCACGCGCTTTAGGTGCTCGTAGAAGTCGAGCGCCCGTGTCTCGATGCCGAGATTTGCTTCTCTGGCTTCCGTCGGCATCGCGATACCGCGCAACTGACAGGCGATGGTGACTGCGGGAAGAATTTTCTCTATTGCGCGCTGTCGATGCTCAGGATCCGGCATGCCCCACGCGCTGCCGAGGCGCTCATAGACCAAAAGTAAAAATGGGTCTTTCGGCCGACGATACTTCCCGTCGCCGGCGATGGCCTCACTCAGTAACGCATTCACCAGACCCGCGTCCGGCACCGCGACGCCACACAGTTCCCGCAGCTCTGCGGGCCGCGGAAAGAACTTGCAGCGACGCAGCGCGTAGTCGATTGCAGCATGGATGACGTCGAGCGGCAGGTCCTTCAGCACGAGCCAATACGCCGCCGCACGTCCCGCACTCACGGGCTCGTTGTAGACCTCACCGAGCATCGCTAAGACTTCGCCAAATCCGTCGCGATCCTGTTCAGTCACCGCAGTAGCTCCAATCCGGCCTTGATGGCCTCCACGTTGCCGGCCGTGCGCGACGTTGTGCCCACCAGCGCGGGCGCCGGCGGCTCGTCCTCCCAGCGGCGGTGATTCAAGTACGTGGTTGGATGGGGGACAAAGCGCTGGTTGTCCTCTAGCCAGCGGGGTTGATTCCGTTGCCATGCCAGCGCGGCGAGGATGGCCATAATCGGGGGGCGATCAAGGTTTAGCCACGCCTTCCATGCATCATGCTTGCCGACGCGCCGGGGATAGGCATCCCAAAACCGGAGAAATTCGGGGTCGAATTTTGTCGCGCTGACGTCGAGCGAGCGAAGCGAGCGAGATCTTCCATTTCCATTTCCCTTCCCTTCCACTTCCATTTCCACTTCCATTTCCTTAGTGAGAAAATCCTGCGCGCAGGATTTTAATCCTGCGGGGGGGGCAGGAATGGTGCTGGCGCGTTCGGTCGGGTTCGGCCGCTGGTGTTTGGTGAAGTGGGGAATGGCGAGATACCGGCCACCATCCACGGCGTAGCGCATCACAAATCCGCCCCGCGCCAACTCGTCCAACAGCTTGTGGATATTGACCTTATCGTAGGGAAAGAGCTGGGCTTTTAAGCGTTGCGGGCGATCCTCGAGACGTCCCTCGCGATCTGCCACGGTCCAAAGCCCGATGAATAGCAGGCGGCTTGCCATGCTGATTTCTGCGAGCCGTTCATGGACAAAGAACTCAGGCTTGATTGTCCGAATCCGCTGCAAACCCATCCCCGCGTCCTCCCGCACCCGGGGTCCTTGTGACCCGTATCCGCCAGCGTCCTGCAACCACCCTGCAACCACGAGCGTCGCCAGCGGTACGGCTCGGGACCGGCGCGCACCGGCGGCCGGTCGCGTGGCACGACTCTTTCCGCGTGGTTACCGACGGGCACCGACCGGCTCGGCCGCGCCGGTGGGCGGGGGCACGGACTCTTAATCAGCGGGTCGCAGGTTCGACTCCTGCGCGGCCCATGAACAAAATCAAGGGCTTGCGTCATGCCCGCTCTCGCCGACGGCGCTTCATAGCGTTTCCTGCAACCACGCTGCAACCACGAGCCGAGAGACGCGCCAGCTCGCGCTCATACTCGGGCAGCGTCCACCCCTCGGCGAGCGCCCGGGTAGCAAGCGTCGACAAGAGCGCGACGCGTACCTTGAGCGCTTCGTTCTCGGCCTCGAGGTATTGCCATGCTGGTCGCCTGCTCATGTCGGCGTGGAACGCATGGCACGCCCCGCAATAGCGTTGCCGTACGTCCTCGGGGTGATAGCTGACACGCCCGCACCGTGGGCAACGAATGGAAACCGGCTCGCTCATGCCCGCCCCCGCCGGTCGGTGGTTGCAGGGATGGTTGCAGGGGCCGCGTCGAGCACGTCGACCCCGCTGCGGTCCTCGAGCGGCAACCCCGACCCGTAGAGGTCGACGGTCGTGGCGACCGAGGCGTGCCCCATCTGCCGCTGGACGTAGACGGGCGACTTGCCGGCCGCGATGAGCTGCGAGCCGAACGTATGCCGCAAGTCGTGGGGGCCGAGACCACGCCCGAGGGCGGCCCCGGCCGCGAGCCGGGTAAGCGCCCGGCGCACGTTCCGCCCGTCAAGCATGGTCTCGTCTTGGGAGGGGAATAGCCACTTGACGACCGGCGCCCCGTCAAAGAGGCCGACGACCGTGGACTCCGAGATAATCCCGGCAATGTGGGCATCGAGCACGGTGGCGAGCTGCGCCGAGACGTCGACCACCCGCGCGCCGTGCTTGGGCTCCTCCTCCCGCTGGTGCTTGGCATTCCATGCCCGCTCGACCCGGAGCGTGCGGGCGGTGGCGTTGTAGTCTTCGAGGCGCAACATGAGCGCCTCACCGATGCGGAGCCCGGCCCGGGCAAGGAGAAGGACTAGGGGATACCAGGCCGGCTCGACGGTGCGGGTATGCTCGAGGAGCCGGTGCGTTTGCTCGCGGTCGAGGGTCCGGCGGAGGATGGTGGCTTGCCGGGCCAGCTTGCTCGGATGCAAGTGCAAGACCTTGCCGAGCCGGGCGGCGGGGTTGTCGGCCCGGATGCCGTCCTCGATGGCGGCGTTGAGCATGGCGCGGAGCGTGGCGTACACCGCGTAGATCGATCCGACGGCCAGGGGCCGCCCGGGCCGCTGGCGGCTCCCGACGCCGCGTTTGCGGCATTGGGTTAGGAACGCCCGCAGCTCGGGACGGGTTAACTCGGCGGTGGGGCGGGCGCCGAGCCGCGGGCGGATGTAGCGGGCGAATTGCGCGGCGTAGCTCTCGAGCGTGCGAGCCTTGACGCTCCCGTCGATGCTCTCGAGCCAATGCGCGCCGTACACGGCCACCGTGCTCGCGGGGTCGACCAGCGGGACGAGACCGCGGGCGGCC
>Ga0066388_100000931_pt1 | contig 15377 bp, 15 predicted proteins | sample PanSoiMetaGPlot6_FD_64539 | JGI IMG/M metagenome (GOLD analysis project Ga0066388, IMG submission 64539) | Tropical forest soil microbial communities from Panama analyzed to predict greenhouse gas emissions - Panama Soil - Plot 6 (Hybrid Assembly) | ecosystem: Environmental > Terrestrial >... | reverse complement strand
GAGTTGATCCCCGCGTAGCCGGCGAGGAGTTGCACCGGCCGCCGCTCGAACGGGAAGACACGGTACAGGAACGGATACCCGTTCATGTAAGAGGTGAAAGCGAGCGATCGCGAGTCCGGGCTCCAGTTCGGCGACATGTTGATGGAGCGGTTGGCCGTGACGGGGGCGACTCCCGCCCCGTCGTAGTCCATCAAGTAGAGCTCCTTGATCCCCGAGCGCGTGCTGGCATAGGCGATCTTCGTGTCGGCAACCCCCGCCTCGCCGGTGTCCAGCAGCACCACCTCGTCGGCGACCCGGTGTGCGGCGCGGCGCGGTTCCGAAATGTGCGCGATGACCTTCTTCGTGCCGATGATCCGGAAGTCCGACGAGGTCAGATCGTAGAGGCGCATCTCGACCTCGAACCGGTCGGCGCGCACCGTCAGGACCCCCTGCAGGGCCTGTACCCCGCCGGCTGCCGCCAGCTCCGCGAGCCGCGGCCGGACTGCCTCCGCGCCGCCCACGGGCAGGGGCGGCGAGCCCGAGACCACGCTGAAGAGTGAGGTGAACGTGAGATCCGCCGCCGTGATGCCCGGGAGCCGCTTTGCCCAATTCTGGGTGTCGGTTCCGCCCACGACAGCGAAGTCCGGGACTGCGATGTTGATCCTCTTCGTCGTGCCCGGGCGGACATTCAGCTCGACGTCGGGACTCTGCGATCGGGCCGGCGAGGGCCCGTGGGGCGGCCAGCCCACGACGGCTACGATCACGAGCGCGCCGGCCGTCACCAGCGCGGAGAGTAGCACGCGAGGTTTTGTCATCCGCGTCTCAAGTCGAAGTTGAACAGCACGCGAAGCGCGGGCTTGCTCCAGTCGGACGGCAGCGGCGGAAACGGACTCGCTTCGGAGATGGCCCGGAGCGCCGCGCGGTCGTAGTAGGTGCTGCCCGAGCTCTGCTCGATCCTCGGAGGGGCAATGGAGCCGTCCCGCTGGATCTCCACGTAGATGCGCGGCTTCTGGTCCGGCTCGCTCGGCCGGTTCTGCGTCTGCCAGCGCTCCTCGACCTTCTGGAGGATCTGGCGCAGGTACCAGGCATGCGGGAAGTCGGTCACGTCAAGCGTCATGGTGCCCTTGCCGGCGATGGAGCCAGTCTGCTGCCCAGCCGGCGCGGCCGTTGGGCGTGCCGTCGGCTCGACGGACGCTTTGCCCCGGCGCTCCGGGAGCGCTCCGAGCGGCGGTAGGTCGCGATCACCCGAACGGGTGGCGACCGTACGCGAGGGCAAGCTCGGCTCGCCGGGCTTCACCGCTTCCTTCACCTGACGCTCGGGCTCGCGAGTCGGCGCGGGCACGGTGGCCGGCGGCAGCGTCCGGGGCGACGGCGGAGCCGGCTTGGCGGTGGGCGCTCCCACGGCGGAGACGGCGGGGAAGAGGTTGACCACGTGCACCGTCGTCTGCTCGAGCGCGCCCGAGAGCGCGAGCGCGACCAGCGCCGCCACCACCACGGCATGGCCCAGCATGGAGACGGCCAGAGCCTTGAGCGGCATCGCGGCGGGCGGCCGCGCCGGCGCCACGACGATGCGCCTGCGCGTCGAAGGGACCGGTGCTCGCATGGGCAGCCTGTCCGCGACGCTCAACGTGCTCATGACCCCCGGACGGGCTCGGTAACCATGCCCAGCTTTTCGATGCCGGACCTGCGAACCTTGTCCATGGTCTCGATCACGAACCCGTACTGGAGAGCCTGGTCGGCCTTGAGATACAGCGTCTTGTCCGTACGGCTCTTGAACGCGTCGCGGAGCGCCTCCTCGAGTCCGCCCTGCGCGAGCGGCTTGCCGTTCAGGTAGATCTGCCGCTCCTTGGTGAGCGTCAGCTCCATCCGCTCTTCCGTGACCGTGGGCTTTCCCGCCGTCTTTGGCAGGTTGACGTCGATGCCGCGGTACATGAGCGGGGCGGTCAGCATGAAGATGAGCAGCAGGACGAGGACGACGTCGACGAGCGGAATGATGTTGATCTCGGCAAGCGTGCTCACGCTCCGCCGCCCGCCGCCCCCGTTGTCGAGATTGAAGGCCATGGCTAGCGGCTCGCGACCTTGGCCGGGGCCGGCCGCGCGAACGTGTTCAGGAGCTCGAGAGTGAAGCCATCCAGCTCCGTCGCCCAGCGCTTCGTGCGATTCACGAAGAAGTTGTAGCCCATGACGGCCGGGATGGCCGCGCCGAGACCCGCAGCGGTGGCGATCAGGGCCTCCGAGATGCCGGGCGCGACGACGGCCAGACTCGCCGAGCCCTGCTGCCCGATGCCGTGGAAAGCGCTCATGATGCCGACGATGGTGCCGAAGAGCCCGATGAAAGGCGCGGCGCTGGCCGTCGTGGCGAGGAAGGGCAGGTAACGCTCCATGCGCGTGACCTCGATCTCCGTAGCTCGCTGCATGGCCCGGTGGGCGGAGTCGAGCGCCTCGCGCGGAAGGCCCTCGCCTTCCTCGAGCACGGCGTCCACTTGGTCGACGCCGCCGTAGACGCTCGAGAGCTCGAGACCCGCCGCCGAGTAGAGCTGGGCGAGCGGGCTCGCGCGGAATTTCTTGGCGGCGCCGTAGATGAGCGAGAAGCGGCCGCCCTGGCGGAACGTGCGCGTGAAGCCCTTCGAGTCGCGTTTGATGGCGCGAAACTCCCACCACTTCTCCACGATGAGTGCCCAGCAGATCACCGAGAAAAAGAGCAACACCCCTAGTACGAACCGGGCGGTCGGGCCCGCCTGGAGGATGGGATCGAGCACGTTGGAGGGCATCGAGTGTGGTGGCAAACAGGGCTCCTTTAGGTTCGGGCGACGATGATGCGCCGGCACCGAGGCACGATTGATGATACCGAAGCGCTACGATGAGTGTCAACGAATTTGGCCAGAAATGCGCGATTTGTTTGACAGCACCGTAACCCAGCCGTATAAGGGACCCGTATGTTTCGCTCTCCCGGCGCGATCGCGCTCGAGCTTGGTCCGCTCACCTTCCGCTGGTACGGCATCCTGATGGCGAGCGCCATGGGTCTGGGGCTGTGGCTCGCTTATCGCGAATCCGTGCGGCGCGGGCTCGACCCCGACAGCATGCTGAAGGCATCCGAGCTGGGCCTGCTGGGCGGACTCGTGGGCGCACGTCTCTACTACGTTGCCTTCAATCTCGACTATTACCTGCGTTACCCGGGAAAAATTTTCGCCGTCTGGGAGGGCGGGCTGGCCATTCACGGTGGCGTCTTGGGCGGTCTGCTCGTCGGCGGCGGCTATGCGCTCCTGCGCAGCCTGCCCGCCGTCACCTATCTGGACATCGCCGCGCCGAGCCTTGCGCTGGGCCAGGCCATCGGGCGCTGGGGGAATTTTTTCAACGAGGAGGCCTTCGGCACCCCGACAAGTTTACCGTGGCGCCTCTTCATCTCGCCTTCCCATCGCCCCATCCAGTACGCGCAGGATGAGTATTTTCACCCGACCTTCCTCTACGAGTCCCTCTGGGACTTCGTCGTCTTCCTCCTGCTCATCGTCGTCTTCCGGCGCCGTCTCGAGCGCGCGCCGGGTGCGCTCTTCCTGACGTACCTCGGGCTCTACTCCCTGGGCCGCTTCATGACCGAGGCGCTTCGCACCGACGCGCTCATGCTGGGGCCCATCCGGGTGGCCCAGCTCGCGAGCATCGTGGGAGTAACGCTCGCGCTCATCGGCGTGCCCATGCTCATGCGCCGGAACCGCGCCGCCGCCTGAGGCCGTGCACTTCGCCTTCCTTGGAAGCTCGGGGGCCCTTCCCGCCCGCGAGCGGGATACCACGTCGATCGTTTTCGTCGGCACCCGCGACGCCGTGCTCGTGGACTGCGGCGGCAGCCCGGCCCAGAAGCTGCTCCGCGCGGGGATCGATCCTGCCCAGGTCAGCCGCGTCGTGATTACCCATCTCCACGTCGATCATGCCTATGGCCTGCCCTCGCTCGTGGAGATGCTCTATCTCACGGGCCGAAGGGTGCCGCTCCACCTGGCGTGCCGAGAGGAGCACGCAGGCACCCTGCGCTCTCTTCTCGGCGTGTTCCGGCAGCTCGAACGGCCGGGGATGTTTCCGATCGTCTGGGAGCTCGTCCCGGCGCGCGAACGGTTCGCACTGCCCGAGGTGGGGAGCTTCGCCGTCTCCACGTCGCCGAACGCGCACGGGAGCATGCCCAACGTCGCCGTTCGCCTCGAGTCCTCGGATGGACGGGCCGTCGTGTACTCGTCCGACACCGAGCCGTGCGACGCGGTCGCGACTCTCGCCCGGGGCGCACACACGCTGATCCACGAGGCCACGTTCTCCGAGCGGCGGGCGAAGGGCGTAGGCGTCCACTCTACGGCGGCCCAGGCCGGAGAGATTGCCGCGCGCGCCGGTGTGCGCCGGCTCATCCTCGCCCACATCGACGTGGCGTACCATGGCGACCTCGAGGCCCACCGCGACGAAGCGCGGTCGCGATTCGCCGGCGAGGTCGAGGTCGCGCAGGAGCTCGTTCCGTACCCGTTGTGAGCCGCCTCGGGACCGGACGGTGATCGCGTACGCGAGCTGGGACGGCCGGGCGCGCCTCTACCAGGGTGACAGCCGCGATCTCCGCCCGATCCAGACGGGCAGCGTCGGGATCATTCTGACGTCGCCGACCTACTGGATCACCGATGAGGGATACGCGGCCGCCGACCGCTACGCGAAGACGCTCGCGGTCCGCTTCGGGCAGGAGTGGCGCCGCGTGCTGGCGCCGGGCGGGGACCTCTGGCTGGTGCTGGGTGACCGCCACGACGGCCGCGAATGGGTCGGCTTCGATGGTCTCATCACGGCGTGGCTCCGGCGCACGGGCTGGCGTCTTCAGACGAAGGGCATCTGGGTGCAGACGCGCCCGCGCGAAAGGTGGGACAACCGGATCAACTATCTCCTGCGCTTCCGCAAGGCGGGCCGTCGCGTACGCCCGTCGCCCGCTACCCTCCTCTGGACGCTCCCGCTCCCCCGCACGCATCCGGAGAGCATCTGGGATGCCACACCGGATCCGGTGCTGCGGCAGCTTATCCGGATGAGCCGGAAGCGTGGGCCGGTGCTGGATCCCTTCTGCGGGGCGGGCACGGTGGGACGGGTCGCACTCGCGCTCGGGCGCGAGTGGATCGGCGTGGAGCGCGACCCGCGCATGGCGCGTCTCACCGCTCGCCGCCTGGACCTCGAGCGCGTGGGCCCGACCCGGGTGGCGTTCACCAGGAATCCCCGCTAGACTCTGCCCGCGGCATCAACCCACGCGGAGGAGGAGAGCCCGTGAGCACCTACAAGGACATCGGCGTGACCATGGCGGCCAACCATGTCGGCCAGATCGAGATCCAGCGCCCGCCCCACAACTACTTCGACAACGCCCTCATCAATCAGATCGCGGACGCGCTCGAGGAATTCGATCGCGACGCGGGCTGCCGGGCGGTGGTGCTGTGCGCGCAGGGGAAGTCGTTCTGCGCAGGGGCCGATTTTGCGAACCGGCCCGCGACCGGCGCCGGCAACGAGAGCGGCAAGCACCTCTACAAGGAAGCCACGCGCATCTTCCGCACGCGCAAACCATGGGTTGCCGCCGTGCAGGGCGCGGCCATCGGAGGAGGCCTGGGACTTGCCCTGGCCGCGGACTTCCGGGTCACCTGTGTCGAAGCCCGCTTCAGCGCCAATTTCAATCGCCTGGGCTTTCACCCCGGCTTCAGCCTGACCTACACGCTGCCCCGGCTCGTGGGCCAGCAGAAGGCGAACCTCCTCTTCTACACCGGCCGCCGCGTCCCCGGTGACGAGGCCGTGGCCATGGGCATGGCCGACGTCCTCGTGCCGCTCAGCGAGGTGCGGTCGGGCGCCGTCGCGCTGGCCACGGAGATCGCTCAGTCCGGCCCGCTCGCCGTGGTCTCGACCCGCGAGACGATGCGCCGCGGGTTCGCGGACGCTGCGGAGCGCGCGACCGAGCGCGAGTTGACGGAGCAGGAGTGGTCGCGCAAGACCGAGGACTTCAAGGAAGGCGTGAAGGCCTGGGCCGAGAAGCGTCTTCCGGACTTCAAGGCGCGCTGAGCTTCAGGAGGCGCCCGCCCGCGCGCGGGCGCGGTACTTCTCCAGATTCCCGCCGGACTTGAGCTTGCCGGGAAGCGGGTGGCCGACCACCCGCTCGGCGAGCTGGCCCGCCTCGATCATGGCGTCGAGATCGATGCCCGTGTCGACGCCCATCTCCTGGCACAGGAACACGAGATCCTCGGTCGTGATGTTTCCGGCAGCGCCCTTGTGCGCGGCGAACGGGCAGCCGCCCATCCCGGCCACGGCGCTGTCGAAGCAATCGATGCCCATCTCGAGCGCGGCCACGACGTTGGCGATGGCCAGCGCGCGCGTGTCGTGGAGATGCAGCTTGATGGGCGTCTGGGGCCAGCGCTCGCGCACCGTGCCCACCAGCCGCTTCATCTGGAGCGGGTTGGCCCAGCCCATCGTGTCGGCCAGGCCGATGCCGCCGAGCCGTGAGCCGCAGCCATTCGCCTTCGCCTCGACCTTTTCGAGCACCTTGACCACCTGGCCCGGCGCCACGTCGCCCTCGTAGTTGCAGCCGAAGGCTGCCATCACCCCCACGTCGAACCAGTCCATGCCGAGGGCCTGGTAGCGCTCGGCCCAGCCGGGCAGCTCGTCGATGCGCTCGTCCACGCTACGGTTGGTGTTCTTGCGCATGAACGTGTCGCTGCCCGCCACGCCGAACATCGGGCGCAGGTGGAGACGATCGCGGCACTGCGCCGCGCGCTCGAGCCCCGCCACGTTGAGCCAGATCGCCTCGTACTCGACGCCCGGGCGGCGCCTGATGCCGTCCACCATCTGCTCTGCGTCGCTCATCTGCGGCACCCACTTGGGGCTGACGAACGAGGTGAACTCGATGGTCTTGACACCGGTGTCGGTGAGCGCGTCCACGAGCGAGATCTTGTCGGCGAGGCCGATGGCGCCCTTCTCGAACTGGAAGCCCTCGCGCGGTCCCACTTCCTTGATCCTGACGGCCTTGGGCAGGTCGCTCATCCGATGATCCTCCGTGACGCGAGCGCGTCGATCTCGTCCGTGGTCAGGCCGATCTCCTCGAGCACCTCGCGGGTATGCTCGCCCAGGCGCGGAGCCGGGCGGCGCAGGTCCATCTCGAACGCCGTGCTGTGGACGGGAAGCTTGGGCAGCTTGGCGGGGCCGCGTCCGGGCAGAGGCGTGTCGACGAACTGCCCGATCGCGTTCAGATGCGGATCGTCCACGAGCTGGTCGGGCCGCCGGAGCGGGGCGAACGGCACCCGCGCGTGATCCAGCCGCTCGCTGATCTCCGCGCTCGGATAGCGCCGCATCTCATCCGCGATGCGTGCGGGGAGCCAGCCGCGCGCGGCCACGCGCTTGGTGTTGTCGTCGAGGCTCGTGTCGGCCAGGAGGTCGTCGAGGCCGAACTCCTTGCAGAATCGCTCCCAGTGTCCGTTGGACGTGATGCCGATGAAGACCTGCTCTCCGTCCGAGGCCGCGAAGAGCTGGTAGATGCCCCAGCCCATCCGGGTGCCCTGCCGCATCTCGGGCAAGGGAACCGAGGGCTCGCCCGTGGCCGCGAACTGGGCGAGCCACTGCCCGACCCAGAATACGGTGGTCTCGTAGAGGCCCGAGGTGATCCGCTGCCCCGCGCCGGTCTTGCTGCGCTGCTGGAGCGCCGCGAGGACGGCCACGACGCCATACGCCGCGGCGCCCACATCGACGATGGATGCGCCGGCGCGGATGGGCTGCCCGCGCGGGCCCGTCATGAACGCGAGCCCCGCCGACATCTGCGCCAGCTCGTCGAGAAACGGGCGCGCCTCGTTCGGGCCCGGGAGGAAGCCCTTGAGGTCGAGATAGATGAGGCCCGGGTTCGCGCGGGCGAGCACGTCGTAGCCCAGGCCGAGCGCGTCTACGGCGCCGAACGCGAAATTGTCGATCACCACGTCCGAAACGGAGACCAGGCGCAGGAAAAGCGCGCGGCCTTCGGCGGAGCCCTTCAGGTCGATCGCGATGCTGCGCTTGTTGCGGTTCAGAAAATGAAAGAGGGCGGAGGTGCCCGCGGGCATGGTGCGAGACTGATCGCCTTCGCCCGCGCGCTCCACCTTGATGACGTCGGCGCCGAGATCGGCCAGGAGAAGCCCCGCGGAGGGGCCGGCAATGATGTGCCCGAGCTCCAGCACCCGCAGGCCGTCGAGAGGAAGCGCGCCCGTCGTGGTCATGATCGCCGATCCGGCTAGCATGATGGGGGATGGGCTACGTCAATGCAACCGAGGCGGCGGTACGCCATCGTGACGTGGGGATCCCGACAGGCTTGGAAGCGCGGGCGCTCAGGAGGTGCAGCGCGCGCGGGTGAAGGCGGCTTCCGGGCTGCCGCTCACCGCGGCCACCAGCCAGCCACCGTCGGATGCCCGCAGGACGATCACCCCATACGAAGAGATCTGTCGTGAAGCGGCGTGCGCCGTGGCGGCTGCCCACACGTCTTCCAGCCTCTCCACCCGTACTGGCTCGAGGGCCTCGACGCGCGCGCGAGCGTCCGGAAGGAGGCGCACCAGGTGCACGTGCAGCTGGTCTTGCGTGCGCGCCTCCGGCGAGTTCACGGCCAGCGCGATATCGTCCTCCGGAATGCGCGTCCGCGTGACGTCCCAGGCGAAGCGCCAGATTCCGTTGGGACGCCGCGGGTCCTCCACGCCCGTCACCGTGAACCGGGGCAGGGCGAGCCCGTGGACCAACGTCGGCTCGCAGCCGCACATCTTCATATCGCGCATCGCAATGTACTCCTGGGTGAGCGCCCAGACGTCGGTGGTGCGCGCGCAGGGATACTCGAGCTGGCAGATGCCGGCCTGCGGAGAGGGACAGCGCGCGCAGTATCCAGGGTGGCCGGTGTCGAGGCACTCGAAGACGATGCGATGGAGCATGCCCGGCGAGTCGCCCGCGGATGCGCAGCCGGCAAGCGCGGCGAGCCCGAGGGCAGCGAAGACGCGGCGCATGGAGCCCGGGGGTCGAGTTACCGCTCGACGATGCGATTTTTCTGCATCCCGAGCCCCGTGATCCCCATCTCGACCACGTCGCCGGGGACGAGGTAACGGGGCGGCTTCATGCCGTGCGCGACGCCGGCCGGGGTGCCGGTGGAGATGATGTCACCGGCCCGGAGCGACATGAACCGGCTCACGTAGGCGACGAGATGCCGCACGCCGAAGATCATGTTGGCCGTCGTGCCCCGCTGGCGCGACTCGCCGTTGACGGTGGTCCAGACCTCGAGCGCCTGCGGGTCGCCCGCTTCGTCCGCCGTGACGAGGTACGGACCGATCGGCGCGAAGGTGTCCGCGCTCTTGCCCTTGGTGGTGGTGCCGCCATGCTCCATCTGGAAGGCGCGCTCCGACACGTCGTCCACGATGCAGTAAGCCGCCACGTGCTTGAGCGCGTCGGCCTCGCTCACGTTGCGCGCGTCCTTGCCGATGACCGCTCCCAACTCGACCTCGTAGTCGAGCTTCACCGCGCCGCGCGGCCGGACGATCGGGTCGCCTGGCCCGTTGATCGCGCTGTTGGCCTTGATGAAGAGAAGCGGCTCCGCGGGCAGGGCGAGCCCGACTTCGTCGGCGTGATCGGTGTAGTTGAGCCCGATGCAGACGATCTTGCCGATGCCAGAGAGCGGGCAGCCGAGGCGGGGCCGGCCCCGGACGACGGGCAGCCGGTCGATCTTCGCCGCGCGCAGCTGCTTGAGGCGGGCGGGCGAGAGTGTATCCGGCGTGACATCCTTGACCACACGCGAAAGATCGCGGAGCAAGCCGTCCTTGTCGATGAGCCCCGGCTTCTCCGCTCCTGCGCGTCCATAGCGTACGAGCTTCATGGTGACGCCCTCCCCGGCGCACACTCTTCTACCACGCGCGCGGCCGCTTCGGCGGAGAGAACTGGCCGCCCGCGCGCTCGTGTAGTATGCATACGGTCATGGGACAGAAGACGCTGCAGGTCGAGACCGTTGCGCAGGCATGGCTCGAGCTCCTCCACGATCGCGGTGTCGAGGTGTTCCTGGCCAACGCCGGGACGGATTTCGCCTCGCTCGTGGATGCTTTCGCGAGGCGCCAGGCCGAAGGCAAGGCGTCGCCCCGACCCATTGTCGTGCCGCACGAGTCCGTGGCCGTGGGCATGGCGCACGGGTATTACCTCGCCACGGGCCGCCCCCAGGCCGTCATGGTCCACGTGACCGTCGGCACGGCGAATGCGACCTGCGGGGTCATCACCGCCGCGCGCGGGCGCGCGCCCGTGTTCCTCACCGCGGGACGTACGCCCCTCACCGAGGAGGGCCTGCCGGGCTCACGCGATCTCTACATCCACTGGGCCCAGGAGGCCTTCGATCAGGCCGGCATGGTGCGCGAGTACGTCAAGTGGGACTACGAGCTGCGCCACGCCTCGCAGGTCGAGCCGGTCGTGGACCGCGCCTTCGAGCTGATGCTGAGCGAGCCGCGTGGACCGGTCTACGTCACCCTCCCACGCGAGGTGCTGGCCGAGCGGCTCTCGTCCATCAGCATCACGTCGCCGCCGCGCCGTCACGAGGCCTCGCGCGCCTATCCGGATCCGGCGCGCATCGAGGAGGCCGCACGTCTCCTCGCGGGCGCCCGACGCCCGCTCATCCTCGTCACGGGAGTTGGCCGCGACCCCGCCGCCGTGCCCTCCCTGGTGGAGCTGGCCGAGGCGGGAGGCATCGGCGTCGTCGAGGTGGATCCGACCCACGTCAACTATCCGTCGAGCCATCCGCTGCACGTGGGTTACACGCAGCCCTCCGGCGTCGATCCAGCGCTGGTCGAGGCGGACGTCATCCTCGTCGTCGAATGCGACGTGCCGTGGTATCCGCAGCTGGTCAAGCCCGCTCCCGACGCGGCGATCATTCATCTCGGCGTGGACCCGCTCTTCGTGCGCTACCCGATGCGGAGCTTTCCCTGCGACGTGCCGATCCTCGCGGCGCCGGCGGCCGCCCTGCCGCTTCTCACCGGGGTCCTCAGACGTCTCGTCAGCACGGACGGCGTGGCCGCCCGCACGGCAGAGGTGACTCGCGCGCACCACGCCCGGCGGGCGTCCTGGAACAGCATCGTCGAAGCTCAGCGCCGGTGGAAGACCATCGGCTTCGCCGCCGCCACGGCTGCCGTGGCCGAGGTGCTGGACGCGAACACGGTGGTGGTCAACGAGTATCCGCTGGATCGCCGCTTCATCGGCTTCGAACGTCCGGGCGCCTTCTTCGGGCAGCCCCATGCGAGCGGTCTCGGCTGGGGCTTGCCGTGTGCGCTCGGGCTCAAGCTCGGCAATCCCGGCAGCACCGTCATCGCCTGCCTGGGCGACGGCGCGTATCTCTTCAACGAGCCGGCCGCGTGCCACTTCGTCTCGCGCGCGCAGGGAGCGCCCGTCCTGACGATCATCTTCAACAATGCGCAGTGGGAAGCGGTGAGGTCGAGCGTGGCCGGCGTGCATCCAGAGGGCTGGGCCAGCGGCACCGCGCACTTCCCGCTCACGTCGCTGTCGCCCTCGCCGCGCTTCGAGGAGATCGTCAAAGCGTTCGACGGGCATGGCGAGCGCGTCGAGCAGCTTGCTGATCTCGTGCCCGCTCTCCGGCGCGGGCTCGAGGCGGTCCGTGCCGGCCGTCAGGCCGTGGTCAACATCGTCTGCTCGCGCGCGGAGAGCTAGCGAAAGGTCCTCACTCAGGCCGCTTCTTCGATCACGGGTCCGCGCGCCTCAACGAGATCCGCCGCGGTGTGAGCGACCAGGGCGCTCAGGATGATCGCGCCCCCGATGATGGCGAAGGCTCCCGGGCGCTCGCCGATGGCCAGCCACACCCACACCGGACCCAGCACGCACTCGAGCACGCCGATGAGCGAAGCCTCGGCCACGGGAATGAGACGCGCACCCGCCGTGAAGCAGAGCATGCCGACGCCGAGCTGTCCGACGCCGAAGAGCGCGAGCAGGGCCAGATCGGCGCCGCTCGCCGAGCCTGGCGTCGCGTGGCGGAAGGCGAACAGGCCGGCGAGGGCGGCTGCGAGCGCAGCCGCCGCGGGCATGTACACGCGCCTGTGCCACCTGACGAGGACCGTGGCCGCCGCGAACGCCGTGGCGGTGACGAAGGCGAGCCCATCACCGATCCGCGAGCCACCTCCCGGGGAGCCGCCCAGCATGACCACGGTGCCCGCGAGCGCGACGGCCATGGCTATCCATGTCCGCTGGCGCACGCGCTCGCCCAGGCAGAGCCAGCCGAGGAGCCCGGCGATGAAGGGAGATAGGCTCTGGATGATCAGCGTGTTCGCCACCGAGGTGCGCGACAGCGCCATGATGAAGGCAGTGGACGCGATGGCGAAGCACGTAGCCATGGCGAGCCCCGGCCAGCCCGCCTCGCGCACGACGCCGGCGAGCCGCCCGCGCTGGGTGACGATCACCGCGCCCGCCAGGAAGGCGGCGCAGAAGACGGAGCGCCAGAAGATGGTGGTCCACGGATCGGTACCCGCGAGCCTGACGATGAGCCCGCCACTGCTCCAGCAGAGCGCCGCCGCCGTCACGAGCCCGACGCCCAGGCGCCGGCTCATCCGCCACGCGTGAGGCGTCGCCGCCCGGTCTTCGTCACCTCGGGCGGGCCGGCGACCTCCGGGGCAACGCCTTGAGCGCGCCTTCCGCGGCCTCCAGGGTCCGGGCCACGTCCAGCTCGGAGTGCACGAGCGAGACGTACATCTTCTGCGTGTTCTTCACGACGCCGCGCTTGATCAGCTCGGTGGTGAAGGCGCGGGCGAGCGCGCCGTCGGCCTTCTGGAGCGAGCGGTAGTCGGTGATGGGCTCGTCCGTGAAGAGCACATCGAAGACCACGGGCTCGCCCACCACCTGGGCGGGAAGCCCCGCGCGCTGGATCAACTCGGTGAGTCCGGCCATCAGGCGATGGCCGGTACCGTGAATGGTCTCGTACGAGCCGGGCCTGCGTAGCTCGGCCAGGGTGGCCAGGCCCGCCGCGGCCGCGATGGGATTGCCGTTGAGGGTGCCGGACTGCGAGATGAAGTCGCCCGTGCCGTCCTGCTGCGGATCGAAGGGCCGCATCAGCTCCTCGGAAGCGCAGACGGCCGCGAGGGGGAAGCCGCCGCCTACGATCTTGCCGATGCACGCGATGTCCGGGACGACGCCGTAGTATTCCTGGGCGCCGCCGTACGCCAGGCGAAAGCCCGTGACCACCTCGTCGAAAACCAGGAGCACGCCGTGCCGGCGGGTGATCTCGCGCAGGCCCTCGAGGAACCCGGGCTGGGGCGGGATGAGCCGCTGGAAGGGCTCGATGATCACCGCGGCGAGCTCGTCGGCATGCGTGGCTACGATGCCCTCGACGGTGGCCAGGTCGTTGTACGGCGCCACCAGCACCTCGGCCTCGATCGCGTGCGGAATGCCCGAGGAATCCGGCACGGGGGCGGGGAAGGCTTTGGGCGAGCGCGGCGTGGAGCTCATCATCGAATAGTCGTGGGCGCCGTGGTAGCCGCCCTCGAACTTCAGGATCTTGTCGCGCCCGCGCGCGGTCCGAGCCACGCGCAGGGCGAAGAAGGTCGCCTCGGAGCCGGTGGAGGTGAAGCGCACCTGCTCCGCGCACGGCATGGCGCGGCAGATCTCCTCGGCCAGCTCGATGATCGGCTCGTTCACCATGAAGTACGTGCTGCCGCCCTCGATCTGCGTGCGCACGGCGGCCACCACGGCCGGGTGCGCGTGCCCCAGGATGAGCGGCCCCGAAGCGAGGACGTAGTCGATGTACTCGCGCCCGCTCACGTCGTAGATCTTCGAGCCCTTGCCGTGCTTCACCACGAAGGCGGCTTCGTCGGCGTAGCGGGACGTGCCGAGCACGCCTCCGGGCAGGCGCTTGCGCGCGCGCTCGAGCAGCGTGGTCTCTTCGGCGGATCGCGTTCTGGTCGACTCAGGCATGACGAACCTCGTGTCGGTGAGAGGAAGTGAGAACAGTGCGCAGACACTATCCGCCCCGGCGCGCCCGCCTGTCAAGGCGTGCTACGGTGGAGTCCGTCATGGCCGCCCCGCGGTTCGGGATCGTGCTGCTGCCGGAATCGCTCAGCGAGTTCGGGGAGCTCTGCGCCGTCGCCGAGGACAGCGGATTCGACTGGCTCGGCGTGGCCGACTCCCAGTCCGTGTTCCGCGAGCTCTATGTCGCCCTCACGCTCGCTGCGCTCCGCACCCGCCGCGTGCGCCTGGGACCCCTCGTGACCAATCCGCTGACGCGGCATCTCGTGGTGACGGCGAGCGCGATCTCGAGCGTGGACGAGGTGTCGGGCGGGCGGGCCGTCCTCGGGCTGGGCTCCGGCGACAGCGCCATCTACACGATCGGCGCGCCCCCGGCCACGCTGGCCGGTCTCGAGAATTCCATCCTCACGCTCGGGCGGCTCACGAACGGGGAGACGATCGAGCGCGACGGCCGCACGTGGCGCGTGCATCGCTCGACGAGGCGCGTGCCCATCTATCTGGCCGCGGAGGGGCCGAGGACGCTCGAGCTGGCCGGGCGGGTCGCGGACGGCGTGATCGTGGGACTGGGACTCACTCCGGAAGTCGTCACCCTGTCGCTCGAGGCCATTGCGCGGGGTGCTCGCGCGGCCGGCCGGACCCTCGACGATGTCGACGTGTGGTGGTTCGCCAAGACGAGCCTGGCAGATCGCCGCGACGAGGCCATCGAGCCCATCAAGATGGCCCTGGCCGCCAGCGCCAATCACGCCTTCCGCTTCACGCTCGAGGGCAAGGGCGTGCCGCCCGATCTTCACGAGCGGATCAAGGCGCTCCAGCGCGAGTACAACGCGCACCACCACGAGCTACCGGGCGCCGCCAACGCGAGCCTGCCCGACCGCTGGGGCCTGACGGAATTCCTCGTCGACCGGTTCGCCGTCGCCGGCGCGCCCCGCGACTGCATCGCCCAGATCTCCCGGGCCATGGCCGCCGGCGCCCGTCAGTTCATCCTCACCGGTTTCGTGCCGGATCCCCGCGCCTTCATGCGGCGCTGGTCGCGCGAGGTGGCGGCGCGGATCTAGCGGGCGAGGCGACGCCGGCTCACTGCACGCTGTAGCCGCGGCCGGTGAGGCAGGCGCTGAAGGCGCGGTCGTAGTTGCCGAGCTGAGCTTGACGCTGCTGTTGAGCTTGCTGGCCTGCCTGCTGCTGCTCCTCCATCTGGCGCCGCGCGCGGATGGCGTGAAAGAGCCGCCCGATGCCTATGCCGCGCATCGCTCCCCCCGCCGGGTCTCCGGATATGGCGCCGCGCGCGGCCCCGAACGCGGCGCCCTCGGCCCCGCTGCCCGCGCCACTCGACTGCTTGGGCGGGGCGGCGGCCTCGGCGGCCACCTTCTCGGGGTCGACACCCGTCTGCTGCACGGCCCACCCGTGGCACTCCTCTTTGTCCTTCGCCG
>Ga0066388_100000930_pt1 | contig 15379 bp, 13 predicted proteins | sample PanSoiMetaGPlot6_FD_64539 | JGI IMG/M metagenome (GOLD analysis project Ga0066388, IMG submission 64539) | Tropical forest soil microbial communities from Panama analyzed to predict greenhouse gas emissions - Panama Soil - Plot 6 (Hybrid Assembly) | ecosystem: Environmental > Terrestrial >... | reverse complement strand
TTCCTGTGATCGAGCGCGCCGCGCTCACCGGTGGCCTGCTGGCCGTCGGTCTCGTGGTCGTGATCCTCGTGGCCGCGCTCGTCTCGCCGCTCGTCGACTCGTTGTTCAAGGGCCAGTTCCTGCTGGTGTGGGCGCTGGCGATCATGCTCCTCGGCTACCTCACCGAGCACATGACGCGCGGCGTGCTCGCCGGCTACGACCGCTTCGGTCCCTACGGCCTGCTGGTCGGCAGCGAGGGGATCCTGCGCCTGGTCGCGTGCATCGTCTTCGCGGTCGTCGGCGTCGAGAGCGCCGGGCCGTACGGCCTGCTCATCGCGGTGGCGCCGTTCGCGGCGGTCGCGCTCGCGCTCCGGGGCCAGAAGGGGCTCGTCGAGCCGGGCCCGCCGGCGTCGTGGAAGGAGATCTCCACCAACATCGGGTACCTGGTGGCGGGGTCGGCGCTCGCGCTCGCGCTCCTGAACGCGGCCGCCGTCGTGGTGCAGCTGCTCTCGAGCAGCTCCGAGTCGGACCAGACGAGCTGGATCTTCGCCGGCATGCTCCTCTCCCGCGTGCCGCTCTACTTCTTCCAGGCGATCCAGGCGACGTTGGTGCCCGAGCTGTCGGAGCAGCGCGGTGCGGGCGAGCGGGACGCCTTCCGGGCCGGCATGCGCAAGCTCACGATCGCGGTGATCGTGATCGGCGCCGTCTCCGCCATCGGCTCGACCGTGCTCGGGCCGTGGGCCGTCCGCACGTTCTTCGGGAGCGACTTCCAGCTCGACGCAGGCGACATGGCGCTGCTCGGCTTCGGATCGGCCATCTACATGCTCGCGTTGACGCTGGGACAGGCGCTGATCGCACTGGAGCACCACGCGCGCTACGCGCTCGCGTGGGTTCTCGGCGTGATCGCGTTCGTCGTCACGGTCGTGGCCGGCGGCTCCGACGTGCTCCTGCGCGCGGAGCTCGCGTACGTGGTGGGATCGACCGTGACGCTCGTCGCGATGGCCGTGCTGTTGTGGCGGCCGTACCGGGAGACGACGGGCCGCGAGGCCGAGGCGTTGTTCGACGCCGTGCGGGCCGAACCGGTGGAGCCTTAGCCGGTTCCGCTCAGTGGTCGGTCGTCGAGCCGTCCGCGAGCGTGGCGTGCGGCAGGCAGAGGTCGTCGTACTCGGCGATGACGATCTCGCCCGCGTTCTCGCCGCACGCCGGGCACGCCGGGTCGCGGCGCACGTTGAACGTGCGGAACGACTCCTCGAGCGCGTCGTACGCGAGCAGCCGGCCGACGAGCGGGTCGCCGAGGTCGAGGGCGACCTTGATCGCCTCGAGGCCCTGGATGGATCCGATGATGCCGGGGAGGACGCCGAGCACGCCGGCCTCGGCGCAGCTCGGTGCCAGCTCGGCGGGCGGCGGCTCGGGCAGCAGGCACCGGTAGCACGGGCCCTCGTAAGGCTTGAACACCGTGACCTGTCCCTCGAACCGGAAGATCGACCCGTGCACGACGGGGATGCGCTTCAACAGTGACGCGTCGTTCAGCAGGTAGCGCGTCGGGAAGTTGTCGGTGCCGTCGACGACCACGTCGTAGCCGTCGATGATGTCGAGGATGTTGTCGGCGCCGAGGCGCACGTCGTAGGTGACGACGTCGACGTCGGGATTGAGCTGCGTGAGCGTCTTCTTCGCCGAGTCGACCTTGCGCTCGCCGATGCGGTCGACGTTGTGCAGGATCTGGCGCTGCAGGTTCGACGCGTCGACGACGTCCATGTCGACGATGCCGAGCGTGCCGACGCCGGCGGCGGCGAGGTACATCGCGGCCGGCGAGCCGAGCCCGCCCGCGCCCAGCAGGAGCACCTTGGTCTCGAGCAGCTTCTGCTGGCCCTCCTCGCCGATCTCGGGGAGGAGGACGTGGCGGTGGTACCGGGCGCGCTGCTCGGGAGTGAGCGTCTGCGGTGTGATCCAGGGCCGGCCTTCGTCCTTCCAGCGCCCGAACCCGCCCTTCATCGACGCGACGTCGCCGTAGCCGAGTTCCTGCAGGGTCTCGGCCGCGAACGCGGAGCGGTTGCCGGCGGCGCAGTACACGACGACGGGCTTGTCCTTCGACACCTTGTTCTCTACCTGGCTCTCGAGGTGGCCGCGGGGGATGAACACGGCGTCCGGGACCGCGCCCTGCTCGTACTCGTCGAGCTCGCGGACGTCGAGGAACGTGGCGTCGCCGAACTGCTCCTCGGCCTCGGCCGGGTCGACCTCGCGGATGTTCCGCTTCGCCTGGGTGAGCAGATCTCGGTAGCCGGGCATCGTGGGTCCTCTCGGTCTTTCGTGCTCGCTCTCGGGCCCTCTCCAGAAAAGGCTAGTTCGGGGGTCGGGTATTCCCAAGGCCGCAGCGGCGCCGGACCATCGTCCGCGTCCGGCGATGCGGGCGAATACCCTTCGGACGTCTTGTGACGGTAGGGGGCTCGACGTGAACCAGGTGCTCGGGATCGACATCGGCGGGACGGGCATCAAGGGCGCCCCGGTGGACGTCGAGAAGGGCACGCTCACCGCCGACCGCTATCGGCTCCTGACGCCCAAGCCGGCGCTTCCGGCGTCGGTGGCCGACGTCGTGACCGAGGTCGTCGCCAAGTTCGGCGGCGACGGTCCCGTCGGGGCGACGTTCCCGGCCGTGATCCGCGGCGGCGTGGCCGAGACGGCGGCCAACGTCGACAAGTCGTGGATCGGCGAGGACGTCGCCAAGCGCTTCGGCACCGCTGTGGGCCGCCCGTTCGTCGTGCTCAACGACGCCGACGCCGCCGGCCTGGCCGAGATGCGCTTCGGCGCCGGGCGCAACAAGCGTGGCGTCGTGATGATGGTGACGCTCGGCACCGGCATCGGCAGCGCCATGTTCATGGACGGCGTGCTGGTGCCGAACACCGAGCTCGGCCACCTCGAGCTCCGGGGCAAGGAGGCCGAGAAGCGCGCCTCGGAGATCGTCCGGGAGGACAAGCACCTCACCTGGAAGAAGTGGGGGACGCGGGTCGACGAGTACCTGCGTCACCTCGAGATGCTGTTCTCGCCAGACCTGTTCATCGTCGGCGGCGGTGTCAGCAAGAAGGCGACGAAGTTCTTCGAGTACCTCAAGACCCGGGCGCCGATCGTCCCCGCCCAGCTCCTGAACGAGGCCGGGATCGTCGGGGCGGCGGTGGCGGCCGTGGAGGCGAAGTAGCGGGCGCAAGCCAGGGCCCGGCCGGCGGCAGACGGCCCCGTCCGTGAAGTTGATGACGATTTGACCCTTTTGCTAGGGTCCTCCCCAAACGGGTGGGGCGCGGGCGTCGGCCGGTTTGCCACGTCGCGTCGACTCAAAGGGGGGCAAATGCTCAAGCGGATTGGCGTCGTGCTGACGGCGGCCATGCTCGGCGTCGTTGCGCTCGCCGGGCCGGCCTCGTCCCAGCCCGAGGCGAGACTCACGCTCCAGATCGACCCCAAGGAGGGGAAGGTCGGCACTCCGATCAACGTCCAGGTGCCGGACGAGTACAAGCAGGAGTGCCTCAGCGGGAACGAGTTCGTCGCGAACGTCCAGACGCTCGCGGGCCAGCTCATCGGGAAGCAGGACCCGTCGAGCACCATCCCGGCGCTGCTGCAGAGCCTCTCGACCGCGCCGAACATCAAGCCCGAGGACCTCAACTTCACGATCCTGTTCGCGCTCGCCTTCGCCGACATCCAGACCCAGCAGCCGGTGACGGACGAGTCGACCGGCAAGCAGGCCACGGGCTTCTGGGACCCGGCGACCGGGAAGGGCACGATCGACGCGCCCAACACCCATCCCCGGCCCTCGACGTACGCGGTGGCCGCGGTGTGCCTGAGGCTCAAGACGCTCGACGAGATCGACCCGAACGAGGTGGCGCAAGCCCTGCAGAACGTCGATCCCTCCGGGGGACCGGATGCGGTCGGCCAGGCCCTGCTGCTCCCGCTCATCAACCAGGAGCCGAAGGTCGCCTGGGCGTCGCTGTTCTGCCTGCAGGGTGACAACGGCGAGCCGTGCGGTGGAGGCGGGCCCGCCGAGGCGTCGCCGGCGGAGGCCGTGACGGGTCAGCCGGCGTTCACCGGGTAGCGGTCGGGTCAGACGCGCTCGATCAGCGCGGGGAGGACGTCCCCGAGCTGTTGGGAGACGACCGCGGCTGCGAAGCGGTCGAACGGCGTCTCCTGGGCGTTCATCACGACGAGGCGGGCCCCCGAGGCGAGCGCGACCTCGGGGAGCCCCGCCGCCGGGTACACGGTGAGCGAGCTGCCGACGGCGAGGAAGAGGTCACTGTCGCGGGCGGCGCGTTGGGCGCGGTCGAGGTCGGCGGGGACGAGGTTCTCGCCGAACGAGATGGTCGCCGACTTCAGGATCCCGCCGCAGCCCAGGCAGCGGGGGTCCTCCTCGCCGGCGCGCACCCGCTCGAGCGTCTCCGGCATGGGTCCCCGGAACGAGCACGACAGGCACTTCACCTCGTGCACGTTCCCGTGGATCTCGATGACGCGCTCGGGGCTGGTGCCGGCCGCCTGGTGCAGCCCGTCGACGTTCTGGGTCACGAGAGTGTCGAGCGCGGCCTTGCGCTCGAGGTCGGCGAGGGCGCGGTGGCCGGCGTTGGGCTCGGCCTGCCACATCTCGCTGCGCAGCCGGTTCTCCCACGCCTTCTTCCGGATCTCCGGGTCCGAGACGTAGTACTGGAGCGTCGCCGTCTTCTCGGCCTCCGGGTTCTTGGTCCACACGCCCTGCGGTCCCCGGAAGTCCGGGATGCCGGACTCGGTCGAGATCCCGGCGCCGGTCAGCACGACGATCCGGCGCGCCTCGCGAATCCAGCCCGCGATGGTGTCGATCTCGATGCTGACGGCCACGGCGCCAGGCTATTCGGCCGCGCGGCGCGCGCCCCGGCTAGCAACTCCCCGTACCGACACAGGGAGTGAACGTGATCGCTAGGTTGAACGTCACGCTCATCACCAGGGCGACCAACCACAGCGCGTTTCCCAAACCGGTGATCGCGGTCCCCGGTCTGCTCCGGCTCCATGCGATCCATCCGAGAAGGCTCGCGAGCACCAGGAGCGGAGCGAACTCGAGCTCGTAGCGCATGGTCGTGCCGAGGAACCGATAGGCGAGGAGCAGCAGCACGAGCAGCGCGGGCACGGTCAGCACGAGCAGCGTCACGCCGGCCTTCGGGAACCGCCGGGTGACGGGACGAATTCGCGTCACGAACAGCACGAGCCCGAGGCCGGTGACCGGCATGTTCGTGAAGATCCCGGCGACCGGCTCGTTGAGGTACTGGTCGAAGCCGGGTTGTGCGACCAGGGCCGGGGCGTACTCGTTCTTGCGGAGGAAGAGGTACGGGAAGTCGGCGATGATGCGTCCGGGTGAGAGCAGGTAGTAGTAGAGGCCCTTCGGCATGTAGGAGACGCTGTCGTACGGGTACGTCCGGGGATTGAAGAGCGACAGCTGATACGACTGACCGAACTCGAAGAACGACCCGAAGCGGGCCTGGTTGTAGAGAAGGATCAGAATTCCGACCGCCGCATAGGGAGCGAGCAGCGCAACGAGCAGCGCGCTGCGTCGCCGGACGCTCTGGGGCGCGCGGAGCACCAGGACCGCGGCGACGGCGACGAATGCGGCGGCGATGACGAGCGACGGGCGCGCCGCGACCGCGAGCCCGAGTGCCAACCCGCCCAGCGCGAGGAAGACCGGGCTCGATCCCGTGAGGCACCCGCGCGCGAGGCAGTAGAGCCCGGCGAACAGGAGCGCGTAGCCACAGGCGATCGTCGCCTCGTAATCGCGCCCGATGTACACCATCCACGCGACGGGGCAACCGAGGCCCAGCGTGAACACGGCGACGACGTGCATCCACGTCGGGAGCTCGCCGAAGCACCATCGGACGATGAGCCGGAACAGCGCGAGGGAGAACAGGAAGCCGAGCGCGGCGAAGACCAGGGTGCCCATAGCGGGCGAGAGCGCGCCGATCTGAAGAGCCCGGAACGGGATGTAGAGCAGGAGCGCCGGCGCGGGACCGAAGTAGGCGTAGAGCTTCCCCTTGTACAGGCTGAGGTCGTGCAGTCCCGTGTCGCGGAACGGCTCGTTCGCGATGGGGTCGTACGGGTCGCGCAGGTGCAACAGGTTCGGCGGAGGCGTGATCTTCAGGTCGAGCTGGTGCGCGAGGAACGCGTCGGCAATCGGGTTCTGGAAGTTGCCGAAGACCGGCTCACGGTCCGGGGCGAGCGGCTTTCCGTACGACACCGCCGCCCGTGCGTAGAGCCCCAGGACCGCCACGACGCACAACACCAGGACGGCGGCGCGGAGACGGCGCCGTCGCGTCGGCTCGCCTCCCTCGCAGTCGGCGCGCGCGGACGGAGCGTTCACGTCCGCGGCGGGCACGGCCGCGAGGCTAGGCGGCGCTCTCCGGCGTCGCGGCCGCGATGGCCGCGTCCGCCGCCTCGCGGTGGCGCTGGTACGCCCACCGGGCGGCGTCGTGGCAGACCGACGGGTGGAAGCCGGTCGCGAACAGCACACGCTCGACGTGGTCGGCGTCGTCGCCCTGCTCGAGGAGGGTGAACGCGATCTGCCGCGCCCGCCGGCGTGCGGTGGCGAGCGGCGGCTCGGCGAGCTTCGCCTCCGCCCACTCGGCGTGCGCCACCTGCAGGCTCGCCGGCAGCCGCCGGACGTGGCGCCGGTTGATCGGCGGGAGGTTGCGCCGGACGGCGACGGTGCCGCGGCCGTCGTCGCACGCGAGGTCGAACTGCGCGAGGCGGCTCAGGGTGCGCACGATCGGGGAGCTGTTGCCGTCCCGTTGACCGACGCCGAGCGCCTGCGACGTATCGGCGACGGCCAGCTCCACGCCCGCGGGCGACTCGTCGAACTTCGTCGCCAGGTGACGCAGGAGCAGGACGGCCGTGGGGCCGAGGGTCGGCAGCCAGAACGTCTCGACGTACAGCGATCGAGGATCGTGCCCGAGCGTGTCGAGGAGCGGGTCGGGCCAAGGCGTGATCGTGAGCGTGGCGGGCATCGATGCCTCCCGGCGACGGCGACGGCGAGCGAGCAGCCGGGGAAGTGAAGCTGCGTCAGAGTGTAAAGACTTGCCTCAGCCGGGTCAACGGTCCGACCGCTGGAAGGCGTCGAGGATCTGGCGGGCGGCGGCGGCCGGTGGGAGCTCGCCGGCGGTGACGGCGGCCTCGAGGCGTCCGACCAGGCTCTCGACCTCTTCGTCGTGGCGCAGCGCGTCCATCAGGCTCTCCGAGACCTCGGACCACATCCACTCCCGGGCCTGCTCGGCGCGGCGACGCTCGAGCTCGCCGCTGTCGTCGAGCGTGGAGCGGAACTCCTCGACCGTCGCCCAGAGATCGTCGATGCCGGTGCCCTCGAGCGCGGAGACGAGCACGACCCGTGGCGTCCAACCCGCCGTCTTCGAGCGCACGAGACGGATCGCGCTGCCGTAGTCGGTCGCCGTGGTCTTGGCCGCCGGCGCGAGCTCCCCGTCGTTCTTGTTGACGACGACGACGTCGGCGAGCTCGATGATCCCCCGCTTGATGCCCTGGAGCTCGTCGCCCGCGCCGGGCGCGATGACGAGGAGGAAGACGTCGACCATCCCTGCCACGGCCACCTCCGACTGGCCGACGCCGACGGTCTCGACCATCACGACGTCGAACCCCGCCGCCTCGCACAGGAGCATGGCCTCGCGGGTGCGACGGGCGACGCCGCCGAGAGTGCCGGCGGCGGGCGACGGCCGCACGAAGGCGGCGTCGGAGCGCGTGAGCTCGCCCATGCGCGTCTTGTCGCCGAGGATCGACCCACCGGTGCGCGTGCTCGACGGGTCGACGGCGAGGACGGCGACGCGATGGCCCTGCTCGACGAGCCGGAGGCCGAACGTCTCGATGAACGTCGACTTCCCCGAGCCGGGCGCGCCCGAGATGCCGATGCGGATCGCGCCACCGGTGCGCGGGAGCAGCTCGGTGAGCAGCTGGGCCGCTTCGTCGCGATGATCGGGACGGGTCGACTCGACCGTCGTGATCGCCCGCGCCAGCGCGCGCCGATCGCCTTCGGCGAGCTGTCGGGCGAGCTCGCTCACCCCGAGCGGCGCTGCCGGAGGAGGTCGAGGATCTCGGCGGCGGCGAGGGGGATGTTGGTGCCGGGGCCGTAGATCGCGGCCACGCCGGCGTCGAGGAGGAAGTCGTGGTCCTGGGGCGGGATCACGCCGCCGCACACGACGAGGATGTCGTCCCCGCCCTGCTTGCGCAGCTCCTGCACCAGCTCGGGGACGAGCGTCCGGTGCCCCGCCGCTTGGCTCGACACGCCGACGACGTGCACGTCGTTCTCGACGGCGTCGCGGGCGGCCTCCTCGGGCGTCTGGAACAGCGGACCGACGTCGACGTCGAAGCCGATGTCGGCGAACGCGGTCGCGATCACCTTGGCCCCCCGGTCGTGACCGTCCTGGCCCATCTTGACGACGAGCATCCGGGGCCGGCGCCCCTCGGTCTTCGCGAACTCGTCGATCTCGCGCCGGATGCGCTCGTACCCCTCGTCGCCCTCGTAGGCCGATCCGTACACGCCGCTGATGCTACGGATCGTCGCCCGGTGCCTCGAGAACACCTGCTCGAGCGCGTCAGAGATCTCGCCGACGGTCGCCCGCGCCCGCACCGCCTCGATCGACAGCTCGAGCAGGTTGGCGTCGCCGGCCGCGCCGTCGGTGAGCCGCTGCAGCGCCTCCTGGACGCGTGCGTCGTCACGGGATTCGCGCAGCTTCCGCAGCCGCGCAATCTGCTGTTCGCGCACCGCAGTGTTGTCGACGGCGCGGATGTCGAAGTCGTCCTCGCCTTCGGGCTGGTACTTGTTGACACCGACGACCACCTCTTCGCCGCGGTCGACACGGGCCTGGCGGCGCGCCGCCGCCTCCTCGATGCGCAGCTTCGGCATGCCCGACTCGACGGCCTTGGTCATGCCGCCGAGATCGTCGACCTCGTCGATGAGCTTCTGCGCCTCGTGGGCGAGCGAGTGCGTGAGCGCCTCGACGTAGTAGCTGCCGCCCAGCGGGTCGACCACATGGGTGATGCCGGTTTCCTCGGCCAGGATCAGCTGCGTGTTGCGGGCGATCCGCGCCGAGAACTCCGACGGCAGCGCGAGCGCCTCGTCGAAGGAGTTCGTGTGCAGGCTCTGCGTCCCGCCGAGCGCGGCCGCCAGCGCCTCGTACGCGGTACGGACGACGTTGTTGTACGGGTCGTGCTCGGTGAGGGAGACGCCCGAGGTCTGGCAGTGCGTCCGCATCATCATCGACCCCGGCTTCGTCGGGCCGAACTGCCGGATGAGCTTCGCCCACAGCAACCGGGCCGCCCGCAGCTTGGCGACCTCCATGAAGAAGTTCATGCCGATTGCGAAGAAGAACGAGAGCCGGTCGGCGAAGGCGTCGATGTCGAGACCCCGGTTCGTCGCCGCCCGCACGTACTCGATGCCGTCGGCGATCGTGAACGCCAGCTCCTGCACCGCGGTCGCGCCCGCCTCCTGCATGTGGTAGCCGGAGATCGAGATCAAGTTGAAGCGCGGCATGTGCTTCGCCGAGTACTCGATGATGTCGGTGACGATCCGCATGCTCGGCTCGGGCGGGTAGATGTAGGTGTTGCGGACCATGAACTCCTTGAGGATGTCGTTCTGGATCGTCCCCGAGAGCTGGTCCTGGCCGACGCCCTGCTCCTCACCCGCCACGATGTATCCGGCGAGCACCGGGAGCACGGCGCCGTTCATCGTCATCGAGACGGACATCTTGTCGAGGGGGATGCCGTCGAACAGGAGCTTCATGTCCTCGACGGAGTCGATCGCGACGCCGGCCATGCCGACGTCGCCGGCGACGCGCGGGTGGTCGCTGTCGTAGCCCCGGTGCGTGGCGAGGTCGAAGGCCACGGACAGGCCCATCTGCCCTGCGGCGAGGTTCCGGCGGTAGAAGGCGTTCGACTCCTCGGCGGTCGAGAACCCCGCGTACTGCCGGATCGTCCACGGCCGGTTGGCGTACATCGTCGCCCGGATGCCGCGGACGAACGGCTCGAACCCGGGCAGCGTGTCGACGGCCTCGAGGTCCTCCAGGTCGGCGGACGTGTACAGCGGGTCGACTTCGATGCCCTCGGGCGTCACCCACCGCAGCCGGTCGAAGTCCCCCTTGACCTCCTTGTCGGCGAGCGCTCGCCACTCCTCCACCGACTTGCGGGGAAACTCGCCGTCGGCCACTGGGTCTCCTCTGTCGCCGTCGCAGGCTCCGGCTCCTGCGGTGCCGGTCGGCAGAGCCGCCGTCACCGCGGCCAGGCTACTTGTGACCTTGTGGACGGCTTCGGTCCGGCTGCAGCTCAGCTCGCCTTCGGCAGCGGCGCCTCGGGGTCGGGACTCTGCGCCCGGGCCAGCGCCGCCCGGGCCTGCGCCACGCCCGCCCGACCGACGTGCCGGGCCCGCTCGTCGAGCCGCCAGTCGGGCCAGTGCGCGGCGCGGCGGCCGGTCCGGGCCGGCTCGCCCCGGCGGGACCGGGTCCGCCGGGCCGCCGGCTCGACCTTGACGAGTCGAAGTTGCGTACCCATGTCTGCAGTATCGCTCCGGGGTATGACAGGTATTCCGCCCGCCCGTCGTGGTGGGCTCACCCGGAGAACGTCGGGCGGCCTGGGGCCGTTCCCGACGCGGGCCGCGGGAGCGCTACGTCGAGCAGGCCCGGAGCAACGCGCTGCATACACTCGACCGGTGAGGTACCTCGACTACGCGGCGACCACTCCGATGTATCCGGAGGTGTCGGCCGCGATGCTGCCGTTCCAGGCCGGGACGTTCGGGAATCCGTCCGGCGCGCACACCGCCGCCCGCGCGGCCAAGACGGCGCTCGAAGAAGCACGCGAGCGCATCGCCGGCGCGCTCGGCGCCGGGCCGGCGGAGATCGTCGTCACGGGCGGGGGCACGGAGGCCGACAACCTTGCCGTGAAGGGCGCCGCCCGCGCCGCCCGTGCTGCGGGCGCCGGCGACGGCGTCGTGACGACCACGTTCGAGCACAAGGGCGTGCTCGCCCCCTGCGACCGGCTCGAGCGGGAAGGCTTCCGGGTGACGCGGGTGCCCGTCGACAGCGGCGGGATCGTCGACCTCGGCGCCCTCGAGGACGCCCTCGACGAGCGCACCGTCGTCGTGTCGGTGATGCTCGTGAACAACGAGGTCGGAACCATCCAGCCCCTTGACGCGGTGGCCGAGCTCGTCCGCGCCCGCGCGCCCCGTGCCGTGCTCCACACCGATGCCGTCCAGGCGGTGCCGTGGCTGGAGGTCGCTGCTGCGGCCGCACCCGCCGACCTGGTGTCGGTATCGGCGCACAAGTTCGGCGGGCCCAAGGGCGTCGGCGTCCTCGTCCGGCGGCGTGACACGCCCCTCGAGCCCCTGATCGAAGGCGGCGGCCAGGAGTGGGGGCTGCGCTCGGGGACCGCCGACGTGGCCGGAGCGGTCGGCATGGCCGAGGCGCTGCGCATCACCGGCGATCGTCGCGGCGACGAGGTCGTCCGCATCGCGCCGCTGCGCGACCGCCTCGCCGGCGGGCTCGCGGCGCGCGTGCCCGGCTGCTTCGAGAACGGCGACCCGGCGCGCAAGGTTGCCGGCAACTGCCACGTCGGGTTCCCCGGCGTCGAAGCCGAGACGCTGCTCGTCGCGCTCGACCGCGACGGCCTGTGCGCAGCCGCGGGGTCGTCGTGCACCTCGGGCGCGACCGAGCCGTCGCACGTGCTCGCGGCGATGGGGCTGCCGCGCGACGCGGCGCTGGCGTCGATCCGGCTGAGCCTCGGCTACGCGTCGACCGACGCCGACGTCGACGCCGCGCTCGAGGTCATCCCGCGCGCCGTGGAGCGGATCCGGCCGGCGGTCACCGCATCCCGATGATCCCGAGTTCGACGCGGGTCCTGGTCGCGATGAGCGGCGGCGTCGACTCGTCCGTCGCGGCCGCGCTCCTGCGCGACGCCGGTCACGAGGTGACGGGCGTGACGCTGAAGCTCTGGGGCGGCGAGTCCGACTCCGGTTGTTGCAGCGCCGCCGACGTCGAGGACGCCCGCCGGGTGGCGGCCCAGCTCGACATCCCCCACTACGTCTTCAACTTCACGGAAGACTTCGACGCTCACGTCGTGGCTCCGTACGTCGACGCCTACGCCGGCGGCCGCACGCCCAACCCGTGCGTCGAGTGCAACCGCTCCATCAAGTTCGGCCGGCTGCTCGAGCGGGCCGACGCGCTCGGGTTCGACGCGGTCGCGACGGGTCACCACGCGCGTGTCCACCGTGACGGGGACGGCCGTCTGCAGCTTCGGCGCGGCGCCGACGGCGCCAAGGACCAGTCGTACGTCCTCTACATGCTCGGTCAGGCCGAGCTCGACCGAACGTTGCTACCCGTTGGTGAGCTTACGAAGACCCAGGTGCGGCAGCACGCGGCGCGCCTCGGGCTGCGCACGGCCGCGAAGCCCGAGAGCATGGACGTCTGCTTCATCACCCGCGGGAGCCGCGAGGCGTTCGTGAGCTCGCGCGCCGGCACGCGACCCGGTGCCGTCGTCGACGGCGACGGCGCCGTCCTCGGGCGCCACGACGGCGTCACCGGCTTCACGATCGGGCAGCGGCGCGGGGTGGGCGTCGCGGCGGGGGAGCGGCGCTACGTCGTCGACCTCGATGCCGCCACCGCGACCGTCACCCTCGGCCAGCGCGACGACCTGCTACGCGACTCGGCCGACGTCCGCGACCTGCGCTTCGTGGATCGGGTGCCGGAGGCGCAGGAGCCGCTCGACGTCCAGGTGCGCGCCCACGGGACGCCGTTCCCGGGCCGGCTCGACGGCACGTGCGTGCGCTTCGACCGGCCGCAGCCGCGCGTCGCGCCCGGTCAGGTGGTCGCGCTCTACGCCGGCGACGCGCTCCTCGGCGGCGGCATCGCCACCTGAGCGCGGTCAGCCTTCTTCGCGCCGGTGGCCCTTGCTGATCTCCGCGAGCGCATCGGGGTCGAGGTTCTCGGCGCCGACGCAGGCGACCTTGCACTTCGTCACCGCCCTCAGCGTCGACGTCCGCACACCGCCCTCGAGGACGGCGCGCTCGCCGAGGATGGCGCCCGGACCGAGCTCGGCCAGCGGCTCGCCGTCGACCTCCACCCGGAGCACCCCGTCGAGCAGCAGGTACACCTCGTCGCCGGGATCCCCCTGCTCGCAGAGCGTCTTGCCCTTGCGCACCTTCTTGATCGCCGGCTTCACGCCGCTGCCCATCACCACGTGCGAGAGCTCGCGCTCGAGCGCGGTCTCGACCGTGGTGACCAGCACCTTGGAGTCCTCGTCGCCCCACGGCGTGTGCTTTCCGAAGGCGTGCCGGTACCACTCCTTGAAGTTGGTGAGACCCGCCTTCTGGCTGAGCTTCCCGGCGGCGTCGTAGATCCAATGGCGGGGGAACGGGCTCGCCCCGGCCAGCTCGAAGCGCGCCGACCCGTCGACCCCGAGTGTCAGCGCCAGGGTCGTCCACACCGTCGGGCCCTTGAGCTGCACGAACGGGGGGTGGCTGACGCGCCGCGGCGCGGGGATCGCGGGGCGGCCGCCTGCCGTCTGCAGGAACCGCACGGACGTCGGCGTGACCTCGGGGTCGCGCTTGATCTCGGGGAAGCCGACGGCAGCGAACGTCGCCGACTTGCCCAGCCGGACGGTCGTGGAGCCCATCACCGCACCGCCGCTGTAGCCGTGATCGACGACGGCGCCGTTCTCGACTTCGATCCAAGCGTCGAGCCGGTTCGCGAAGCGGAAGCCGTCGGCGGCGCCCAGCCCCTCGAGGTCCTCGATGACGTCCGGAGGCGGATTGTCGTAGTGCGTGAACCCGACCTCGAACGGCAGCTTGGTCATGCCGGTGACCGCCTCCGACGGGATCCACGACACCGACGTGACCGACGACTCGATGCGCATCAGACACCTCCCTCCACGCGCTCCGAGGGTACGTTCTTCGCGCCCGGGAGGTCGACGGGCGCCGACGTCATGCAGCGACCGTCACACGTTCACGCGGATGCGCCGCGCCGCCGCGGTGGCGAGGAGCTCGGCCGAGTACACGGTTGCGAAGCAGAGCGCGGTGACGTGGTCGACGCCGGCGCGGCTGCGCCCCCGCCGTGCGCGCAGCACCTCGGTCGGGCGATCGAGTGACATCACCACCGAGCCGCTCCGGGCACCGAGACGGAGATCGACGGCGTCGGCCGGGGGCCGCGGACGACGTGTCACGGGGCGCAACGACTCGATGCGCTCCCGAATGAACAGCACCGGGTCTGCCAGCGTCATCGCGTCGACCACGACGAGGCCGGCGGGCACGAGGACGGCCCACCGCATCGACAGGCTGTGGAGCGACCGGGCGGCGAGCGCGGCGACGGGCACCCCGACGACGAGCGCCGCGAGGCCGGCGACGACGCGGCCGTCGGCCAAGAGCAGTGGGCCGGTCACCAGCCCGGCCGCGACGAGCAACGGGGCGGCGGGCAACGGCCCCAGCCACAGCGCCGGCGGCGTGCGCAATGGATATCGCCGCTCGTCGCCGTAGGCGATCCCGTTCGCGCACGCGAACGAGACGGTCGGCAACGCGATCGCGAGCACCCCGGCGACGAACGTCGCGACGAGGGCCACAGCGGCGCGCGCACCGTCCGCACTCCCGGTAACGACCACGACGACCGCGAGCGCGACGAACGTCGAGCCCACCACTCGCACCGTGGTCAACCCGACGGGATGCGGCGCCAGCACCGCGACCAGCGCCAGGGCCCACGCCGCCCACAACAACACCTCGGCGAGCGTGCGCGGCGGCGCCGACCAGTCGGCGAGCGCGTCACCCGCGGCGGAACCGGCGGTGATCGGGAGCGTCGCCCACGCCAGACGCACCAACCACAACGTCATCGGCGCGACCGGCCTCCGGCAGCTTCGGGAACGATCCATATACTACGGGCCTCATGGCCGCCGCCCTCGAAAGTCCGCCGCTCGTACCGGCGGTTGCCACGGCAATCGGAAGCCTTCCCCACACCGACCCGCGGGCGGCGGCGGAGCTCGTCCTCGAGGCGCACCCGCGCTTCCCGGCCGCGCCCCAGCTCCCGACTCGGACGCCGCTCGAAGGCATCGTGGCGCAGTGGGCACGCGCGCTCCCCGAGGTGACGATCGAGCTCGACGGCTCGATCTCGGTGCGCGGTGTCACGAACGCGCCGCCGGTCCCGATGTTCGATGCCGACGCGCACGGCGGGCTCCTCACGTTCCTCGACGCGGCCGCGGGCAACGGCGCTCGGCCGCCGCGCGTCAAGGTCCAGATCGCGGGACCGTTGACGCTCGGCATGGCGTTGCACGGCGCGGGGCTGCCGGCCTCGCACGCGTTCCGGCGCGGGGGTGAAGCGGCACGCGCGTGGGCGACGGCGGTCGAGGATCTCGTCGAGGAGCGTCTCCCCGGATCGGC
>Ga0066388_100000929_pt1 | contig 15381 bp, 10 predicted proteins | sample PanSoiMetaGPlot6_FD_64539 | JGI IMG/M metagenome (GOLD analysis project Ga0066388, IMG submission 64539) | Tropical forest soil microbial communities from Panama analyzed to predict greenhouse gas emissions - Panama Soil - Plot 6 (Hybrid Assembly) | ecosystem: Environmental > Terrestrial >... | reverse complement strand
ACCGAGCCGCCTCATCAGCTCGGCGTAGAACTTCGACTCGACGGTGCCCACGGCCACGAACTCGTGGTCGGCCGTCTCGTACACCTCGTAGAACGGCGCCCCCGTGTCGAGGTGGTTCGTGCCCCGCTCACCCCAGAAGCCGCTCGCCCGCGCGCCGTAGAACGGCGTGAGCATCAGCGCGGCGCCGTCGACCATCGCCGCGTCGATCACCTGGCCCTTGCCCGTGTGTGCGCGCTCGACCACCGCGCACGCGATGCCGAACGCGAGGAGCATGCCCCCGCCGGCGAAGTCGCCGAGCACGTTGATCGGCGGCGTCGGCTTCTCCCCGGCCCGGCCGAGCGGCTCGAGCGCGCCCGCCAGCGCGATGTAGTCGATGTCGTGGCCGGCCGCGTGCGCATACGGTCCGTCCTGGCCCCAACCCGTCAGCCGTCCGTAGACCAGGCGCGGGTTGCGGGCGAGCGCGGCGTCGGGGCCGATGCCGAGGCGCTCCGCCACTCCGGGCCGGAACACCTCGAAGAACACGTCGGCCGACTCCATGAGCCGCAGCATCGTCTCGACGCCGTCGGGCTGCTTCAGGTCGAGGCCGATCGCCTGCTTGCCCCGGTCCATCGCGCTCGTCGCCGGCCGGGAGTGGTCGACGGCCCGGGCGGCGTCGACCCGGTCGACGCGCAGCACCTCGGCGCCCATGTCGGCGAGGAGCATCCCGCAGAACGGACCGGGCCCGAGCCCGACGATCTCCACGGCACGCAACCCCTCGAGCGGACCCGGCATTAGAACCGATTCTTACGCGCGTGAGCCGTCGAGCGCTGGCGTTCCCGCAGGTCAGCGAACCGCCAGCGATGGCGACGCTTCCCGCTGGTCACGAAATGGTCACGAAAAGTCGGCGAGGGGCTCATCCTCGATGCTGCCCTGCTCCCCGTCGGGGACGATCCGTAGCGACGGCCGGGGCGCCTTGTCGAGGAGCGATTCAAGCCCGGCTGCCACGTCCTGGGAGTCGGCCGCGGCGTGGGCGTAGACCCTCAGCAAGACGGCCGGGTCGTGCCCCAGCCGTTGGGCGACGGTGTGGATCGGCATCCCCTGCTCCAAGCAGAGGCTCCCATGGGCGTGTCTGAGCGAGTGCAACGTGACCTCCGGGAGGCCCACGACGCGCATGAGCGCCTTGAACCTCGACGACACGGTCGTAGGGTTCTGGACTCGCCCCATCGACCCCAGGGAAGACGAGGCCATGGTCGCGCCAGCCCGCGCCCATCCCGCTCCGGTGTTCTCTTAGGGCGGAGAGGTGGTCTCTGAGGAGCTGCACCGAGTCGGTGCCGACCGTGACACGACGCACGGACCGGCGAGTCTTCGGCGGGCCGATCACGACCTTGCCGTCGACTGGGACGGCATTGTGGCGGATGTGGATGACACGACCGTCGAGGTCAACGTCGTCGATCATTAGCCCGCAGGCTTCACCGCGTCGCAGCCCCGTCACGGCCATGAGGCGCAGCATCGGGTACAGCGGATCGGCACGCACCGCCTCATGCGCGAAGAACTTCTGTGTCTGTTCAAGCGACCACACCGGCGTCTCCGCTGCCTGCGCGGTCGGTGGGAACGCACGCTTGCACGGATTCGACGGCACGTCGCCGCGCTTCATCGCACGGTTGAACATGCCGGAGAGCATCGCGTGCGTCGTCGCCACCGTCCCCGGCATCAAACCCGCCCCTCGTCGCGAGCGCGCCTGGCGGCGCCCGTCGGCGAGCATGTCGCCGTAGAGACGGTCGAGGTGGCTGGCGCGTAGCTCCTGGGCGAGCATCCCACCGAGTGGTTCCCTGATGTACCTCGCGAACAGTCGCCGGTACATCTCGGCCGTGGCCGGGCGCATCTTGCCGTCACAACGTTGGCCGAGCTGCGCCGTGTGCTCGCTCGATATGGCGTTCTGGGTGTCGCGGTGCATGCTGGGCCACCCGCCAACCTCGAGGACCAAATGATGCCGACTACACGGATACTCCACGTCGAGGAGATGCCGTCTGAGCGCGTCGATCTCGACTTCCATTTCTACCCAGCGGAGAGGCTCGGCGCGGCGTTGCAAAGCGCGGGGTTGAACCTCGTACGCGCTACCGAGCTCGCACGTCCTCACTCGGCGTGCCCTAGCTGATTGCCGAATAGATGCGCGCTGGGCACCCGCGGTCCTCGCGCGCTTCGTTTGGCTATGGGCTAGGTAGGCCGCCGAGGGATCAGCCGTGTTGGCGGCGTGGGTCCCGAGTTCTCGGCCGATCATGGGTTCTTGCCGGCGTCGACCCATCGTTTGAAGGTTGTTAGCCGGTCCTCGCTCCAGGCGCCGTCGCAGGGCATGGAGCCTTGTTGCAGGCGGGTGAGGATGTCGTCGGCGTGTTGGCTGACGTCGTCGTATGACGAGAGATCGAAGGCGAACTTCATCGATTGTCGGTCTTTGGCGCGGAAAAGGGGCTTGATGTGGCGGTCAAAGCCGACTGTTTCATCGGGACCGGGCACGACGACCGTCTGATCATCGGGCTGCTCTGCTGCCGAGGCGCGGCTTGTTGGTGGGCCGGCGGCGCCCCAGTTCCACTTGGGCACTGCCGTCTGTTGGGGGGGTTGGGTGTCAGACTGGTCGTTCTCTACGGCGATGCGTGAGCTCCATTCGAGAAGTGCGGTAAACGCTGAGCGGAACTCGGGGTCATGTGGCAACCCGGCGTCGTCGGCCGATTGCACCAGCAGGGTGACCCATCGGGCCCGCTGTTCTTCGGTGACCTGGTTGTCGAGGTGCTGATCGATTTGGGTGGGCCTGCCGGGTTCTTGGGGGTCGGTCTTCGGACCGCCGAACACCTCGCCGAGCCATCCCGCGACCTGATGAGGGTGGTTGGGGGCCATGTCGGCGAAGATCGGTGCCAATTGCGGGTCCTCGGGTAGGTATCGCTCGTAGAAGAGGCGGGTCATGCGAGTCAGGGCTGGGAACCCGCCGCACCATTCGAACAGGGTGGGCTCGCGGTTGGGGTCGTCCACGGGGTCGCGGAAGTCGACGTACCAGTGCATGCCGCTGCAGAACGGCTTGTTCTGCGAGTGACCACAGCGACAGAGGGCGTAGTGCTCATGGGAGGCGCCGTGATTGCGCGCCAGCCGAGCGTTTGCGACTTCGGCGAGAGGGATGCCGCCCGTGATGCGGTAGGGGCCGTCTTTGGTGACTTCGATGTTCGGGTCGCGTTGGTCATCCCAGTCGACGTGGCGCCGTTGCTCTTGTCCGTCGAGCGCGTAGCTGAGGGCTCCGGACGGGCAGTCCCGGACGGCGCGGATGATTTCGTCCATGCGCCCACCGCTGGGCGCCACGAACGGCTCCTGGTCGGCTTGGAACACAGAGGCGAGACGGTCGCTGCAGAGGCCGGAGTGCTGGCAGGTTCCGCGGTTGTCGAGGATCGTGACTTGGACACCGTCGTAGGTGTCGCGGCGGTCCGGGACACGTTTGGGGTCTTTGGCGCTGCGGAAGCCGATGGCGGCGTGGGTGCCGTCGCAGAGCGGTTTGATGGCGGAGCCTCCGCATCGGCACAGGGCCACTTGGGGTCGTGTCGCAATGGCGGCGCCGAGCCAATCCCGGAGGCTGGGGGGGTTGGTGACGAGATATGGCCCGTCAGGGGCGGGTTCGACTCTGCTGTCGAGGCTTGCTTGCAGGCTGCCTAGGTCGGCGAGCCGGGATGCGGCCGCTTCGGGTTCCGCCAGTTGGGTCGCGAGGTCCTGGAGGGCGGCGACGGCCTCGGTGAGCTGAGGTGGGCTGGCCGTCCCGAGCGCGGCGCGAAGCGAGGTTGCTGTCGTGGTGATGGCCCACAGAGGATCTTGCGCACTGTCGATCGGCTTCGCGTCGGCTGGGTCGTGCGCGGCGACGTCGGTGGCGGCGTCATCGTGGAGGGCGTCGGCGAGCGGGCGCAGCACGCTCTCGATCAACCGGCGAGCCGTTCGGACATCCGGCGCCGAGTCGGACTTGGAGGGGGCGAGCACGCTCAGCGTGAGTCGCTGCGTCCGGTCGAACAGGGATGCGAGGTGGCCTGACTTGGTGGTGGAGCGGGCACGGCGGGCGAGTTCTTCGGTTCGGCGGCGGAGCGCCTCGAGGTCTGCGGCGTCGGCTTGGATCGTTGCCGGTGGAACGGTGGAGAGATTCGTGCGGGGCCGTGCCCCCCAGTCCGGGAAGTGGGATTGGAGGTTTTGGACCATGTCGGCGAGGGCGGCCTCAATAGGGGCGAGTTCACTGCCGACTTCATCGGGCCATTTGGAGCGGATCCGTGCGCAGAACGCGGCCGCCTCGTCGAGGCGTTCGGCCAGGAGCGCCCAGGCGGCTTCGCGGTGCGGCATGAGGTAGTCGCTCTCGTAGAACAGCTCGAAGCTCGCGCCGGCGGTTCGGCCTTCGAACTGTGGGCCCACGGGGCGGGTGGTCACGAGTTCGCCCAAGGGTTCGATCACCTGGAACATCAACGCCAGGGTCACGTCTGCGAGCGTTGCCAGCTGAGCGTCGGTCTCCTCGGTGTGGGCGAAGTACCGCTCGAGCATCTGTAAGAGCACCTCGTAGGCGACATTGAACAAGTCGACGCAGCGGGCGGTGACCGTGTTCGTGATCAGCGGGACGTCGACACCGCGTTCGTTCGGTCGGACGTTGGCCGCCAGGACCGGGCGGACGGGATCGAACTTTGGGTTGGCGTTGCGCATCTGCTGGTACTCGTCGAGGATTCCGACGAAGTCTCCGAAGTGTGCGGCGCGCCAGTCGCCCCGGGGGCCTTCTCCTTGTTCGAGGATGGTGTCGATCGCGCGCTGGGCTGAGTCGACGTCAGTGACGGTGACCAATTCGGGCCACCGAAAATTTGCGGCTGTGGCTTGGGCGCGCGGCGGGCCGACGAAGAGCCACTCCTCGCCGAACCTCTCTGCCAGGTGCGCGATTCCGTGTTCGATCGAGCGGTAGAGGTGTCCGATGGTCGCGAAGTCCTGGGAGCGCGGGACGATGTCTGCTTCGGCCATGTGCGGCGCGGCGCGGCCCGTGGCGGCCAACCCTTCGGCGTCGTCGAGGTCCATGCCTTCTGGACGTTCGAGGAACATGAAGTGCTGCAACGCCTCCTCACCGAACGGCAACAAGGCGAGTTGCACGCCGGCGGGATAGTGCTCCGCGGGGTGGGGCAGGTTTGGACGCGCCAAATGCGGTGCGGCGCCGACCGCGGAGAGCAGGTTGTGCACCAGCGCCAGGTGCAGCATCTCCTGGGTGGCGACATGCAGGATCAGCTTGCGCCAACGTGTGACGGCTTCGAGCTCGTCGTCTGAGAGGCCTTCCTCGCCGCGCTGCTTCAACGAGAAAGCGGCGAACAGGTACTGGCACATGATCCCGTGCTCGAGTTCCGCGGCCTCGCACAGCATGTAGATGAGCGCCTCCCGGTGCTCGATCACCAGCGGCGCCTCGCGGCTCGCCTTCCCACCGCGGGTGGCGATCACTTGAGCCAGCGGCCCCTGGTCGGTGCTCGGCGAAACGTCGGCTGTGCCGTCAGTCGGGCTCATGGCGTGGCCCCCATGTGTGGCACACAGAACTGTAGGGCTTACGGTTCGAGCTCGGACCTGACAGTGACGCCCGCCCGGGCGCCTGCCGTTCCGTCCCTGACTGCTCCTAGGACGCGGTTTGGGTAACGCCGACGATGTGTCCCTCGGGGTCATTGAACAGCCCGATGATTGGACCTCCAGGCACCTGGTCCGGGCCTTGCACGCGTGACCCACCGAGAGCTTCGGCACGCTGCAACGCCGCTTCGACATCAGGAACCTCGACGTAGAAGGTGACGTGGTTGGGCGTGTCCGCCGACCCGCCGATGCCCCCGCGGATTCCGGCCCCCTCGACCAATCCGTAACTCACCGGCGCGTCGGGCGCGGTACTGATCTTCCAGTCGAAGAGGTCGGCGTAATACTTCTGCAGCTTCGCCGCCTCCGTCCCCATAACCTCGAAATGGACCACGGGCTGTCCCATCGTCTGCTCCTCTCGGTCCGGCTACCGACTGCCCTCCAATGCTCCAACTACACGGCGCATTGATCACGGGTCGAGCCTGCGGGTCGTGTGAGATCAAGTATTGAACGAAGCGACTGCGTCGGATACCGCGGCGGAGTTCTGCGGGGCATCATGTGGCGACCCCTCGCGAACATGGCGGGTGCGCCATGACAGAGTCTCCTGAGACGCGGTACGCGGAGCATGACGAGCTGCCCTTTCCCTCTCTCCCTCTCTCGCTCCTTGACTGCTGAGGCAGGGCCAGTGAGAGCGTCCATCGAGTCGCACCGGAATAGCGCGATTGTTCGGCCGGTTCTGGCAAGCATGGCGAACGGAAACGACTACAACCAGCGCATCATTGACGAGTTTCGAGCAAACGGCGGGAAGGTCGGCCGCGAGTGGGACGGCTACCACCTGCTGCTACTCCATTCGACCGGCGCCAAGACGGGCCAGCCTCGCGTCAACCCGGTTGGGTACCGTCGCGATAGCGACCGGTTCGTCGTGTTGGCGAGTAACGGCGGAGCGCCGACCCATCCGGACTGGTATCACAACCTGCGCGCAAACCCGCAAGTCACAGTCGAGGTAGGGAACGAGCGGTTCGGCGCAAGCGCCCGAGTCACAATCAATGGCGAGCGAGACCGACTCTGGCGAGAGTTCAAGAAGGAGATCCCGGTCTTGGACGACTACGAGCACAAGACGAGTCGGCAGATCCCCGTGGTCGTGCTCGAGCGCGTCGCCTAGCACGCTCCGACTCCAACATGCCCGCACGCTCAGGCCTGTGCGCGGGGGCGCCAGCCCCCTGGCCTCGAGCTGGCCACTTTCTGACCTACCGGCCACCTCGGGCAATAGACGAATAGAGAGGGACGCCGTCCGGCTCGGAAGCAGCGGCCGCGACCTCGTGGCCGGATCTTCAGCCATCGTCGAAGCGGTCAAGGAGTTGGCTTCGACCAAATCGCTCCAATAAAGCCTCGGCGCCGGGTTCTCATCGGTCGCTCATGCAAGACGGCTTAGGGTTCGCCGATGCATGAGGCCAAGACGCCTTTTCGCGTACGACCGCTGACGATCCTCTTCGCCGTCGCCGCGCTCGTCCTTGTTGTCGTCGCCGTCGTCTATCTGACGATGAGCCACCCGAAGCACGCGCTCCTCTTCTTCGGACTCGCGGTCGCCGCGTTGGTGGGCGCTTGGTTCTCCACCGGGGAATCGCGGCTGCGGCCCTGATCGCGCCTTGTCGAAGACGCAGTCGAAGCGAGAACTTGCGATGGTCGGCCTAGTGGAAGGCATTGAGGTTATGAGGGGCCCGTCTCGGGTGGGTCGTGAACCGGCTGCCTGAGGATCCGCTGCGGCTCGACTGCATCATCCGTGCTGGCATCGTGCATTCGATGGGCGGTGAGGTCTTCCGGGCGTTGGGATTGCGGGGGACCGACATCGCTGTGGTGTCGGCCGAAGTCGACGGGCTCGACGATCTCGCCCGGCCGGGCACGGTCGAAGTCGATGCTCGCGATCTGACGCTTCTTCCTGCGTTTGATGACGCGCACGAGCACCTCATGGAGGCGAGTCGCAACATGATGCTCGTTCCGGTGGACCGGGCACGGAGCATCGAGGAGTTCCTTGGCATGGTTCGCGATGCCGCAGCCCGGTCCGACCCGGGCGAGTGGGTCGTGACGTCGATGGGATGGCATGAATCAGGCCTTGCCGAGAATCGGCTGCCCACGGGTGCAGAGCTCGAGACGGCTGCCCCGCGGAACCCGGTGATTGCGCGTCGAGGCGGGCATCTCGCCGTCGCGAACGCCGAGGCACTGCGTGCCGCCGGTGCGGGACCTGATACCCCCGATCCGCCCGGCGGAAAATACGAACGCGACGCAAGCGGGTCGCCGACTGGGGTGCTTGAGGGCGGAGCCGTTTACCGGGTCTTCGCGCATGCGCCGGAGCTCACGCGGAGCCAGCTCGCCGAGGGACTCGGTCGTGGTTCGGCGGAGTACGCAGCCTTGGGAGTTGGGACGATCCGCGAGGCCATGATCAACCTTGACGAGTTGCTCGCCTATCAGGACGCCGCCGCCTCCGACCGATTGAAGGTCCGCGTGCGGCCAATGATTCGAGTCGGCAATGAGCTCTCAGCCGACGATGCGATCGCCTTCGTTCGCGGGCTTGGCGTGTGCAGCGGTTTCGGTGACGAGCGCCTCCGGATCTGGGGCCTGAAGTTCGTCCTCGACGGTGGCGTCGAGGGCGGTGCGCTGGAGGCGCCCTATACGAACAACCCGAACAACGTCGGGCACCTCAACTGGGATCCCGCCGACATGACGCGTGTCTGCGCCGATGCGGTACAGCGGGGATGGCGTATCGGCACGCACGCCGCGGGCGACCGTGCCGTCAGGATCCTGCTCGATGTGTACGAGGCCGTGGTCGCGGAAGTCGGACCGCTGTCGCCGTGGACCCTCGTCGTCGAGCACGCCCTCCTCAGCGACGCGACGCAGCGCGAACGCGCCGTGAAGGGAGGATTCGGCATCACCGTGCAGCACGCCCTGCTCTGGAACATGGGCAGCGAGATGCTCGAGACCTGGGGACCCGACCGCACTCGTGACGCCAACCCCCTCGATGCGTGGCTCGCGGCAGGCGCGAACCTCGCCGCAGGGACCGACACCGCCCGCCCAATCAATCCCATGACGAACGTGTGGGGCATGGCCACCCGCGCCACAAAGTCGGCCGGCGTGCAGGGCCCTGAACACGCCATCCAGGTCACGACAGCCCTCGAGCTGTACACGAGCAGAAGCGCGCAGCTCAACTGCGAAGCCAATCGGCGAGGCACGATCGCTCCGGGCAAGGTCGCGGACCTCGTCGCCTACCCCGTTGATCCGGTCGCGGTGCAACCCGACGAGCTCGAGCAGCTCGTACCGGCCTTCACGGTCGTCGCAGGGCGGGCCACCCACGATCCCGAGGGCCGACTCGCGATCTGATCACGGTCGCGCCCCGACGAGTGCAAAAGCGCTCAGATGCAAAACCGGAGAAAGTCGCCAAGGGACGGCGAGCAGGGCGACAAGCCGATCGAGAGCTGGCTGACGAGGCCATCAAAGAGAACCCGGAGGATCAGACGCGGCGAGAGTCCTTCGAGCTCGACCTGATGGAGGAGGGGCGCTCACAGGAAGGCGAGGACATTGATCTAGAGGAGGAAGCCGAGCACCACGACGAGAAGTAGCCGCAACCGACGTACCGCTGTGTGGTTTCTGGCCTCACCAAGAGCTAGCGCGCCGAGAGCGAATGCATAACCGGCGATCCGCGCCTATCGGACAGTCGGCTGGGTCCGCGCGAAGCCTCCATATCTCCCAATCCGCGCTCGACCTCGCGTACAAAACGCGCGCACCGAACATCACGAGCCGTGCGCATGTGAGGCGCACAGATGGGCACATCTGTGCTCGGTTGCTCGACGGTACAGATCGCCGGCTATGTGAGCCGTGGATGCCCGTGAGAGAGCGTCGTTCTGTGCGGTGGGTCGGTGCTTTGACTCTCGGTGGGCCCGTCGTTTCGATGAGCTCGCGCGGCGTGCATCCGCGACGGTCCAGTCTGGCCAGCCCGATGCCGGCACCGTGTGTTGTGGGAAACTCTGTCAGGCCGTAATAGAGCACCTGGGTGGAGCATGGGACCGGGTGAGGTCGATGAGCGCGGCGTTGCCGACAGGGACGGTGACCTTCCTCTTCACTGACTTGGAGGGCTCGACGCGCCTGTGGGAACAGCATCCGGAGGCGATGCAGGAGGCGTTGGCCCGCCACGACGAGCTTCTTCGTGGCGCGGTGGAGTCGCACGGTGGGCATGTCGTCAAGTCAACGGGCGACGGCGTCCACGCGGTCTTCGCGAGCGCGCTCGAGGCGTTGGAGGCGTGCTTGGACGCGCAGCGGGCGTTGGCTCGGGAGCGTTGGCCAATGAGCACGGGGGCGCTGGCGGTTCGTATGGGTGTGCATTCTGGCGAGGCTGAACTCCGGGATGGGGATTACTACGGGTCGGTCTTGAACCGTGCGGCGCGTCTCACCGCGGTCGCGCATGCGGGCCAGGTGCTGGTGTCCGACAGCGTCGAGCCGCTGGTGCGGGGCGGGCTTCGGGGCGAAGCCACGTTGGTGGATCTCGGCGTGCATCGGCTGCGCGACCTCGCCGATGCGTTGCGAGTGTTTCAGCTTGTGCACCCGGATCTCCCCAGTGGGTTCGCCCCGCTGCGGTCGCTGGACGGGTGTCCGGGCAACCTGCCTCGACAGGTCACGACCTTCGTGGGCCGTGACCGCGACCTCGAGACGGTGAGCGAGCTCGTGCGGCAGCGGCCGCTCGTGACCCTGACCGGCGTCGGTGGTGTCGGCAAGACCCGCCTTGCGCTCGAGGTCGCGTCGGAGGTCGCGCCCGACTTTCCCGACGGCGTGTGGTGGTGCGAGCTCGCGCCGGTGAGCGACCCGGCGGCGCTGTGGGACGTTGTGGCCGGCACGCTCGGGGTGCCACCACCGGCGGGTCGACCGCTCGACGAGCGGGTGCTCGAGTACTTGGCACCCAAGCGGTTGTTGATGCTGCTCGACAATTGCGAGCACCTGCTCGATGGGGTCGCCCGCCTCGTCGACCCGGTGACACAGCAATGTCCGGGGGTGGCGGTGTTGGCCACGAGTCGTGAGGGACTGGCGCTGGTCGGGGAACAGATCATCGCGGTGCCGTCGCTGGATCTGCCTGCGGGCGAGGTGGCGGCCGACGCGTTCAGGCGCGCGGACGCCGTGCGACTCTTCGTGGAGCGTGCGCGCGATGTGAAGCGTGAGTTCGTGCTGACCGAGTACAACGCGCCGGCAGTGGCGCAGTTGTGTCGTCGCCTCGATGGGATCCCGCTGGCGATCGAACTGGCCGCGGCACGCGTCCGCACGCTGACACCCCAGGAGCTGGTGGACCGGTTGGACCAGCGCTTCCAGCTGCTCACTCGAGGCCGTCGTGCCAAGCTCGAGCGTCACCAAACCTTGCGTAGCACCATCGACTGGTCCTACGAGCTGCTCAACCCGACAGAGCGCGTCGCATTAGACCGACTGTCGGTGTTCGCAGGAGGTTGCGATCTCGTCGCGGCCGCCGCGTTGCTCTGCGACAGTGGGCTGGCTGCCGGGGACATCACGGATGTGCTGGGTCAGCTGGTCGAGAAGTCCCTGGTCGTCGTCGACGCCGAGGACGATGTCGGGACTCGCTACTCGCTGTTGGAGACGATCCGCCAGTATGCCAACGAACACCTCGAAGCCCGCGGCGCGGCCGCGGCGCTTCGATGCCGGCACGCTGAGCACTTCGTCGCCGTGGCCGAGAAGGCGGGGCCGCGCCTGCGCAGCCAGGACCAGCTGGCCTGCTGGGCCGCGGTGGCACCCGAGATCGATAACTTCCGCGCCGCGCTCGACTGGGCCGTCGAGGCCGGCTCGGCCGACCACGCCCTCCGCGTCGTCGCACCCTTGGCGGTTTCCTACATCCCGGTCGGCTACGCCTCGATGGCCTGGGCCGACACTGCGTGCGCAATCCCCGGAGCCGCCGACCACGAGCTCTTCCCGGCGGTACTCGCCTGGGCAGCCTGGGGCAAAGTCATGCACGGCGACGCCGACCGCGGCCGTCAGCTCGCCACAGAAGCCCAAGCCGCCCAGCTACGCCTCGGCACCCGACATCTGTGGGTGCACATGGCGTCGGCGACGGCCGCCTTCTTCACAGGCGACCTCGACCGTGCCCGCGACCACGCCGAGGAATGGGTCCGGCTCGCCCGCGCGACCGGCGATCCCTACGAGCTGTCCCACGCGCTGCTCATGCTCGCTGGGACCCTGCTCCCGCCGAACAACGTCGACGCCGCGGTCGGGGCCGCCGAAGAGGCGGTTGAGGTCGCCCGCGACGGCGGCATCCTCACCGCGCTTTCGACCGGGCTCGCACTCCTCGCGGGCTGGCTGAGCGCTGATGATCCGGAGCGGGCGACCGAGATTCTCGAGGAAGGGCTCGAGGTAGGCCGCCTCGCCGGGGACCACCAAGCGCTCGCCCTGGCCGATTTCGCACGCAGCTGGCTCGCCATTCGACGCCGGGATTGGCACGCCGCGCTTCGAGCCGTGCGCGATTCGGCCGAACAGAAGTTGGCGCTCGGTGACATGACTGGCATCGGTGGCGTCTTCGGCGCCGCAGCGATGGCACTTGCAGGGGTGCAAGCCTACGAATCGTCCGCAGTGCTCTTCGGAGCCAAGGACCCCGGAGGGACCGAACTCTGGCTCTGCGAAGTCGCGCGAACCGAAGCGACACTCATCGACCAGCTCGGCGCCGACCGCTCCGCCGCCTTGCAAGCACGCGGTGCCACCATGACCCCCACCGACGCGGTCACCTATCTACGTGCCGAAGCCAAACGCGTCCTCAGCGACCACCTACCGAGAGCACAGAACGAACCGCCAGAATGACGTTCGGAACGTGCATTCATGCGCACCGATCGGCACCTCGGGCGGGGTCGTGTCGGAGGAGCATCATGTGCATCGAGGCGAAAGGGGGGCAGCATGCGGGAAGGAACGATCACGATGCCCGACGGCCGACAGTTGGGCTACGGCGAGCACGGTGATCCTGGCGGGATGCCGATCATCTATAACCACCCGATGCCAGGCTCCCGTAGCTTCAACCTCGATCCTGAGGCCCTAAAGGCGCATGGCGCCCGTGTGCTGTCTCTCGAGCGGCCTGGCCTCGGCTTGTCGACACGTGCACCCGGCCGCACGTTGCGCGACTGGGCGGCTGACGTCCTCGCGTGCGCCGACGCGCTCGGCTTCGAGCGCTTCGCGGTGGTCGCGGTGTCGGCCGGCGGCCCGTACGGCTGGGTAGTTGCGCACGATGCGCCCGATCGCGTCACTCGGCTCGGACTCGTCTGTGCAAGCGGCCCCATCCTCGAGCACCCGGAGTTCGACGAGCAGCTCGAAGGCCAGTTGAAGGCGCTTCTGCCCTTGGCTCGTCAAGACCCCCAGACCGCCGAGGCGCTGTTGCGCGAGTTCTTAGCAGCATCTGCTGAGAGCTACCGCGACGACCCTGACAGGTTCTTCGAGGAGTGGCTGCAGGGATGGCCGGAAGATCAGCGTCCGCTTTACCGGGAGGCGAAGGACAGGTGGATGTCCGCTCTCGAGGCCGTCTATCGGGATACCGAGGGCTTCGCTGACGACATCGTCGCCGGCCTCCAATGGACCTTCGATCCAACCGACATGCGGGTCCCGGTGCGAGCGTGGCACGGCAATGCCGACAAGTCGGCGCCAATGGGCTTGACCCGCCTTGTCGTGGACCGTGCCCGTGGCGAACTCGTCGAGTATGAGGGGGTCGGGCACTACCTCGGACCCGAGTACCACGACGAGTGGATCCGCTGGCTCGTTCGCGAGGAGTAAGCCGGGAGTGTGACCGGCCGCGTGTCGGCAGTACTGATCGCACCGCCGGCTGTACACAGGTCATCACGCCCGCCGCTCAGAACACGCGCACCGAACCATCGCGCTATGAAGGCTCCGGTGAGCACATATCGGCACGTATGCGCTCGGGCTGCTCGGCGGGCATGGAACGCCGGTTCGGGCGCTCGTGAGAACCAGGATCCGCTCGTGGTTCTGTACGCGTCCCTGAGCCGGCGATCAGAGATACGTCGCTGATCGTTGATGGCTAGAAACTCGTGCGGTGCCAGTTCCACCGGACGTCGCGAGAAGCAGCCATCTCCTCATCGCCTTGCTCAGGCGCGATCATGACGTCGCGCTTGCAGTTCGCGAACTGACCGATGACGAGTTTTCGTGACTGAGGTCTCACTTCCCTGCGGCCAGAATCCATCTCGACGTTCTGCACGTAGGAATCTGTCGTGTGGCGGGTAGCGGGTGCTCCGCCGCCGGGGCTTCGAGGCTCGGCGTCTCGAGGACGGGTTCCCGGAATGGAGACGTCTGGGCTGCCGGTGGCGGTCGGGTACGAGCACGAGGGAGATCAGTGACCGAAGCGCTACCGGTGGACGCGGAGGAGCTCCGTGAGGAGGTTAGGGTCAAGTACCGGGCGGTCGCGACCGCTCCGAGGGCCACGTACCACTTTCATACTGGGCGCGTGGCGGCGGAGCGCGTCGGCTACGCCATGGGGTTGGTCGATTCCCTGCCCGAGCGCGCGGTCGAGTCCTTCGCGGGAGTCGCCAACCCGTTCGAGCTCCGCCCGCTCAAATCGGCAGAGCGCGTGGTCGACGCCGGTTCCGGCGCAGGTTTCGACTCCTTCGTCGCTGTCCGCCAGGTCGGGCCCCAGGGTTACGTGGTCGGGGTCGACATGACCTCCGAGATGCTCGACAAGTCGAGGGGATCCGCCGAGATTCTTGGGCTCCAAAATGTGGAGTTTCGCAAGGGACTGCTGGAAGCGATGCCGGTCGAAGACGGCTGGGCCGACGTTGTCATCTCGAACGGTGTGATCAACCTGTGTCCCGACAAGCCGGCGGTGTTCGGCGAGATTCGCCGGGTGCTTCGGCCCGGCGGCTACCTGCAGTTCGCCGACATCGCGAACGGCAAGCCCGTTCCGCCGGAAGCGCTCCGCGACATCGACCTCTGGACCGGCTGAATTGCTGGGGGCCTGCCGTGCGCAGGCTGGAAGGCGATGCTCGACGAGGTCGGCTTCGTTGACGTCACCATCGGAGAGCCCATCGACACGTTCCGCGAGTCGGAGGGCGAAGAGAAGGCCAGGGCGTACGAGGTGTTCGGCTACTCCTTCCTCGCCCGCAACCCGGGGTGAAAGAGATCGTGACAGATGGAACCAGAAACGAGGGCCAAACGACGGCACCAGAACTGCCGTTCCGCGCTTGAGTTCCGCGCTCCGAACGCGCGAACAGAACGTCACCCGGAGGAGTCGGGCTCCGCGTACTGATCGGCACATCTGTGTGCTCACTACCGGTAGCTCCGACTCGTCGGCTTCGGGTTACTGCACTTGCCTCGTAACCAGGTTTGCTCTCTGCGAGCAACCTGGTGTCGGCCGGCCGAGCGTTTTGACCGGCGGTCGGCCGGCCGGCATCAGAAAGGCGTCCTACTGCCTGCGAACAGGCGCGGCCCGTCGGCTAGCGTCCCCGATCTGTCGGGTAGCAGTAGAGGAGTTCCCTGCCACCCGGCGCATAAGGGCAGGAACCTGCGATCTAGGGCTCTTGCTTTGGTTCCCGCCGAGATCATCTCCGCGCACTTGGATGGTCTCGACGGGAGAGAATGTGGAAGGCGGGAGACTGACCGGGTGTCCCGCCTTCCGCGTGCAGCCGCAAACGTCGGCGCGACGCGGTCGACTTAGTAGGACCTGTCTAAGCCACGTTGTCACGCGTTGGCGTTGGCCTCGTGGTGCGAAGCGCACGTGGCACTTTGGACGGAAAGTTCCTCTCTGAAAGCGGAGCCGTACAGGGAGAAGGGCGCGAGTGAACT
>Ga0066388_100000928_pt1 | contig 15385 bp, 10 predicted proteins | sample PanSoiMetaGPlot6_FD_64539 | JGI IMG/M metagenome (GOLD analysis project Ga0066388, IMG submission 64539) | Tropical forest soil microbial communities from Panama analyzed to predict greenhouse gas emissions - Panama Soil - Plot 6 (Hybrid Assembly) | ecosystem: Environmental > Terrestrial >... | reverse complement strand
CCTTTCTGCCTGGCAATCAGCTGCACGAGCTTGTCGGCGCGCTCGATAAATGGCGCGCCATTCTGCAAAGCGCGCGCCGCAGAAGCCGGCCGCGTCAGCGACTGCGCCGCCTCGGCATATTTCTCGAACGGCACCAGATCTTCGGGCTTGGCGCCGAGCTTGACGCACAGATCGAAGACGAAGTTGTAGACCGAGCGCGAGGTCGCGATATCGCTGTGCACCGCTTCTTGCGCCGTGCGCATACCGTCCTTGGTGACGCAGCGGTAATTACCCGCCAGCAGCATGGCCCATTTCGCCAGCGGCACGAATATCGAATCGTAGACCTTGAGCTTGACCGGCAGTTGAATCTTGCCTTCCGGCGTGTCGTAGCGGATCGCTTCGATCTCGTCCTGCAACTGGCGCAATATCGCTGTTGATTTCTCATCCGCGAAGCGCGCCACCTTGAAGTTAGTCGGCAAGGTGACCATCAGGACATTGACCTTCTCATCCGGCGGCCGGATCGCCTGCGGATCGGGGCTGTTCAAGGTGATGGTGGCGGGATCGAACGAATCCCATACGCTGGGATCGGTATAGGCGGGCTTGAGCGCCTCGTAATCGAGACCTGGGATACGTTTGACGTATGGCAGCGGCGGCATGTTCATGATCGACATGCATGGCACGCGCGATTTGGCCACCGCGTCGAGGAGCTCGCGCACGCCGGGAGAGCGATACTGCGGCTCCTGCATGGCTAGTCCGACAAGATCATAATCTTTCGGATTGACACCGGCGGCAGGCCCAGCGGTGACCTTTCCCGGAAGCTTGCGCGAGTCGAGTTCAATCGGCTCCTTGCGCCCGCGCACTGGCAAGCGCACGCGAAAGCCTTCGCTATTGATCAGATCGGCCTCCGCGGGAAGACAAACCAAATGCAGCTTGTGTCCGCCAAATAGGATTTTGGACGCCAGAAGCGAACCATAAGACGCGCCCATGATCAGTATTTTGTAGGTCCCCGGCATAACGCACCTCCTCAACAGAAAACGGCCGGTTCTCGCACGCGCTAGATCGGCGGACCGGTCGCCGCCGATCGTTGCTTTTAATGAATGGTATTGGCCCGGCCAGGGCTAAGCAATGCACACCGCTAGGCAATGCGGGCGGCGGCGCTTGGCGCCGCCGCCCTTCGCTGTTGCTCGTTAAAGGCTAGGTATTGGTATCGCCGCCGCCGAAGTCACTGGGCGGGCTCCATGAGGGCATCGGTCCCGGTTCCGCGGCGGGCATTGAGGGAGCCGCGGGTTTCGGGGCCGAGCGACGTTTGGGGGCAGCCTTGCGCGCCGACTTCTTCTTGGTCGACCGCTTCGCTGCCGCTTTCAACGTCCTGCGCTTCTTGCGGGCCGGAGCGGCCTTCTTCTTTTTGGTGGACCGTTTCGCCTTTTTCCTCTTCGCCATGATCGACCTCCCGATCCTGCTAACGATTTAAAACTCGTGCTGTCTTAACGTCGAGACCGGCATCTGACACGCGCTACGACACCCCGATCTGACACTCGGCCAAGGCTTAATAAGCGAGCCGTAATAAGCAACCCTTGCTCAACCGGCTGCCGTCGAAGGGTGCATCGCCGGGTTGGTCGCCTCCTCCAGGCGATTCCCCTGCAGCACCGGCGGACAAGGCCCGCCAGTAGCCCAGTCGATCAACTCGACCGTATGGACCGCCGGAAGGTCCGTGCCCGCTGCGATCTGCATGATGCAACCGAGATTGCCGGCTGCGATCACGTCAGGCCGCAATCTCTCGATAGTCCCGACTTTGCGCTCGCGCAACCTCCTTGCGATGTCCGGCTGCAGAATATTGTAGGTCCCCGCCGAGCCGCAGCATAGGTGACCTTCCGGCACATCCTTCACGACGAAATCAAGTTTGCTGAGAATCTCCTTGGGTTCTCGAATCACGCGCTGGCCGTGTTGCAAAGAACAAGCCGCATGGTAGGCGACGACGAGTTTGGCGTCGTCGCGGCGGCGCTTAAGCGGCAACGCGGCGGCATATTCGCTGATATCTTCGGCGAGTTTTGCTATGCGCGCGGCGCGCTCGGCATAGGCGGGATCATGACGCAGCATGAAACCGTAATCCTTGACCGTCGTGCCGCAACCGGACGCTGTGATCACGATCGCGTCGAGATCCCCGAGCGCGCTCCAGGCGTCGATATTGGCGCGGGCCTGCGCTAGTGCCTGCGCTTGGCGGCCCATGTGGTGGGCCAGCGAGCCGCAGCAGCCCACGCCTTCGGCGATCACGACCTCGACGCCATGGCGGGTCAAGAGCCGGATGGCCGCGCCATTGAGTTCCGGCGCCAGCACGTCGTTGACGCAGCCGGCAAGAAGCGCGACGCGCGCCCTGCGGCCGGAAGCGCGCGCCGCTGGGAAGGTCTGTGCCGGTCGTGGTGCATGTGGTCGCCGCCACGGCGACAGGTGCAGCATCGCGGCCAATCGTCCAAACCCCAAAGCGGCGGCGAGCGGCGCCAGCGGCTTGGCCAATCGCGCCACGTAAGCGGCCGCCCGAAAACGCCGCGGATACGGCATCACGTTTGCCAAAAGCGCGCGCATCAGGCGCTCGGCGGGCGGGCGGCGATAAGTGCGCTCAATGTGGGCGCGCGCATGATCGACCAGGTGCATGTAGTGCACCCCGGACGGGCAAGTCGTCATGCAGGCAAGACAAGATAGGCAGCGATCGATGTGGACAGCGACCTCGGCCGTCGCCGGCCGGTCGTGCTCGAGCATGTCCTTGATGAGGTAGATGCGCCCGCGCGGCGAGTCGAGCTCGTTGCCATCGAGCACATAGGTTGGACAGGTGGCAGTGCAAAAGCCGCAATGCACGCAGGCGCGCAGGATCTTTTCCGATTCTGCGACATCAGGATTGGCCAGCTGCGCGAGCGTGAAATTAGTCTGCATTGTGAATATTCGAAATCATACGCCGGCCCACATGCGGCCAGGATTGAGAACGCCTTGCGGATCGAAGCCTTTGCGCACACGCTGCGTCAAAGCCGCAAGCGGCGCCGGCTCCGGCATGAAGACGGCGACCTTGGCTCGGACTGCGGCCGGCGCGCGAATGAGCGTCGCGTGGCCGCTGGCCGCCGCCACGGTCGCATGGATGAGCGGCGCCTGCGCATCGTCGCTGCGCGGCAAGGCCGCCCAGAGGAGGCCGCCAGCCCAATCGTAGAGGATTTCGCCGTTCGCTTTGTCGGCGAGTACGCGGCCGATTTCGGCGCCGCGCGCGGGCGCCGTCGAAATGCGCCAAATATCGGCGCCGCCGCGCGAACCCTTGGCGGCAAACGGCGTCACGTCGCGGATGGCGCGCCACAGCGCACGCGACGCTGCTTCGTCGAGGGCGGCGAGCGCGCCGAACGAACCAAGGAGCTTTTCCAGCACCGATTTCCGCTGCTCAACCGATGGCGCGACACCTTCGAGCCGCAATGCCGTGACTGCAGCCCCAGCCGACGCGGTCTCCGTCACATCGGCCGCCACCGCCGCCGGCAAATGCGCTGCCGCCGAGACATCGGCATAGGACCCCATCGCGGCGCCCATCATCTTAACGGCCGTTGCAGCATCGGGGCCGCACACGAGGATCGACCGCTCGGTCTCCGCTTTCGGCAGCGTCTTGATCGTGACATCGGTCATCGCCGCGAGCGTGCCCCAGGACCCCGACATCAGTTTGCAAAGGTCGTACCCGGTGACGTTCTTGACCACTCGGCCGCCGGACTTGAATGTCTCGCCGCGGCCGGAAACGGCGGAAAAGCCGAGGAAATGGTCGCGCGCCGCGCCGGCCTTGATTCGCCGCGGGCCGGACAAATTGGCGGCGATCGCCCCGCCGATGGTGCCGGCACCGACTTCGCCGCCCAACAGGGCGCCATAGTCCATTGGCTCGAACGCAAGTTCCTGGCGTTTTTCCGCAACCAAGGCTTCGATCTGCGTGAGTGGCGTCCCGGCTTTGGCCGAGAGCACCAGTTCCGCCGGCTCGTAGAGCGTGACACCGCTAAGTTCGGAAAGGTCGAGCGTCGCATCCCATTGCGCGGCGCGGCCAATCGCGCGCTTGCTACCGCGACCAATCACTTCCAGTGTTTTGCCTTGCGCCAGCGCCCAGGAAATCGCTTCCTCGACTTGTTTAGGCTCGTGCGGCCGTAGTGGTTCAGTCATTGCGGCACCGTCATTCGGCAGCTTGCGGCGCGTCGGCGAGCCGCGAAAACGACGGCATGATCTCGCGCGCGAAGCGCTGCAGCTGGGCGGGTCCGCCAGCGAATGTGAGCAAAATGTAGTGCGCCCCGGCTTGCCGCAGGCTTTCGAGCCTTGCGCAAATTTCATCCGGCGTGCCGAAAAGCGCATGTTCCTCGGTGCCCCCCACTTTGTCGGCATAAGCAAGTACGTGCGAGCCCGCTTTGGCACCCTCCGCACTGCTGGGCGTGCGCGAAACTTCGACGGTTCGTCTTGTGTAAGCGGCCTGGCGGCGGAGCGCTGCTTGCTTGTCGGCGGCGTCGTTAGCAACATAAATCTGGCGCGCGACCGCGACCTGCATTTGATCAAACGAGAGGCCATGCGCTTTGCGCTCGGCTTGATAGAGCGCGATGCGTTCGGCGATCAGCTCCGGTGCAGCATATTGATCGAGAATCAGATTGAAACCGCGTGCGGCGGCGCGGCAGATCGAACCGGCACTGCCGGCGGCAACCCAGAGCGGCGGATGCGGTTGCTGCGCCGGCGGCGGCTCGACCACGATGTCTTCGAACCGCCAGAACCGGCCGCGATGCGAGAACCGGCCCCGCTCGCTCCAGGCGCGGATCATCACTTCAAGCGCCTCGTCGAAACGCGCCTCCGCTTCTTCGGGCGCGATCTGAAAGCCTTTGAACTCGCTGTGGCGATAGCCTTTGCCAATGCCGAGGTCTAGCCTGCCGCCGGAAATCAGATCGAGCGTCGCCGCCTGTTCTGCCAGCAAAACGGGATTGTGCCACGGCAGCACCATGACCGCCGAGCCAAGACGCAATCGCGTGGTGCGCATGGCGAGCGCGGTCAAAAGCATCAGCGTCGCGGAAACCTGATTCCAGCCGGTGAAATGATGCTCGACCAAAAAACTTGATCGGAAACCGAGCCGCTCGGCCGCGACGTTGAAATCGAGATAGTCGCGAAAGCCCTGCCCGCTTTCCGGACCGAGATCGCCGCTATTCGCCTGCGCCGACGTGAACAGACCAAATTGCATGGTTTTATCAGCTGGCCTTATTTGAGGGCTTTATTGGATGGCATATGTCTTGGCTCGCGCGTTTCGTTGCGAAATTTCAAAACCGCGGCAGATCGGGAAATGCGACCCGGCCGGCATGCACGTGCATGCGCCCGAGCTCAGCGCAGCGGTGCAATGTTGGAAACACCTTGCCGGGATTAAGCAGACTTTTGTCGTCGAACGCACATTTTAGCCGCTGCTGCTGATTGAGATCGGTCTCCGAAAACATCGTCGGCATCAGGTCGCGCTTCTCGACGCCGACCCCGTGTTCACCGGTCAAAACCCCGCCAACCTCGACGCAGAGCCGCAAAATGTCGGAACCGAATTGTTCAGCGCGCTCGAGCTCGCCCGGCTTGTTGGCGTCATAGAGAATGAGCGGATGCAGATTGCCATCGCCGGCGTGGAATACATTGGCGCAACGTAAATCGTATTTCGCCGATAGTTCCTGCATCCGCCGCAGCACCAGTGGCAGTTTGGCGCGCGGTATCGTGCCGTCCATGCAGTAATAGTCGGGCGAGATGCGGCCGACCGCAGGGAACGCCGCTTTGCGCCCGGCCCAGAACAGCAGCCGCTCTTGTTCAGAATTCGAAATCCGGCAAGTCGCCGCGCGGCATTGTTTGGCGATCTCCTGCACGCGTTCAAGCAGGTGATCGACCTCGGCGGCCGGACCATCGAGCTCGACGATCAGCAGAGCTTCGACGTCGAGCGGATAGCCCGCATGGACGAACTGTTCGGTCGCGTGGATGGCCGGACGGTCCATCATCTCCATGCCGCCCGGAATGATGCCGGCACCGATGATCTTGGCGACGCACTCGCCGCCATCTTCGGAAGCGGCAAAGCCGATAATCGCGGCGCGCGCGGTCTGCGGCCGCTTAAGAATGCGCACCGTCACCTCGGTGACGACGCCGAGCAGACCCTCCGAGCCGGTAACGATGCCCATGAGATCATAACCGCCGGAATCGAGATGCTTGCCGCCAAGCCGAATGATCTCGCCCGTCATCAGCACCAATTCGCAGCCAAGCACGTTATTGGTCGTCATGCCGTATTTGAGGCAATGCACGCCACCGGAATTTTCCGCCACATTGCCGCCGATGGTGCAGGCGATTTGCGAGGATGGATCGGGCGCATAATAGAAGCCGGCCGCTTCCACCGCCTGCGACACCGCAAGATTGGTGACACCCGGCTCGACCACGGCGACGCGGTTGTCATAATCGATCTCGCGGATGCGATTGAATTTCGCAAGGCCGAGGAGCACGCCGTCACCGAGCGGCAGTGCGCCGCCCGATAGCGAGGTGCCGGCGCCGCGCGGCACTACTTTGATGCCTTCGCGATGACAGAATCGCAGCACCGCCGCCACCTGCGCGGTGGTCTCCGGCAGCACGACCACCATGGGAAGCTGGCGGTAGGCGGTCAGGCCGTCGCTTTCGAACGGTCGCATCGCCAGCTCGGAGGCGATTACGCCCTCCCCGGGCACAATGCTCTTGAGCGCCGCAACGATTTCGGCGCGGCGCTCGAGAACGCTGCCATCGGCCTGCGGCATCGTAAGCGGCATCAGATCCTCCTGAACGTTTCGGCTCGTATTATAGCGCCATGGCGGAGCGCCGCGCATGCCTCCCCTGCATTGATGGGCCGTCGGCATTGACAGGCCGCGTTAGGCTCGCTTCAACGGCAGCGTGCATACGCGCCGTATCACCCACGCCGCGGCGCTTTCAAATGGGAAAAATTGAATGAAACGAACGCTTCTTGCGGCCGCCGCAATTATCGCCGTGATTGCCAATCCAGCGATGTTGCAAAAAGCCGCAGCACAGGATGTCGAGAAAGGCCAGCACGCTTTCAACAAATGCTCGCCGTGCCACGCCATCGGCCCCGCTGCAGAAAACAAAGTGGGTCCGCAGCTGAACGGGCTCGATGGCCGCCATGCCGGCGCGGTCGCGGACTTTAATTATTCGGACGCCAATAAGAACTCAGGCCTTGTGTGGAACGAGGCGACGTTCAAGGACTATATCAGGAGCCCGCAGGCCAAGGTGCCGGGGACAAAAATGGCGTTCGCCGGCATCACCAACGCCCAAGAGATCGACGATTTGTGGGCCTATCTCAAACAATTCGATGCTGATGGCGAGATCAAAAAATAGATCGGCGCCGGCGTATTGATCCAACGCAAAACGACCACCGCTCACGTGCGATATAATGGTCGGAGGCACAGGCGCAAAGCAGCATCAGACAGCAAGGAGACGCCATCATGATCAAAGACATTATCGTCAATCTGAGCGTCACCAAAGAGGGCAGCACGGTCGGAAGTTACGCCGTCTCGGTCGCCGCCGCCTTGCAAGCACACCTCACTGGCGTTGCTTTTATTTACGATCCCGTCGTGCCGATATCCGGCGCCGGATACATCCCCGTCGAAGTCATTGAGACCCAGCGCGCCGACAACGAAACCGCTGCCGAAGCCGCCCTCAAGAGCTTCAATACCGCGGTCGATCGGTCGGGAATTTCCGCCGAACCGCTGATGAAGAACGCAAGCCTCTCCGGCGCTGGCGATCAGTTCGCCCGCATGGCACGACGTTTTGATCTCGCCATAGTCGGGCAAGCCGACCCGGAAATGAGCACGACGGAACAGATCATCGGCGAAACCACGCTGTTCGAATCTGGCCGCCCGCTTATCATGGTGCCCTATATCCAGAAGACGCCCTTTAAACTCGACAACGTGATGATTTGCTGGGACGGCAGCCGCACCGCCGCCCGCGCCGTTGCCGATGCCATACCGATTATTCGTAAAAGCGGCCGTGTCGAAATCGTCATCGTCGCCAACGAACGGGGCAAGGAAGACGAAATCGAGGGCGCCGATATCGGCCAGCATCTCGCTCGCCACGAACTCAACGTGGATGTCCACCGCATTTCCGGCGGTAATATCGATGTCGCCGATGCGCTGTTGTCACACGCCGCCGACAGCGGCGCCGATTTCATGGTGATGGGCGGCTACGGCCATTCACGGCTGCGCGAGTTTGTGCTCGGCGGCGTGACCCGTTCTATTTTCGAGTCGATGACGGTGCCGGTGTTGCTTTCGCATTAGCTGTGCGCTGGCCCGCGTTCAATCGTCTCCAATCATTGTTTGCACGACCAAGCCGCGCGCCCGCGGATCGAGTAGGCCCAGCGCGCGTAAAGTGGTCAAAGCGAGCGATTGCACCAATTCGCGCTCGCGCCCGGCCGGCGACGGCGCCAACGGCCCGATCGTTCCTTCCACTAGGAGGCCGAGCACAGCGACGCCTGCGAGTGCGGCGTCCTGCTCAGGCAGATGCCCGCTTGAAATCGCGGCGCGCACGCGGGTTGCAAATTCGTCAGCGAGTGCTTTGCGAAACTTCAGCCGGACCGGATCAAGTTTAGCATCGACCGGCTCGGCGATCGCGGCGAAGGCAAACCGGCGATCGCGCAGCACGCGAGCGGCAAAGCTCATGATCGTGCAGGCAAGCGCGGAGAGCGGGCCGGGCGCGTTGTCGGCGGCGCGGCGCACAGCGGCAATCTCACGTCCGGAAATTTCCGCAAGCACAGCCGCGATCAAATCGGTCTTGCCGGGAAAGTAGCGATAGACCGTGCCCGCAGCGATGCCGGCGCGCCGTGCGACCGCAGCGATTTGCACCGCCGCCATGCCGCCTTCGCTTGCCGCCTGGCGCGCCGCGGCAATGATCGCCGCACGCCGGGCCGCAAGCCGGCGTTCGACATTTTCGGTCCGGCGATAAGGCATTTGTGCCAAAAACAAACGCGATGGAGAGACGCGCCTAACAACTGAACCACGATTCAAAATGCCGGGCAACGCTACTTGGTCGCGCGACATCTATGGTTTTGCACTTTGGCGCGACGGCCTCCTCTGGCATGACAAACGCAGACGCGCCTTGCGCAGGGGAGAAACATTATGAAGGCCAAGCACGTTTCGGCCATTGCGTCCGCCATCTGCCTTGCATGGGCAATGGCGGCGCTGCCGTGCCGCGCCGACGATTATCCGTCGCATCCAATCATCATGATCGTGCCACTAGCGCCCGGCGGCTCGACCGACACGTTGGGGCGGATCATGGCACAGGCTATGCGGCCGACGCTCGGGCAGTCGGTTGTTGTTGAAAACACCGCCGGTGCAGCCGGCACGATTGGCGTCACCCGTGCTGCTCGGGCGACGCCGGACGGCTACACCGTGCTATGGGGCATGTGGGGAACCAATGTCGCCAACGGCGCGATCTACTCGCTCGATTTCGATCTCTTGAACGATTTTGAGCCGGTCGCGCTCGTCGCCACCCAGCCGTTCTTGATCGATGCCCGCAAGACCATGCCGGCCAACAATCTCAAAGAGCTGGTCGTCTGGCTTAAGACCAATGCCGAAAAGGCCTCCATGGGCACATCCGGCGTCGGCAGTCCAAGCCACGTCGCCGGCGTGTTGATGGAGCAATTGGTTGGGGTGAACTGGCAGATGATCTCATATCGTAGCGCCGGCTTGGCGACGCAGGATCTGCTCGCCGGCATCACCGACATCCAATTGGATACGCCGGCAGTGTCGCTCACGCATGTACGATCCGGTGACCTTAAGGCCTATGCGGTGACCGCCAAGGACCGCATTGCGGTCGCGCCGGATATTCCGACGACCGACGAAGCGGGGTTACCGGGATTCTATTTTTCGTTCTGGCACGCAATGTGGGCGCCGAAAGGCACGCCCAAACCCATCATCGCCAGGCTCAACGCCGCTATCGTCGCCGCGCTTGAGGACGCGGATACACGCAAAAAGCTTCTCGATCTCGCGCAGGTGATTTATCCGCACGATCAACAGACGCCGGAAGCGCTGCACGCCTTTCAGAAGGCTGAGATCGAAAAATGGTGGCCGATCATCAAGGCCGCCGGCATCAAGGCACAATGAGCGCTTCCATGCGGCTGAGCATCACTGCTGTGGCTGCTGTGGCTGCTGCTTGGCGTTGTTCTTTTCGTTCTTCTTCGCCTCGTGGTGGCCGATCGCGCAGCCGGCCGCGGCGCCGATGAAGCCGTGATGACCGGCGACATGGCCGGCAACGCCGCCGACCGCCGCGCCCTTAAGGCAGCCCTTGGCGTCTGCAGTCGCATTCGTCAGTGCAATCGCAAGCGTTAAAGCGGCGCAGCCTAGAAAAATCTTCATTGGGATCACTCCGTCACTGTCCCGTCTCAATCCGCGGCGGCGGCATTCGTTCCCGGAGCTCGGCTCTGGATGCTGGGTCCGGAAGTCCATCTCCGTTCCTCGATCCCGTGCGGACACGACTGATCGCTGCAAAAGGAAGCAGAACCCTCCAAGACACATTACTATTGACCAACCGAATCAAGTACCTCAAGGAACAGCAAAAAATTGGGTTCGTTTTGCATCTGCCGCGACATTATACAGTCTGTGATTGTGCTCGAATAACGTGCGGGCCGCTCCTGCGCGTCGCGCGGCGAGACGTCGCTCGTATCGGTCAAGTTTGATCAGTTCCGGCAAAACGCGACGCTCCCTAGGGAGCACTTACGAATTTTTAGCGCTTTGAAGTAGCTGCTTTTTCAGCGAAAAGTCTCACCTCAGCAAAGTGGACTCTCATCCCAATGCTACTGCGTTCGGCTCGACGAGTATCGTTAGCTAACGCCACTTATTCCGGGACTTCTTTCAATTTCCTTAGATCCGAGACTTTCTAAGTAGTAGCGGGCATCATTCGGCATGGCTGTAAATCGCAGCAGGAACGAAGTCTCCGTCGGACCTGGTCCAATCACCTTCCCATAAAATGCATTTACCCGACCGGCAAGGCCAGTGAGTTTAATTGCTACTTTGAGATCGGTGAGTTGCGGCGGTGGCGTCTGACTTTGAATCTCAACTTGCTCTGTGGACATCCTGACGAGCAGGCCATCCTGCTTTTCCCTCGCCACGTCCTTTCCACTCAGCCGCTGAAATGTCAATGGAACCGGTGGTTCAACGCTAATCCATTTGACTTCGCGCCGCGGCAACGCGAGCGCCTTGTCATCTCCCATGGACTCGACTTCGTAGATCGTGATTGGGTTTGCAACGCCTTTGGGCTCTGCTGTGAGGGTACGAACTATCCCGAGTGTTGCCTTCACAGCATCGCGTGTGGCTTGGGAAATCAGAATCTGACCACCGATGGTGTACCCTTCGATGCGAACCGCGAGATTGACATTGCTTCCTACGACTGAGTACTTGGCGCGTTTGTCGGAACCAATGGTGCCCGCTACGGCTTCTCCCGTATTGATTCCTATACCCATCTCAAGCCTTGGGAAGCCATGCTGCTCATTCCACGCGTTGACGCGATCCATTGCGATCTGCATTTCGAGGGCACAGGCTACAGCGCGGTACGCGTCATCTGGCCGTTGTAATGGTGCGCCAAAAATCGCGAGAATTGCGTCGCCAATGAACTCGTGGATAGTGCCATTGTGTTTCTGGATAACTGTCGTCATCTCGCTGAGGTAGTTGTTGAGGACCTTGACTATGGTTTCTGGTGGCAACGTTTCACAGAGTGCTGAAAATCCTCTTAGGTCCGACATCATGATCGTAACGATCTTCTTTTCACCGCTTAAACTCAATCCGCGAGGCGTTTTGAGCAGACTCTCAGCGATCTCAGTTGACATATAGCGCCCGAACGTCTGCTCGATAAGTTGCGTGCGAACCTCGAGTTGTGCCGTGCGCTCCCTGACCTTTTCCTCAAGGTGCTCGACGAGTTCAGCATTCTTGATGGAAATGGCGATCTGCCCGGAGAGTAGTGAAAGCAAGCGTATGCGTTCAGGCGTAAAGGCCGAGCTAACCAAGTCATTCTCAAGATACACAAGGCCCATTAATTGACCCTGATTGAGGATGGGCTGACAAAGTACAGATCGAGTTTGTCTCCTCTGAACGTAGGGGTCCAGCATGAAACGCTCATCCTGACGGGCATCGTCAAGAACAATTACTTGCTTGGTCCGAGCTGAATACTGAATGATGCTCAATGGAAGCAAAAGGGCTGTCTCGGGGGAGTCGAGTGGTAATGACATGAGGACCGTAACCGCTCCCGAGACAACATTGCTTTCCGCTTCTACGTACAATTCGTTGCTCCGTGACAGCAAAAGTAGACCCCGTTGGCCGCCCGCGTTCTCCATTAGAATACCCAGCAGTCGATCAAGAAGGCGCCCCAATACGACCTCACCCGAAATGGTCTGGCTGGCCTTCAACAGGGTATTGAGGTCGAGCGTTGCAGCGCCCGATGTCATGGTCTCCGACTGAGTTGTTTCGATGGTCAACGAACTATGTTTACTGCTTGGCGTCTGCTGGTCCGGATGTTCAGCGCGCAGAAGCGGGAACTCCATCTCAAGCTCTTCCACCTTTCGCTTGGCCCCCCATAGTTGGTACGCGTATCGCGCGTCACGCAGGTACATCGTGCCTGCTCTAGAACCGGGGCGACGCTCGATTACAAATCTGGCTGCCAGCTCGTTGGCTAGCGCCTCATCTTGAATGAACTCTCCTTTGTGTGCGGCATCAATGGCGCGGTCGTAAAGTTCGAGCGCAGTCTCGTCACCATTGATGCGGGCGATTTCGGCTTCGACTATCAGGCGCTTGGCGAGGAAGTTGTCCGGGCAACTTTCGGACCACATCTTAAGTCGGTCAAGATTCGCGTGAAGCCGCTTCATGCAATCGTTTCTGTCATAAACCTCGTTTTGTCCCCAGAGGGCCGCCAGCGACAGCGACTGGAATAACAAATGATCGGCGAGGTTGGGGTGGTTGATAATGTAAGTGAGTTTGCCTTCGATCTCGCGAGTAGCATCCAACGCCTGCTTTGGTTGTCCGAGTAAAAAAAGAGCCTGGGCTTTGAGAATTTTGTAAAAGCAAATTGCCATGGCTAAGTAGCGCTCTTCACATATTTGAAGAAAAGCCTTCTCGTCGACTTCGCGGCCAGCGAAATCGAAGGTGGTCTCCTCGTGCCCTGCCAAGGCGGAGAGCACGATGCGGTGTGCCAAAATGCCTGCCTCGGCGCCCAAATTCTTTCGCCGGGACGTGAAAGCAAGTTGATCCGACATGCCATCGAGCAGTTCGCCAAGATGCTTTCCACCGAAAGCATCCAGAACAACGCGATACATGACCAGGTAACCCGCCCATAGAATTTCCCCGGAGTCGAGACCCTCCTGATAACCGCGATTGATGATTGGAAGCGCGTGCCGGACGTGTTGTACCCAGGGAATGAGCGCGTGGCCTACCACCAAGCAGACCGTTGCTGTCGCTGCGCTACGCTTGAATCGATCACAGAGACGCAATGCAAGTTCTCCAAACTCAAAACCTTCCTTATAGCGCCCCATAGCCGCGCCAAGGATTCGACCGTAGTTAGCGAATGACAGAGCTGATTCGGGAGCATTGCCGTGCTCAAGAGAGATCCTGACAGAGGTCGCAATTATTAGAGACCACAATTCCTGATCGGAAAGGAAAGCGGCGATTGCGAGGTGTCGCAAGCACCGTTGTGCTAGCGATATCGCTTGGTCACCAACATCGGGGTTATCGACGAGCGTTGCCGGGTCGCAGCCCTCGAGCATCCGTGACAAGCGGTCTAATGTTTGTTTACGGGCCTCGGAAATGTTTTCTAAAGGCAATTCGACGGCCAACAGCGCCAGCGAACTGCGGCCTGCAGCAATCGCATCTTGGAATTGACCTAGCAGCGTATGTTGAGCAACCCTTGTTAAATACACCTCTGCTTTTTCGAGGCTCGTTTGCGCATGCCTTAAGGTATCGGAGACAATGTGGCTGCAGAGATCGAAGTTGCCATTTAAGTATTCCAACATAGCGCGCCGACGAGATACCTCGATGGTGAGATCATAGGTGGTTTCCCACGAATTCTGCGGTAGCAAATCATGCGCTACACGGATATAAGCCAGCGCTGCGGAATGTGCGGCCGCATCTGAAGCTTTGTGGGCAGCGTCGAGGTTTAGTTTTGATAAATCGGTTTTTTCCCACGTGTCGGCAACAAGGTCGCGCCCAAGATTTAGATGGTCGACTACTTCGAATATGCGCTCTTTCAATGATTCTGCGGATAGGGTGGTTCGCAAACGACGCCCGATCGTAAGGTGCACCTCAGTTCTTCGAGCTTGCTCGATCAGACTGTATGCGGCCTGCTGAATTCGATCGTGCTGAAAAGCAAATTGCTGGATCAACAGTGGAGATAATACGTCCTCCACATCCATCGGGGTGAGTTCGGATAGCGGTCGGATCAATCCTTCCTCAGCCGCCGGACGAAGCACCTCAAACAAGGTCTGAGGTGCCGATTTCTGGATCAAAGCGAGAATATCGATGTCGAAGCGAGTACCGATACAGGCAGCAAACTGCAGTGTGTTTTGCGTCTCCCCGTCCAGCCGTTTCAATTTGGTGAGCAGTAGGTCCAAAACGTTGTCCGTGATGTTGGCTGCTCTAATCGCCGGGAGATCCCAAGACCAACGAAAACGCTGCCCAAACTCTGCCTGAGTCTGCTTGAGAAGGCCTTGGTCATGCAGTGCCAAAAGGAATTGCCGGACGAACAACGGGTTTCCTTGGGTCTTTTGCACCACTAGGCGCGCCAAAGCGGTGGCCTCAGCGGCTTCCGATTGTAACGTGTCGCTGATGAGTTTCGCGACGTCCGCAAGCCCCAGCGGCGCAAGGGCGAGACTCGTGATCTGACCGCCACCCTCGCGAATGTCATTGAACGCCAGAGCAAGAGGATGCACCGCACCCACTTCCTGGTCGCGATAAGCGCCAATGAGCAACAGTCGATGCAAGTCGTTGTCCGTCAAGACAATGCGGAGCAGATTCAATGTTGCAGAATCGGCCCACTGCAGGTCGTCTAAGAAAAGGACGACGACCCTGTCCCTTGCACAGAGCGCACCTAAGAACCGGACGAAGGCACGGTTGAATCGGTTCGTTGCTTCCGCCGGCTCAAGTTCGGGGACTGCGGGCTGCGGACCAATGATCAGCTCAAGCTCCGGAAGGACGTCCAGGATGACGTGGGCATTCGGGACGAGTGCCTCTTGCAGATCCCGGCGCCATAAAGACAGCAGCTGTTCGCTCTCGGTCAGAACCTGGCGGACCAAGTCGCGGAGTGCTGCCAGAAGTGCGGTATAGGGGATATTGTGTTGAAGCTGATCGAACTTCCCTGCAATAAAATACCCGCGCGCTCTGGTGATCGGCTTATGAATCTC
>Ga0066388_100000927_pt1 | contig 15385 bp, 9 predicted proteins | sample PanSoiMetaGPlot6_FD_64539 | JGI IMG/M metagenome (GOLD analysis project Ga0066388, IMG submission 64539) | Tropical forest soil microbial communities from Panama analyzed to predict greenhouse gas emissions - Panama Soil - Plot 6 (Hybrid Assembly) | ecosystem: Environmental > Terrestrial > Soil... | reverse complement strand
TCTTCTCGCGATTCAGATCGATCTGCACCTGCGGGTTCTTTACCTGCAAATCGCTGCTGACGTCTTCGATTCCCGGAATTTCGCGGACCTTCTGTTCGAAGATCGGCGCCCAGTGGTAGAGCTCCGCCGTGTCGGTGTCCTGCAGCGTGAACTGGTACAGACTGCGGGCACCCTGCTGGCCGCCGAGGTTGATCGGCGGCTGGTTGACCATGAACGCGCGGATCCCCGGGATCTGCGCCAGCTTCGGGCGCAGCTGCGCGATCAGCTGATCGACGCTCAGCTGACGTTCGGCGCGCGGCTTCATCTCGATCATGACGCGGCCGGTGTTCAGGCCGCCGTTTCCGAATCCGCCGCCGCCGACCTGAATCTGATACTGGGCGATGTTCGGATCCTGAGCGACGACGTCGGCCACCTGTAGCTGGTGCCGCGTCATGTCGTCGAGGCTGATGCCCTGGATCGCCTCAGTGCTGATGCTGAAGCGTCCCTGATCCTCGCTTGGCAGGAATCCCTTGGGCACCGCGCGGAACAGGAATACCGTGCCGACGAGCAGGGCGATGGACACCGCCATCGTCACCGGATGGAAGCGAAGGCTGGCGCGGAGCGTCCAGCTGTACAGCTTCAGGACGCCGTTGAAGGCGCTCTCGATGGCGTTGTACATCCAGCCGTGCCGCTGCGCATGCGGCGGCCGTAGGAAGCGGCTGGCCAGCATCGGCGTCAGGCTGACCGATACGAGCCCGGACACCAGAATGGCGACGCCGATCGTGACCGCGAACTCGTGCAGAAGGCGTCCGACGATCCCACCCATGAAGAGCACGGGAATGAAGACCGCCACCAGCGACAGCGTCATCGAGATGATCGTGAACGAGACCTCCTTCGATCCCTCGTACGCTGCCCGCATTGCCGGTTTCCCCATCTCCATGTGCCGGACGATGTTCTCCAGCATCACGATGGCGTCGTCGACGACGAAACCGACCGAGAGCGTGAGCGCCATCAGCGACAGGTTGTCCAGGCTGTAGTCGAGCAGGTACATCACGGCGAAAGTGCCGATGATGGACGACGGCAGAGCGAGACTTGGAATGATCGTCGCCGAGATGTTCCGCAGGAAGACGAAGATCACGAGCACGACCAGGCCGACGGTGAGAATCAACGTGAACTTCACGTCGTGCACCGACTCGCGGATCGACTGGGATCGATCGAACCGGGTGTCGAGCGATACCGATGCCGGAAGCTGCTGGCGCAGCGTTGGCAACAACGCCTTGACCGCGTCGACCACCGCGACGACGTTCGTGCCGGGCTGCTTGAGGATGGGCAGCATGATGGCGCGCTCGCCCTTGAACCAGCCGAGCTGCTTGTCGTCATCGATGCCGTCGAACACCTGGCTGACGTCGGCGAGCCGCACTGGGTTTCCGTTCCGGTAGGCGATGATCATCGGCGCGTAGGCGGCGGCCTTCAGCAACTGCCCATTCGTTTGCACGACGAACGTCTTGTCGCCGTACATCGTGCCGGTCGGCAGGTTGACGTTCGCGTTTGAAATCGCCGACGCGACTTCGTCGATGCCAAGGCCGTGCGCCGCCAGCTTCTTGGGGTCGACGTCGACGCGCACCGCGTACTTGCCGGCGCCGAACACCTGCACCTGCGCGACGCCGCTTACCATCGAGATGCGCTGCGCCAGCGTCGTTTCGGCGTATTCGTTGAGCTGGCCCAGCGGCATCGTCGCCGACCGCAGCACCAGCATCATGACCGGCTGATCGCCGGGATTCACCTTCTGGAACGACGGCGGCGCCGGCATCTGCGGGGGCAGCTGGCGCTGCGCGCGGGCAATCATCGATTGCACGTCCTGCGCGGCCGCGTCGATATTCCGGCTCAGATCGAATTGCAGGACGATGTTCGCGCGGCCCAGCGAGCTCGTCGAGTTGACGGAGTTGAGGCCGGCGATCGACGCGAACTGTTTCTCGAGCGGCAGCGCCACCGCCGATGCCATGGTCTCCGGGCTCGCGCCCGGGAGCCCGGCGTTGACGTTGATGGTGGGGAAGTCGATCGTCGGGAGATCGCTGACCGGCAGCTGCCGGTACGCCATCGCGCCGAACACGATGATGCCCAGCATGATCAGCGTCGTCGTGACCGGACGCTTGATGAACAGCGCCGATAGATTCATGGCGTCCCCCTCGAGGCGTCAGCGCTCTTGACGCTGATGTGCGCGCCCGGCACCAGCCGTAGATGGCCGTCGGTGACGACGACATCGGCAACCGCGACCCCGCTCTGAATGACCGTCTCGTCGCCCGCAACGCGTGCGACCGAAACCGGCCGCAGCTCGACGGACTGATCGGGCTTGACGGCGAACACGTACGTCCCCTGCTGGCCGGTCTGCACCGCCGTCGACGGCACCACGACGGCGTGGGCGTCGGATGTGAGCGTCACCGTGACGTTCACGAACTGCCCAGGCCACAGCCGGCGATCCTCGTTGGGGAACGTCCCCTTGACCTTGATCGTGCCGGTCGTCGAATCGACGGCGTTGTCGATGAAATTTACGCGGCCGAGGGAGGGCTTCCCGTTCTCGGTCGGGGGCATCGCAGTGCCCGGCAGCGTGCCTTGCTCGCTCATGTACCGCTTGAGCGCCGGCAGCTGCGCTTCCGGAACCGAGAACGATACGTAGACGGGCGTCACCTTGTTGATGGTGACAATGGGAGCTGCGTCCTGCGCCCGGACGAGATTCCCGGGATGGACCTGGAGCAGGCCGGTCCGGCCGGACATCGGCGCCGTGATGGTCGCGTAAGTCAGCTGAACTTTCGCGTTTTCGACGTTCGCCCGATCGGCGGCCACCGTCGCTTCGAGGGCCGCCGCCTGCGTGCGCATGGTGTCGACCTGCTCGCGCGTGGCGATGCCGCGTTCGAGGAGGTCCTGATAGCGCACCGCCTGCGCGCGCGCGTTTGCGGCCTGCGCCGTATCCTTCTCGAGAGTCGCCTGCGCCTGCTGGAGCGCGGCTTCGAACGGACGCTTGTCGAGCGTCACGAGGACCTGTCCCTGTTCGACGTCCTCGCCCTCCTTGAAATTGACCGACGTCATCTCGCCCGTGATCTGCGCCCGCACCGACACGGTCGATGCGGCGATCACCGTGCCGATGCCCTGAATGGTGATGGGCATTGCTTTCTCGACGGCCGTCGCGACCGTGACGGGGACCGGCCCGCCCAGACCGCCGCCGCGGCCGCCGGTCGGTCCCGAAGCGGGCATTGCCTGTTTCGCCTCGCCGCCGGAGCAGGCGGCAGCCGCAAGAGCGGCCAAACACGAGAGATTTCGAAGAATTCGCATCGTCCTCAGTAAAGTGGCGCAGGGCTTCAGCCCTGCGATCGCGTACGCAGGACTAAAGTCCTGCGCCACACTCGCTATTCGAACCGCAGCGCATCGATCGGGTCGAGCGCCGCGGCCTTGCGTGCCGGATAAAACCCGAAAAACACTCCCGTCATCGCCGCGAACCCGAACGCCAGCGCGACGGCGTTGGGTGATACGGCGGTCGGCCAGCCCTGCCATAACGTCACGCCCTGGGCGAGGCCGAAGCCGAGCGCGATGCCAATCCCGCCGCCGACGAGGCTCAACACGACGGCTTCGATGAGGAACTGTAGCAGGACGTCGCGCCCGCGCGCGCCAATCGCCATGCGCAATCCGATCTCGCGCGTCCGTTCCGTCACCGACACGAGCATGATGTTCATGATGCCGATGCCGCCGACGAGCAGCGAGACCCCGGCGATGCTGGCCAGGAGCGCCGTCATCGTCTGCGTCGCTTCCTTCCGGACGTTCGCCATCTCTTCCATCGTCCGCACGGTGAAATCGTCGGGATCGCCGGGCTGAATGTGGTGGCGGACGCGGAGGAGCGCGGCGATGTTGTCGGCAACCTTCGTTGTTTCCGAGGCCGACGCCGCCGAGACGGTCACCTGCTGAATGAATGTGATGCCGCGCAGCTTCTTCATCACCGTCGTGTACGGCACGAAGACCTGATCGTCCTGATCCTGGCCCATGCCCTGCTGGCCCTTGCTGGCCATCACGCCGACGACGTTGAAGGGCTGATGGGAGATTCGGATGATCTGGCCGATCGGATCGACGTCGGGCGGAAACAGCTGATCGCGGAGGACGCTGCCGAGGACGGCGGTTTTCGCCGCCGTGTTGACGTCCTGCGTGGTGAAGAAGGAACCCGCCGTGGTCGGCCACGATCGGATGAGCGGCATGTCCACGTCAGTCCCCTGCACCTGTGTGTTCCAGTTCAGGTTGCCCGCGACGATCTGGCCGCGCGTGTTCGACTGCGACGCCACGTACTGCACGCCAGCGAGCTCCGCGATCGCGGAGGCGTCTTCCGGGACGAGCGTGCTCGCGTTGCCCTGTCCCGTGCGCACGCCGCCCTGGCTGAAGTTGCCGGCATTGACCATGATCATGTTGGTGCCGGCCGACTGAATCTGCGCTTCGATAGAGGTCTGCGCGCCGGTGCCGAGCGCGACCATCGTGATCACGGCCGCGACGCCGATGATCATCCCGAGCATCGTCAGCGCCGTACGCATCTTGTTCCTGCCGAGTGCCTTGAACGCGATGCGGAGAACCATCAGAACCGACATGCGCGTCTCCTATGCAGGGGTCGCGTTCGAATCCCCGACCGGATCGGGGCCGAACTCGGGCTCCCCGCGCAGCGATTGCCACGCGGCCAGCTCGTCTTCCGCCAGGCGCCGTTCCTTGACGGCGCGATCCGCGATCACCAGCCCATCGCGGAAGGACACGATGCGTGTGCCGTACTCGGCGATGTCCAGCTCGTGCGTGATCAACAGCACCGTGATGCCGCGCTCGCGGTTCAGGCGCTGGAAGATGTCCATCACCTCGATGCTGGTTCTCGTGTCGAGGTTCCCGGTCGGTTCGTCGGCCAGGAGGATCGACGGGTTGTTGATCAACGCGCGCGCGATCGCGACGCGCTGCTGCTGGCCGCCCGAGAGCTGGTTCGGATGGTGATCGGCGCGATTGCCCAGGCCGACCGCCGTCAGCACCTCCATGGCGCGCTTGTGCCGTTCCGCGGACTTCATTGTCGAACCGCCGTAGAGGAGCGGGAGCTCGACGTTGTCGAGCGCCGAGGTGCGCGAGAGCAAGTTGAATCCCTGAAACACGAACCCGATCTTCTTGTTACGGACCGCCGCCAGCGCGTCCTTCGACATCCGCGATACGTCCTGCCCGTCGAGGAAGTACTGGCCCGACGTCGGCCGATCCAGGCACCCGACGATGTGCATGAACGTGGACTTCCCCGAGCCGGAGGGCCCCGTCACCGCCAGGAACTCTCCGCGCTGCACCTCCAGGTTCACGCCCCGCAGCGCGCGGACTTCAACCTCGCCTACGACGTAGGTCTTGACGAGGTTCTTGGCGCCGATAACCGTCGACATATGCTGAATGTCCGGCTGAAGCCGGACACCACGTACAGAGAAGTACGTGGTGTCCGCCTTTACGCGGACCTCGCTAGCGCCCTCGGCCTCCACCACCGAAACCGCCACCGCCCGGACCACGTCCGCCAGGCATCAACGGGTTGCCCTGGTTGCCGAACGTCGGCTGCGCGCGAGTCGAGCCCAGGCCGGTCACGCCGGTCACCACTTCCATGCCTTGCTGAAGCTCCGTGCTGAGGAGTTCCGTGTTGGTGCCGTCGGAGATTCCCAGCCGGAGATTCACCGGCTTGAGCTCGCGGTTCATGAACACCCATGCACGTCCGCGGCTCTCGACTCTCGGCAGCGGTGCAAACAGCGCGTCGATCGTCTGCGCGGGGGCTGTTGCGGCCGCCTTGCTTTTCGGGGGTGCCGCCGCCTTCATCGCATCCTCGAACGGCTTCGTCTCGCGGCCGCGATCCTTCATGCGCGCGATGAACTGCTGCTGCTCGTCGGGCGACATCCCTTTGAAGCGCTCCATCATCTGCGCGGGATCGAAGTTGCCACGGCCGCCGCCGCCAAACCCCCGCCCGCCGCCGCTCCGCTCGGTGCCACTGCCTTCACCGAACCCGTCACGGCCACCGGCTTGCCCTGAGCGAGCTGAAGGGCTTTCCTCAGGGCGAGTCGAAGGGTTGCCGCGGAACCCGACTGGCGCCTGCGATGACGCGGCAGGCGAGCTCGCGCGTCCGCCAGGCGCGGGCTGGGCCGGCGGTGCGGCCGAACCGGGTGCCGGCGTCGCTGTTGGGGAAGTGCCGGCGCCACTCGCGCCGGCGCCGCCCGCCGGCGCTCCGCCGCCGCCTCGATTGCCGCCTCGGCCGCTGCCACGGTTGCCGGGTGTGGCCGTCGCTTCCGGGGGCACCGCCTGGTCGAACGCCGCGAACAGCTCCGGCGTCGGACGAAATCGCAGCGCCGTGTTCGGAATCCGCAGCACGTCGGAGCGCTTCGCGATCTCGAGCTTCACGTTCGCTGTCATGCCCGGCTTGAGCTTCAGCTGCGCGTTCGGCACATCGATCACGGTGCCGTAGGTCGTCACGTTCTGCTGCACGACCGGCTGCAGGCGGATCTGGACGACGGTGCCTTCGAACGTGTCGGTGGGGTAGGCATCAACGCGGAACGTCACGTGCTGACCCGGGCGGATGCGACCGACGTCGGCCTCGTCGATGTTCGCGTTCACCTGCATTTTCGTGAGGTCAGCGGCGATCACGAACAACGTCGGCGCCTGCATGCTGGCGGCAACGGTTTGACCGACATCCACGCTCCGCTGCGTGACGATGCCGTCGATCGGGGCAGTGATGACCGTGTGCTCGAGGTTCACCTGGCTCTGATTCACCGACGCCTGCGACTGCGTGACTGCGGCCTGCGCCTGCGTGACGGTCGCTTGCTGCGACGCGAGACCGGCCTGCGCAGTGTCCACGGCGACCTTGGCGGCGTCGAGCTCGCTCTGGGGAAGCAGACTGCGCTCGGAAAGCTCCTTCGCTCGCGTGTATTTCTGCTGCGCGTCGGTGAGCTGAACTTTCGTCCGCTCCAGCTCGCTCTGCGCCTTGGTCAGGTTCGCGCGCGACTGATTGAGGTTCGCGTTCGTCTGCTGCAGCTGCGCCTCGAAGAGCGACGGATCGAGCCGTGCGATGACCTGGCCCTTCTTGACGATCGTGTTGAAGTCGGCGCCCAGCCACTGGATGTTTCCCGACACCTGACTGCCGACCTGCACCGTCGTCACCGCCTGCAACGTGCCGGACGCGCCGACCGTGTCGACGATCTCACCGCGCGTGACCGGCGAGGTCTGGACCTGAACCTCCTGACCGTTGCGGAACTTGTAGTACGCGCCCGCGCCGGCACCAATTGCCGCAACGATGAGCAACCCGATAAGTACGCGTTTCATGAATGTCCCGCAGCTAGTGCGCTCGGCCTTCCGCAGGCTTCGCGCCGCGCCGGAAGGCGCTGAAACCCTCTTCGAACAGCGTGTACACCGTGGGCACCAGCACGAGCGTGATGAGCAGCGACGTCGTGAGACCGCCGATGACCACGCGAGCGAGCGGCACCTGCAACTCGCTTCCCTCGCCGATGCCGAGCGACATCGGCACGAGGCCGAGCGCCGTGGCAATCGACGTCATCAGAATCGGGCGCAGCCGCGTGCGACCCGCAAGCTCGACCGCTTCGCGCAGGGGCAGGCCGTCGCGCCGCCGCAGCACGTTGGTGTAGTCGACGAGAAGGATGCCGTTGCTGACGACGATCCCGGCCAGCATGATGATGCCGATGTACGCCTGCATGTTGAACGAGGTGCCGGTGAGCTTGAGTGCAAGTACGACGCCAATCGCGGCCGTCGGTACCGAGAACATGATGATGAACGGATCGCGCAACGATTCGTACTGTGACGCCATGACCGCGTACACCAGCACGAGCGCGAGGATGAGCACCATGCGGAGCTGGTTGAACGCCTTGGCCTGCTCTTCGACCTCAGCGCCGAACCCGACGTTGAACTCCTTGGGCACGCCAAGCTGCGGCAGCCGCGACTCGACGGCTGTCACGGCGTCGCTCAGCGTGGCTTCCGGTTCAGCGCTTACCGTCACGATCCGCTGCTGATTCTTCCGCTCGATCTGCACCGGCCCGGTTTCCTGCTCGACGGTCACCAGGTTCTTCGCCGGCAGCACCTGACCCTGCGCGCTGCTCACCAGCACGTCCTGCACGTCGGCCACCGCCTGGCGCTCGGCCTCGCGCAGCCGCACGATGATCGGGTACTCGTTGCCCTGTTCGCGGTACATCGCGGCCTGCGTGCCGGCAACGTTGGTGCGAATCGTGTTCGCGATGCCGGTCACGGTGAGGCCGACCAGCGCCGCTTTGGGCCGGTCGACGTGGACTGCCAGCTCGGGACGGCCTTCGTCGCGGCCGACGCGCGCGTCGGCGATACCCGGCGTCGAGTCCATCAGCGCTTTGGCATCCTGCGCCAGGCGCCGTGCGTCGGCCAGATCGTCGCCGCGGATCTCGAGCGCGAGGCGGCCGCCGTTGTTGTTGCCGCCCGAGAGGAAGCGGTTCATCTGGTTGTTGCCGCCCGACGCGTTCGCGCGGACGACGACGCCGGGAAGGCCCGACAACTGCCGCCGCAGCTCGAACGCGATCTGCTCGCTCGAACGCGTGCGCTCGTCCTTCGGAGTGAGCATCAGCTGAATGTTGCCGCGGTGGCCGCTGCCGCCGCCGCCGCCCCCGCCGCCGGGACCGCCGAACCCGCCGCCGCCGCCGCTGACGATCATCGACGTCACTTCGGGCACGAGCTGCGGAATCATCTGTTCGAGCCGCGCCATGATCGCGTCGGTGCGCTCGACCCGCGTGCCGATGGCGAGCTCGACGTTGACGTTCACCTGGCCTTCGTCCGCCTGCGTGGAGAACTCGGTCGGAATGGTCCGCATGATGAACACGGCGGCGATCACCGACACGATGCTCACGGCGACGACGCTCGGCCGGTGCGCCAGCGCGAGGTGAATCAGCCGGCGATAGCCTTCGTCCATCGCGTCCAGCATGCGCTCGCTCAGCGTATACAGCTTGCCGCCGAGCCCGGTCCGCAGTTCCTTCGGCGGGGGCAGCACGAGGAGCTTCGAGCACAGCACCGGCACCAGCGTGACGGCGACGAACAGCGACATCAGCAGCGAGAACACGACCACTACCGAGAGTTGGCGGAACATGATGCTCGAGATGCCGGTGAGGAAGAGCAGCGGCACGAATACGGCGATGTGCGTGAGGATCGACGCGAGAATCGCGGACCAGACCTCCTCGCTCCCGTCGATCGACGCCGTGCGGCGATCCTTGCCGTGATGCTCCATGTGCCGGAACGAGTTCTCCAGCACGACGATCGCCGCGTCGACGATCATCCCGACGCCCAGCGCGAGCCCGCCGAAGGTCATCGTGTTGAGCGTCAACCCCGAGAAGTAGAGCAGCGCGAAGGTGCCGATGACCGAAATCGGAATGGACGTGCAGACGATGAGCGTCGACCGGAAATTGCGCAGGAACAGGAAGATCACGATGATGACCAGCGCGGAGCCGATGATCACGTGCTCCTTCACCGCGTTGATCGACCGCTCGATGAATCGCGCGCTGTCGTCGATGATGGTCAGCTTGATGCCCGGCACTTCTCTGTTTATCCGCTCGATCTCGTGCCGCACCGCCTGCGCAATCTGCACCGTGTTGGTGCCCGACTGCTTCTGCACGTTCATCCGGACGCCGGCCTTGCCGTTGATGCGGAGGATCTGCCGAACGTCCTCCGTGGAGTCCTTCACCTCGGCAATGTCGCGCATGTACACCGGGACGTTCGCCCGGGTGAGGACGACGAGATCGCGAATCTGATCGAGGTTCGAGAACTGGCCCTGGCTGCGGACGAGATAGGTCATGTCGCCGCGGTAGATCTCGCCGAGCGGAATGTTCTGGTTCTCCGTCCGCAGGAGGTTGACGACCCGATCGACCGACAGGTCGAGAGCCTGGATCTTTTCCTTCGACAGCTCGACGTGAATCTGCCGGCGGAGGCCGCCGTTGACCGTGACCGATGCGACGCCCGGCGTCCGTTCGAGCCGCGGCGAGAGCACGTTTTCGGCGAGCTCGCGCAGGGTCACGCGGTCGTAGTTGCCCTCGACGCCGATGCCCATGATGGGCTGCGAGTTCGAGTCGAACTTGAAGATGGTCGGCGGATCGGCGTCTTCGGGCAGGCGCGCGCGCACACGATCGATGCGCGTGCGCATGTCGTTCATCGCCTCGCTGAGGTCCGTGCCCCATGCGAAGTTCAGCCGGAGATTGGCGTTGCCTTCCTGCGAGTTCGAGTTGATCTGCTCGAGGCCGGCCGTGGCACTGAGCGCCTGCTCGAGCGGACGCGTGATCAGTTCTTCGATCTCCAGCGGGCCAACGCCCGGATAGTTCATCCGCACCGTGATCGTCGGCTGCTGGATGTCGGGGAGCAGGTCCACCGGGAGCCGCGTCAACGAGATCGCGCCGAGGAGAATGACGATGGAGCTGATCATCGCCATCATGATTGGTCGGTTTATGGCAGTGCGCGGAATGCTCATAAGCTCGCTCTCAGCACCCTAGAGTGCTTTTCTAACGAAGCCCCCTAGAGTGCTCGTCACGCAAAGCACCCGCAGGATGCTCCGCTATCCCCTCGAACGTCCGCCGCCGCCGCGATTCCCGCCGCGACTGCCACCCCCGCCTTGCCCGGCGCCGCGCGCGCCCGGCAGTACGATCTTGTCGCCGTCCCTCAGCGCCGCTGCACCCGTCGTGACGATGCGGTCGCCCTCGGACAGGCCCGACGCGATCTCGACCTGGTGCTCGTCCATCAGGCCGACTTCGATCGGGTGAAACTTCGCGATGTCGCCGTCCGACGGCCGGAACACGCCGCGCTTGCCCTGGACGTCCACGAGCGCGTTGGCGGGCATCACGAGAGTGTTCGGCCGGCGCTCGACGGTGAAATTCACGCGCGCGTACATCCCCGGCTTCAGCCGGAACTGCGGATTCTGGATCTCGACTTCCATCTGCGCGGTGCGCGTGGCGGGATCGAGCACGGGCGCGACGCGCGCGACGCGCCCGGCGAATGTCTCGCCGGGAAACGCGTCCACTTCGACGTCGGCCTGCTGGCCCGCGGTGATGCGCCGCAGATCCTTTTCCACGACGTTGGCGACGATCCGGACCACGCCGATGTCCACGACCGAGAGGAACGCAGAGTTCGGCGTCACCCAGGCACCGGGGTCCAGCGTCCGCTTGCCGACGAACCCGTTCACCGGCGACGCGATCACGGTGTTGGACAGGTTGATCTTCAATTCGTCGAGGCGCGCCTGCGCCTGTGCGTGCTGGGCCTTTGCGAGATCGAGCTGCGCCGCCGCCGCCTGGTAGCGCGCATCGGCGTCGTCGTACGTCTGCTTCGGAATCAACTGACGGTCGTACAAATTGCGGGAGCGATCCAGGTTGCTCTTCGCGAGGTTGAGATCCGCTTCGCGCTGGCGAATCGTCGCCGCTGAGACCTCGAACGAGGCCTGCGCCTGGCGAATCTGCTCGCGCAGTTCCTGGTCCTCGATCTTGGCGAGCTGCTGTCCGCGGCTCACGCGGTCGCCGAGCCGCACGGACACGGCCTCGAGGCGGCCCGCCACCTTTGGCACTGACTCGACGGTGGCCGCGCCGATCAGGTTGCCGACCACCGTCATCTGCTCGGACATGTCAGCGCGCTTCACGGCTCCCAGCTCGACCGACATCGGCAGACGCGGTCCGCCGCCGAACCCGCCGAAGCCCCCACCGCCGAAGCCACCGGCGCCGCCACGCCGCCCGGCACGGTCTGCTTCGGCGGCCGCAGGCTCCTCTGCCTTGGCGGATCCGTTCCACCAGAGATAGAAGCCGGCGCCCCCTGCCGCGACGACGAGCAGGATCGCAATGACTCGCTTCATGGATTAGCCACCGGTCTGCCCGCCGCGGGTGGCGGCGCCCGCGGCCCCGCCGCCGGCTGCACCACCACCACCGGCGTTGATCACGGTGATGCCCAGGTTCGACAACGTCGTCTGCTGCAGACGCTCGAGCTCGACGAGCGCCTTCCGGTAGTTCAGGACGGCCCGGAGCTCGGCGTTCTGCGAGTCGCGCAAATCGCGCTGCGCCTGAACCACGAAGTAGTTCGTGGACATGCCGACTTCGAATTTGCTCTGTTCGGCCTCGAGCTTCTTCTCCGCGAGCTCGCGCGCCGCCTGCGCCGCCTGGACGGCTTCGGCTGCGGTTTGCGACTGGATCGCCGCGTTGGTCACGTCGGTCGCGACCTGCAGCTCGATCTGTTTGAGCTGCGCCTCCACCTGGCTCTGCTGGATGCGTGCACGCGCCAGATTCGCTTCAGCCGCGCTCGTGCCAAGCGGATAGCTGAAATTGACCGAGACGTTCCACGTCGGGTAGTCGTTGCCGAACATGGTGCTGAAGGCATCGGCGAACCCACCGGGGACGGTGCCGGTGATCACCGACTGACCGGCGCCGAGACCCGTGCCGCTGCGGGTGATCTGTGTGCCGCCGCGGCCGACGATGCCGTAGCGGGCGACCAGGTCGGCCTGAGGCAGCAGCTGATTTTTGAGAAGCTTCACGGTGACGTCGTTGGATTCCAGGTTCTTGTGCGCAATCGTCAGGTCAGTGCGGGCGCTGAGCGCGCGCCTGACGGCCGCCTCGACGTCGATCGGCTCCGGGCGGAATTCAGGTTGATCGGTGGCGTCGATGTGCGCGTTCCAATTCGGATCCTGCGTGCCGGCGACGATGAGGCGCTTCAGCGCCAGCTCGGTCGTGCGCTGCGTGGCTTCGGCCTGCACGAGGTTCTGGCGCCGCGTGGCCTGCTCGGACTGCGCCTGGACGACGTCGATCGGCGCCATGGTGCCGACCTCGACGCGCGTCTGGTTGTCCTGTACGAGCTTGGTCGCGAGGTCGAGCGACTGTCGCGCCACATCGACCGCCTGCGTCGCGAAGGCGAAGTCCCAGTAGGCGTTCCGCACGTTCGACAGCGTGTTGATGATCGACGCCTGCAGCTGCGTCTCCGAGATTTCCTGGTTCAGCCTGGTGACGACGAGCTGCTGCCGCGTGGAATCGATCTTGAAGCCGCGCATCAGCGGCTGCGTGTACTGCGCGGAGTAGGTCGTGTTGAAGGCCGGGTTCAGCGTCGACGTCGTGCTGTTCGTCGTCTGCTTGTTGTTGTTCAAGGTCAACGCATAGCCGCCGCCGCCCCAGCGCAGGTTCTGCGTGATGCCGCCGTTGCCGGTCGCGGTTGTCTGGGTGATGCCATTTTCACCACTCGGCACACCCTGCAGCGTATTGGTCGGCGGGTTGAGCACGGAGGCAGTCGAGAGCTGCGACGTCAGCGCCGGCTTGTAGTTCGCCTGGAGGCTGGCGATCGAGAAGTCGAATGTCTGCGGGTTGAGCCGCTGCACCGCGATGTCGAGGTTCCGATCGAGCGCGAGCTTCACCGCATCGTCGAGCGAGAGATGCACGATGGCCCCGGAGCCCTCGGCCGGCGTTTGCGGCGGCGCCGCAGTGGCCGCCTGCCCGGCGCCAATCCGCTCGGCGGCTGCGCGAATCAGTTCTTGAATGTGCGCATCGGTCGTCTGCGCGTGGAGCGGCGATCCGCCGAGCGCCGTCGCCGCGAACGCGCCAACCACACCTGCGAGAATGCGATTCCGTGTCATTGCGTGGTCTCCTGTTACCTGGTCTACGGGTTCCGCGTCGGCCGCCGGCGATCTTTGTCCCACTGCTCGTGAATCTTGTTCAGCTTCGTCCGTTGATCGGGCGTGAGCACCTGCCGGATGTGGAGCAGCTGGAGCGTGCGCATCTTGTTCAGGCTCGATCGAATCGTCTCGACCTTGTCCACCTGCTTGATGACGATGGCTTCCTCGGCGTTCGAGGCAATCAGCCGCGACAGCTCCTCTTCCTGCTGGTCCAATTCCGCCTTCTTGGCGCGGAGCGCTCCGATGGTCGATTGAAACAGGTTTTCAATTCGGGCGGTCTGGTCGGCGGTCAGCGAGAGATCGCGCTGGAACTGCGCATCGCGCCACCACGGGAAACCGAACGATTGTCCCTGAACGGGCGCCACCGGCGCCAGCAGCAGCGCCGCTACGAGAACCCATCGACGACACTGGAGCCTCATGCGTAAACCTTTGAAAGAAGTATCACTTACGCATACGACGAGCGGTGCCTGGACATTTAGGGAAAGACAACTTTTTACGAGATCGGCAACCTCCGTCCCTGGCTATGCGGGGACGGAGGATCCGGGGGGGACGGAGGTCGCAAACGCCGCGAGTTTGGCGACTGCCGCCCCCACGAGGTTGTCCGGCGTGGAGGCGCCGGACGTCAGGCCTATCGAGACGGGGCCACCGCCGGGAAGCCAGCCGCGGCTGGTAACCTCCGCTTTGGATCCAACCGGACGGTGGCGGATCTCGTCGTCAGAGACGAGGCAGTCGGGGTCGGCGATGTGGAAGGTCGGCCGGGCGTTGGCGCAAATCCGGGCGAGGTTGGCCGTGTTGCTGCTGTTGTAGCCCCCGATGACAATCATCAGGTCCACCGGCTGGTCGCGGAGGAGTTTGACGACCGCATCCTGACGATCCTGCGTCGCGCTGCAAATGGTGTCGAAGGCCTGGTAGTGGGCGGTGAGCGCCGCGTCGCCATACCGGTCGGTCATGGCCTGCCGGATCATCTCGCCGATTTCGAGCGACTCGCTCATCAGCATCGTCGTCTGGTTCGCGAGGCCGATCCGCTGCAGGTGGCGATCCGGGTCGAACCCGGGCGACGTCGCCTTGGCGAAGCGCTCCTGCATCGCCATTCCACCCGCGCCCGTGCGCACGAAGTCGCACACGACTGCGGTCTCCGCCCGGTCGAAGACGACCAGGTAATGGCCGCCATACTGGACGGCTTGTGACGCCGTGGCCTGCGTTTCCTCGTGCCAGACCTTGCCGTGGATGATGGACGTGTAGCCCGCCTCCGAGTAGCGCCGCACGTTTTTCCAGACGTTGAGCACCGATCCGCAGGTCGTGTCTACGAGCGTCGCGCCGCGGCGGTCGAGCTGTGCAAGCATGGCGACGGTGACGCCGAACGCCGGGAGAATCACGACGTCGTTGGGCCCGAGCCGGCCGATGCAGTCGGGCTCGTCGGACAGGAAGCGAATGCCCATCGCACGCAGCTTGTCGTTGACGTGCGGGTTGTGGATGATTTCGCCGGTCAGATAGATGGCGCGGTCGGGAAAACGTTCGCGCGTCTGGTAGGCGTAGTCCACGGCGCGGTCCACGCCGTAGCAGAAGCCGAATTCGCGCGCCAGGTGAACCGTGAGTCGCCCGGCGCGAAAAACGAAGTCGTCGGCTTTGATTCGATCGATGATGGCGCTGTGATAGTTATCCGCAAGCATGCCGGCGACGGCATGCTGCAGGTCGAGGCCCTTGCGGAAGATCAGGGACGGCATCGTCTACGCGGGTGCTGGG
>Ga0066388_100000926_pt1 | contig 15387 bp, 13 predicted proteins | sample PanSoiMetaGPlot6_FD_64539 | JGI IMG/M metagenome (GOLD analysis project Ga0066388, IMG submission 64539) | Tropical forest soil microbial communities from Panama analyzed to predict greenhouse gas emissions - Panama Soil - Plot 6 (Hybrid Assembly) | ecosystem: Environmental > Terrestrial >... | reverse complement strand
GCTTGACGCTCAGCGCGCGCGGCACCGCCGCGCGCCCCAACTCAGTTCTTCAACTTCTTCGATGCCGCGTCCATTGCGGCGAGCACGGAATCCGGGCTGCGCTCGTCGAAGAAGTACTTGTACTGTTCGCGCGGCGCGTGGATGTCGGGGTCGAGCACGCCGGCGGAGGTGAGGAAGTAGGTGCGCGGGATGTAGCTGCCGTCCGGCGCGAACTTCTTACTCAGCTCCTGGTTCTTGTCGTTGTCGATGCGAATCATTACGAACTGCTTCGATTTCTCCACCACCTTGGGGTCGTGAAACACCTTGCTGTAGTTGGCGCAGTGCGGGCACCACTCGGTATAGAAGATCAGGCAGACCGGCTTCTTGGTCTTCTTGGCCTCGGCCAGACCCTCGTCGAACGTGCGCCACTTGATGCTGGCGTCGTTCCAGTCACCGCCGGCCAGCGCGGGGCGCGCGCCGGCGGTCGCCCCGGCGAGCAACAACGCCAGCCCCAGGGAGAATCGCGCGAAAGCGGTTCGGATCGAGTTCATCAACACCTCCGTAAGCTGCTGGAACCCGCTTCGTAGCGGGTCACCCGGCGGTCGCGCAAGGCGGTGCCCGATGCCGCGATTGGCACCGGGCACAGCACCGCCGCATCGCGGTGGCTTACGTACAGCCGACGCGTTTCACGCGGTGGTCCGTTCCGGCTGCGGGGCGGCTGATCGGCGCCGCGCGGCGAAGCGCTGCGTGTATTGGAAGCGTTCGGAAAACGCTTCGCCGGGCTCGAATCCGGCGGCGACGGCCAGCCGGATGAGAACCGGAAGTCGCACGTAGTCGGGATCGAGCAGCGCGGCTTCCGACACCGCCAAGGTAGCGCCGGGGCGCAGCACACGGTGGAACTCCGCCAGCGCGGCCGTGCGGTCCGGAAGCTCGCCCATGACCTCGACGACGAACACCGCATCGAAGCAGTCGTCGCGGAAGGGCAACCGCAACGCATCGCCGCACACCAACGGAGGTGTGGCAGCACCGAGGCGCCGGCGCAGTTTTTTGAGCAGCGGCAGTTGCAGGTCGATCGAAATGAGACTGCCGCCCGGCTGGAGTCGCTGCTGCGCCGCGCCAGTCAGGTACCCACCCGCCGGACCGACTTCGAGGACCCGCATTCCTTGTCTCAGGCCGTGGCGCTCGGCAGCCACCTCGGGACTGAAGTGGCGGCGGCGGTAGCGGCTGTCGAGCGTGAAGTCGAATACGCGCGGCATCGGCGCAGGGAACAGGCGGCGCCATGCCACGACCGCGAGGAAGATGCCGACGCTAGACAGCGCCCAGATGAAGAACACCTGCGCCAGGGTCGTGGTCATCTTACGGCGGGGCCTGTCGGCTCGTCGATCGCAAGGCGCGCGAGTCTGTCACAGCGATGGTCGCCCTGCCACCGTTGCATGGCGGCCGGCCGCACCGGATTCCCTCATGGCTTGTCAAGATGCGGGGCCACGACGGCGCGGGTGTCTTGGCTGGGAACGACCGGCACGATTTCGAGCGTGGCGCCACAGCCGCGCCATTCCAGTGCCCACTGTTGAAAGAGGCGCAGGTCGTCGCACTCCATGAGTTGAAAGCAGCGGCTGAAGTTGGGCTCGACCCAGCTGTCGACGTACTTCAGTCCCGCGGGGAGCATGCGCCCAGCGTCGCGCAACTTCCGATAGATCGGAACCATGTCGTTGTCGCGAAAGCGCTCGATGACCATGAACAGCATGCGTCTACCTCTCCTGTGAGCGAAGCATGTAGCCCGAGGCGGCCGGGCTCGAAAAGCAGACCGGCGCTCAGCTCAGGAAGGCGGCGATCTCGTCGTCGCTCATGCCGAGCAGCTTGCCGACGCGCGCCGCCGCGGCGAGCGCACAGCGGCCGCTGGCGCCGACCGCATCGCGGCGGACCGGCCACTCGGCGCCGTCGAGCCGCAGTACCGTGCCGCTGTCGCGCGCTTCGAGATCGGCGGTGGCGAAGCGCCCTGCACCCGGCGTGTCCCCGGCCACCGCGGCCAGCGCCGGATCGTCGGCACAGAGCAGAATCGCCGCGCCGTCTGCGGACGCCTGCCGACAGAGGACGGCGATCTCCTCGCGCAGCACCGCGAGCGCTTCGTGATCGTCGCGATAGCTGGGGACTACCTGGGTGACGATGACGATCTCCGGTCGCACGATCTGGAGGTGCGCGCGCATGTCGCCGGCGCGGCGCACGCCGAGCTCCAGCACCATGACGTCGACCGGATCGCGCGAGACATAGGCGGACCACAGCGCGCGCGCGAAGCCGCTCAGCACGCGCAGCGGCCGGCGCGTGTCGATCTCGCAGCCCAGAATGGCGAGCGCCAGGCCGATCGCGGTGTTGTACGAGAGCGGGTTGGCGCGGACGCGAAAGCGGCGCGCCAACAGCTCCTGCACCGTCCGCTTCATCACCGTCTTGCCCTGGCTGCCGGTGATGGCGACGACGCGCGGGCGCTGGCGCGCCATCCGCGTGCGCGCCAGGCGGCGCAGCACAGCGATGCCGCGCCGGCGCATGGTGCGGCCGACGCGCTGATCGACTGCCCGCGGGGCGGCCGGGACCGGCAGCGCGACGCGCGCTGGCCGGCCGGCGAAGAAATCGGCCAGGCGATCGAACGCCAGGTCGACGTCTGCGGCAGAGCGCGCGTAGCACATGCGCAAGTGCGCTTCGCCGGTCGGGCCGAAGGCCACGCCCGGCACCACTGCGACGTGCGCGTGCTCGAGCAGCTCGGCGGCCAAGCGGCGCGAGTCGCGCGCTTCGGGGATGGTATCTTTGACGCGCGGAAAGACGAAGTAGGACGCGTTGGGTTTCTGGTAGTCGAAGACGTGCGGCAGCGCGTCGAGCCGCTCGATGATGTGGTCGCGCCGGCGGCGGAACTCGGCGCGGAATTCGGCGATGAACGTCTCGCCGCTCTCGAGCGCCGCCAGCGCCGCGTACTGCGAGACCACCGGTGCGCAGGTGACCAGCGCATCGTGCACGGTGAGGATGTCGGTGACGCGCTCCGCCGGTCCGTGCAGAAAGCCGACGCGCCAGCCGGTCATGCCGAAGGCCTTCGAGAACGAGCAGACGCGGACGATGCGGTCGCGCGCCGAGGGCTCCATCGCCGCGCTGAAGATGCGCTGATCGCCGTAGACGAAGTCCTTGTAGACCTCGTCGGTGATCACCAGCAGGTCGTGCTCCTCGGCGACCCGCAGCATGCGCAGCGTCTGGGCGCGCGAGAACACGGTGCCGGTGGGATTGTTCGGGTTGCACAGCAGCAGCGCGCGCGTGCGCCGGCCGGCGGCCGCGGCGATGGCCTCGGCATCGAGGTCGAAGTTGGCGTCCTCGGCAAGCGGTACGAAGCGCGGCACGCCGCCGGCCAGCCGAATCGCCGGCAGATACGACGCGTAGGTCGGCGACACCACCAGCACCTCGTCACCCTCGTCGACGCTGGCCAGCAACGTCGCGGCGATGGCTTCGATCGAGCCGACCGTCACCAGCACCTCGCGGTCGGGGTCGTAGCGCATGCCGTCGCGCTGTAGCGACTCGGCGATCGCTTCGCGCAGCTGCGGCAGTCCCGGACTCACCGAGTAGCGCGCGCAGGCGCCCTCGGCCATGCGCCGCGCGACGGCGTCCTTGATCGGCTGCGGTGTATCGAAGCTCGGAATGCCTTGGGCGAGCGACACCACGCCGGGAATGCGGCTGGCCTGCAACTCGACGTCCTTGATCGGCGAGAGGGTGAGGCCGCGCAGGCGCTCCGCCCCGAGCGCGTGGCGCTCGCGCGCGCGCGCAGCGCCGCCAGCGAAGAGTCTGCGGTTCATGCCGGTGCCCCCGCGGCGTTCGCGTCGTGCAGATGATCGATGCGGTTGAGCAGCTCGGCGCGCCAGCCCGAGCCGTGCCGCGCGATGACGTGGATGGAGCCGAGATCGATCGCCAGGGCGCGCCGCGCGCTGGGCGATAACCCGAGCAGCTCGCTGAGGATGACCGCGATCACGCCGCGGTGCACGACGATCAGCAGGCTGCGCCCCGGCGGGTCGCCCAGCAGGGCCGCGACGCCAGCGGCGACGCGACCGTAAAAGCGCCGCCGGCACTCGCCGCCCGGATAGGCGAAGGTCTCGGGTTCGCGTTGCCAGCGCTCATAGTGCTCCGGGTCGCGGGCGGCGATCTCCTCGCGTGTCCACCCTTCCCAGCGGCCGAAGTCCACCTCGTCGAATGCCGCGATCGGCCGCGGCGTGTGGCCGGCGCGCGCCACCAGCGCGGCGCCGTCGCGCGACCGACAGAGGCGGCTGCACAGCACGGCGTCGAAGCGCTCGGCGGCGAGCGCGGCGCCGGCACGACGCATCTGCTCTTCGCCGAGCTCGCTGAGCGGCAGGTCGGTGGCGCCGTAGTAGCGCACGCTCGACTGCCCGGTGGTCTCCCCGTGGCGAACCAGGGTGATGCGTTCGGGTGGCATTACGACAGACCTGTTTCAGCGGCATGGCGGTCGGCCGCCGTGCCGACTCCGCCGAGCATCCTGGCTGGGGCGCGGCTGGCGGCGACCGTGCGGAGCCCGTGTGCGTCTCCTGCCGGCCGCGCACCGCTCGCCTGCCGCTCGCCGATGCGAAGCAACACGGCCGCCGTGGCGACGATGAGCAGTACCACCGCAGCCAGGCAGATCAGCGCAAACGACAGACCGCCGGCGCCGTCCGCCCAGCGCACCAACCACACCGCCAACGAGCCGACGCCGAAGGTGAAGGCGAACTTCGTTCCGTACGCGGTGGCGCGCCAGCGCGGCGGCGTGAGGTGCGCGAACAGACTGTTCTCGATCGGCTGCATGCCGAGGCTGAAGAACACGAACGCGCCGGCGCTGGCGATCAACGGGATGCCGGCGAGCGCGGTCATCAGCAGCAGGGCCGGCAAGCTGAGCGCGTGAAAGGCGAGGTAGAGGCGGCGCAGGTCGCCGCGGTCGGCGAGCAGGCCGCCGACGTACTGCCCGCCGATGCCGAACAGGTAGACCAGCGAGGTCGCCGCGCCGAAGCCGATCTCGTGCACGTGGGCGGCGAAGTAGGCCGGCTGCAACAAGGTGTTGCCCCGATAGCTCAGGCCCGCCAGCGTTGCGGCGACGAGCAGGACCGCGAACGGCAGCAGCACGTCGCGCCGCGGCGTGGCGGCGTTGACGGCCGCGGCCGCAGCGCTCGCGCCGCCGACCCGGCGCGTCTCGTCGATCGGCAGAAAGGCTGCCGCCACCGCGATGGCGCACATGGCGTAGCCGACCACCCGATAGGTGGCTTGCCAGCCGAGCGACGCGCACAGCGTCGCGGTGACGATCGGCGTGAGCGCGATTGCGGCGCTGCCGAAGATGCCGTTCACGCCGAGCGCCCGGCCACGCGCGTCGATGGTGTGCGAGATGAGACTCATCCCAACCGGATGATAGATGCTCGCGCACGCGCCCATCAGCGCCAGGCACAGTGAGAGCACGTGCCCGTTCGGGGCCTCGCTGGCAGCGAGCGCCCCGACCCCGAGGCCGAAGAGCGCGACCAGCAACAAGAGCCGAGCGCCGATGCGATCGGCGAGCAACCCGGCCGGCAGGGCACCGAGGCCGAACAGCAGGTAGCCGAGAAAGCTCCACCCCAGCACCTCCTCGAGCGGCACGTGCGACTGACTGGCGAGGGTCACCGCCAGGGTCGGGAACATGAGCTCGAAAAAGTGGGTGCTGAAGTGGCCGACGCCAGTGAGCACGAGCACGTTGCGGGTGTTTTGCCCTTCGCTCAAAACCGCCATCGACGGCGCGAAGCTACCGGAGGGCCGGAGGGGCTACAAGCGGGGATTCTGGCGCACTCCTCGCACGCATTGGAGGGCGCCGCGCCGTCGGCGCCGGGGCCGGCTGGGGTGGGTGAAATCGAGGTAGCAGACTCTTCGCAGCGCGCTATCGCCTCCCCCCACCCCGGCGGCGACGGTGCGCCGCCCGCCAGAAACGGAACTCGGCCGAGGAGCGAATTGGCGGGAAAAGCCGAGCTGATGAGTTGGGTTCTCTCGCGGCCCATCCGCATATATCGTGATCTCTCGTGACGCCCAGGTCCCGTTCCGCAGCGGTCGCCGCCGTCCCACTGCCCGCGACCTTCAAGGCGCAGCTCGCGACCCTGGTCAAAGAGCCGCCGGAGGGCGACAGCTGGCTGCACGAGCTCAAGTACGACGGCTATCGCATCGGCTGCCGCATCGATCGCGGCACCGTGCAGCTGTTGAGCCGCAACGGCAAGGACTGGACGGCGCGCTTCCCCACCGTCGGCGACGCGGCGCGCCGATTGCCCGCCCAACGGGCTCTGATCGACGGCGAGGTCACGGTGCTGACGCCAGACGGCCGCACCAGCTTTCAAGCGCTGCAGAATGCGTACGGCGGTGGACCGCGAGAAGGGGAGATCGTCTATTTCGTCTTCGACCTGCTGCACCTGGACGGCAGCGACGTGCTGCGTCTGCCGCTCGAGGAACGCAAAGCGCGCCTGCGCCGGTTGCTCGGCCGTACCGACGGCGTGTTGCGCTATGCGGACCACGTCATCGGACAGGGCGGCGAGGTCTTCGACGCCGCTTGTCGCCAGAACGCCGAGGGCATCGTCTCCAAGCGGCGCGATCGGCCCTATCGACCGGGGCGCGGTCCGGACTGGCTGAAGACCAAGTGCGTCGACCAACAGGAGTTCGTCATCGGCGGTTTCACCGACCCGGAGGGCTCGCGTGCCGGCATCGGCGCGTTGTTGATCGGCGTCCACGATGCGCAGGGTCGGCTGGTGTTCGCCGGCAAGGTGGGCACGGGGTTCACGCAGGCGTCCGCACAAGCGCTGCGTCGGCAGCTCGATGCCATCGAGCAGCGCGACTGCCCATTCGCAGAGCGACCGGCCGGGCGGCTGGGACGAGAAGCGCACTGGGTCAAGCCGTCGCTGGTCGCTGCGGTGGTGTTCACCGAGTGGACCGGCGACGGAAAAATCCGCCATCCGTCCTTCCAGGGTCTGCGCGAAGACAAGCGGCCGGCGGACGTGATCCGCGAACGGCCACGACCGGCGCGCGCGCCGGCGCGCCGGCGGCGGCACGAACAGCGGGTGGCGCCGCGCAGCCGCCGCACCGCACGACGCCGAGGCGGCGAACCGGAAGCATCCGTCGTCGCCGGCGTGCGCATCACCCACCCCGACCGCGTGCTGTACCCCGACGTTCCCCTCACCAAGCTCGAGCTGGCGAGGTTCTACGAGGAAATCGCCGAGTGGATCCTGCCGCACCTGGCTGGCCGTCCACTGACGCTGGTGCGCTGCCCCGAAGGGGTCGGGCCCTCGTGCTTCTACATGAAGCACGCGCACCGGTGGGCGCCCGAAGGCCTGCGCCGCGTCGCCATCCGCGAGAAGACGAAGATCGGCGAGTACCTGGTTGCCGACTCGGTCGCCGCGCTCGTCGGGCTCGTGCAGATGGGGATTCTCGAGATCCACACCTGGAACTCGACCACCGACCATCTCGAACGGCCCGATCGCATCGTTCTCGACCTCGATCCGGGACCGCGAATCGCCTGGCCGGCCGTGATTGGCGCAGCCGGTCTGGTGCGCACCGCGCTCGAGGCGCTGGGCCTGAAGAGCTTCGTGAAGACCACCGGCGGGCGTGGACTGCACGTCGTCGTTCCCGTCGAGCCGCGCGCGTCCTGGGACGAATGTCTGGCCTTTTCTCTCGCGGTCGCCGATGCGGTCGTCCGACTCGATCCGCGCACCTACACCACCGCCTTTGCCAAGGCCGGCCGCGAGAACCAGATCCTCATCGACTACCTGCGCAACAATCGCGCCAACACTTCCGTGGCGGCCTACTCGACGCGCGCCAAGGCGGGCGCGCCGTTGTCGGTGCCGCTCGCGTGGGATGAGCTCAGCGCGCGCGTCCGTTCGGATCACTACACGGTGCGCACCATCGGCCGGCGGCTCGCCAGCGTGCGATCGGATCCGTGGCAAGCCTACTGGAAGACCCAACAGCGGATTCCGCGCGACGCCATCGAGCGTCTGGACACGGTGCGCTGAGCCGAGGCAGAAGCAGCGCCCCGTCGTTGCGCAACGAGCGCGGGGCACCTGTGCGCGCAGAGGCTCACGCCTCACCGCAGGCGCCCACGCTCAGGTTGATGAGCACGAACACCAGTTCGTCGAGGGATTCGTAACGCAGCACCAAGCCGCCGCTGCGGACGGCAACCCGCACGTCGTCCGCCGTGGTACGGCTCATGATGGCAGCGGAACAAACCGAGACTATGAACTCGTCTTCCAGCGATGGCAGTGACGCCTGCATTAAGACCTCCTGCTACCGAATCAGCATTCAATGTGCCATCCGGCGGACAATTTAGCGGTCGAGCAAAGCGGGGCTGTCTGGGAAAGTTTACAGACGCCACGCCTCGCATTCCTGCAATGGCCGCAGCCCTGCGGCGGAGTCCTCATGGCACGCATTCCGCTCAGCAGTGACCGCGATGGCGCTTCGACTCGGTATTGCGTTGAGCAGCGGCGGCGCGGCAGGGATCGCGCACATCGGCGTGATCGAAGAGCTGACGCGCGCCGGCATCGAGGTGGAATGTGTGGCCGGGACGAGCGCCGGCGCTATGGTCGGCGGCGCCTTCGCGGCCGGCCAGCTCGACGAGTTGCGCGAGCGAGTGCTGCAGTCGGGGCGCGGCCGACGCATGGCGCTGTTCGACCCCATCTGGCCGCGCAACGGCCTGCTCGGCGGACGTCGCGCCATGACGCTGCTCGGCCAGTGTGGTTCGCAGACGATCGAGAGCCTGCCGCTGCGCTTCGCGGCGATCGCCACCGACCTCGATTCCGGCCGCCGGGTCGCGGTGCGCCGCGGGCCGCTCAGCGAGGCGGTGCGCGCGAGCATTGCCATCCCCGGCGTGTTTGCGCCGCTGTGCCTGCGCGGCCGCTTGTTGGTCGACGGCGCGCTCAGCGATCCGGTTCCCGTCGGTCCCACCCGCGAGCTCGGCGCCACCTTCGTCATTGCCAGCAGCGTCATCGGCAGTGCCGAAACGGCGCTCACGACGCGCTGCTTCCCCGACCGCACTCCCGGCCCCGTGCGCCGCTTCGTCGAACGCGCGCTCGGCTCATTCGGCGCCGGTACCGCGGTCGCGCGCGCCAACCCGCTCGATGTGCTGCTGTCCGACGCCGACGCCAGCGCGGAGGTGCGCACCGACGGTTTGGCGGACATCCTTTGCAAGGCCAGCGCTGTGGTCCAGACGACCATCGCGGCGGTGCGTCTGCGCGACGAGCCGCCGGACTTTCTCATCGCCCCACCGGCCTACGACATCGGCCTGTTCGAGCTGCATCGGGCAGCCGAAGCGATCGAGGCCGGCCGCGCCGCCGCACGTGCGGCGCTGCCGGAGCTGCTCGAGGCGCTCGCCGCTGCCCGCGCGCGCTCGCGGTCGTTCCGCTGGTGGCCGACTGCCGCGCGGCCGGCCGTTGCGGCCTGAGCGACGAGCTCCCACCACCAACGCTACCACCGCAGGGCCGACCGTCTTGTGCCGCCGCCGTTGCTGATCCACAGCGCCAGCGGCTTGTTCCCTCGCGCTGGTAGCCGTAGATTTGCCGACACGCGAACACGGAGGTAGCGCCATGCCGATGCCGCTCGAAGGCTATCGGGTGATCGATTGGACGATTTGGCAGCAGGGTCCGGTATGCTCGGCGCTGCTCGGCGATCTCGGTGCTGACGTGATCAAGATCGAGGAGCGAGTCGGCGGCGATCCCGGTCGCGGCATGGCGAAGCTGAGCGGCATCGACATGTCCGATCGGCCGAACTTCTACTTCGAAGCCAACAACCGCAACAAACGCGGCCTCACCATCGATCTGAAGAAACCGGAGGGGCGCGAGATCGTCCACCGGCTGGTCGCCAAGTCGGATGTCTTCGTGCAGAACTTCCGCAAGGGCGTCGCCGGCCGCTTGGGTCTCGACTATGCCGCGCTCAGGCACCACAACCCGAAGCTGATCTATGCGACCGCCACGGGCTACGGGCCCGAGGGTCCGGAGAGCGGCGATCCGTCATTCGATCAGCTCGGTCTGGCACGCTCGGGTATCATGCTGGCCGCCGGCGAGCCCGACATGCCGCCGCTGGCGATCGCCGGCGGCATCGCCGATCAGATGGGCGCCATCATGATGGCCTACGGCGTTCTCACCGCCCTGCTGGCCCGCGAGCGGTTCGGAATCGGTCAGGAGGTCGACGCCTCGCACCTCGGCAGCATGATGGCGCTGCAAGGCCTGAGCGTCTCCGCCCGACTGATGTGGGGGTTCGCCCTGCCGCGCATGCCGCGCAAGTTTCAGGCGAACCCGCTGTGGAACCACTACCAGTGCGGTGACGGGCGCTGGATCTGTCTCGGCATGCTGCAGCCGGATCGCTATTGGGCCGACTTCTGCCGCGTCATCGGGCGACCGGAGCTGGCCACCGACGCGCGCTTCGCCGACCTGCGCACGCGCGCCGCCAACAGCGCCGCCGCGATCGAGATCCTCGACGCGGTCTTCGCGACCAAGCCGTTGGCCGAATGGCTGCGGCTGCTGCGCGCCGGCGGCGACTTCATCTTCTGTCAGGTCAACGCCGTCGACGATCTGCCCAACGACCCGCAGGTGCAGGCGAACAACTATGTCCTCGATTTCGAGCACCCGCGCTTCGGCGCCACGCAAGTGATGGGCATTCCGGTGCGGCTCAGCCAGACCCCCGGCTCCGTGCGCCGGCCGGCGCCGGAGTTCGGCGAGCACACTGAGGAGATTCTCACCGAGTTGCTCGGCTACTCGTGGGAGCAGGTGGCCGAGCTGAAGGACCGGGAAGTACTCTAGCTTCGCCAACGCCTGGAGGGCGCCGCTCCGTCGGCGCCGCGGCGGCGGGCTGGGTGAGCTCGAGCTGCCGGCAAATGCCGACGCAGACCGCGCTGGCCGGCAGTTCAGAACAGGCTCGAGAACGTCGCGTCGATCGGCTCGACCCGCACCGCATCGGACGACACGTCGACGCGATAGCGATCGGTCGCTCCCTGCGCGCGGAGCTCGAGGACGTACGCGCCCGGCGCGAGATCGATGTCGCCATTGAAGCCGGCCGGCCCGAGCGCGTCGAGACAGATCGGGGGCGGGAACACGCACCCCAACACCACCACGATGGTGTCATCCTCGACCCGCAATGCCGCAGCAAGGCGATAGTTTAGGCACGGGTAGATGTCCTCGGTCTGCAGGACCAGGAGGAGCGGATCGCCGGTATCGGGACCCGGCGCCAGGCGCAGGCGAAGGCGTTGGTCGAAGAGCGGCGACGGCAGCGCACAACCGTCCAGCGCGGCGTCGACGGCGCGGACGAGCTCGCCGACCGTCGCCAGGTTGTTCTCGTCCAGGTCGAGCGCGCGGCATTCGCGCATGGATTTCTCACCCTCCAAGATGCGCACCCCGCCGACCACCTCCGACACCTGAACGACGCCGTCACGGTTGCAGTCGCCGACACAGTAGGGGCCGTTGGCGACCGCGTTAATCAGACAGTCGACGGATTGACCACCGGCCGGGGCAGGCCAGGTGGCGACCATGCTGAGCACTGCACCTGCCAGTGCGCTTGCGAACGACCGCATGGGAGACACGGAACCCATCTTGAATAGATGCTCGAGCGATACCGCTTGTTGCAGCCGCGAAACTGCGGCCGGCGCCGACACCTGCTCGGCTCACGCCACGACGCCGTACTCGCTCGGCTGACCGAAGAGCTCGGCGGCGGCTTGCCCGGTCCGCGCGACCGCCGCGTGCGGAACGAAGACGTACAGGCGCCACAGGTTGGCGTAGCGATCTTCCAGCGCGCCGATCTCGGCAAAGGCGGGCTCGCCGCGATCGTTGAGACGGCGCAGGCCGCGACTGGTGGTGACGCGGGCGCTGGCCTCCTTCATCACGGTGAGAGCCGGGCAGTAGATGATGACCTCTTCGCCGGCGCAGCGCAGGGCCGACGCCAGCGCCGTTTCGGCAGCGCTCCGCTGCGCCCGCGATTCGTGGAAGCGGCGCACCAGCGCCGCGCGCGCGTCGGGGTCGACGGTATGCGCGGACACCACGTAGCCGCGTTTGAGCAGGTCGCGTCGCTGCAAGCGCGCGATCAGCGCGGCGATGGCCGGTATGCCGGCGCCCGCCAGGCGGTCGAGCAGGGTCCAGTCGTTCAACTCGAGCAGCGCATCCTCGCTCAGTACGCCGTGGTCCAACGCCAGCTCGACGGCCTTGGAGATCATCGCGCCGGCGACCACTTTGGTGTGGTGGTAGTAAACGCGCTCGGTCAGGAAGTAACGCATGCGCAGCAGCTGAATGACCTCGGAGCGCGCGTCGGGCCGATCCATGCCGTGTTTGGCCATGTGCAAGGCGAGGTGGCCGGCGGCGACGGTGAAGTACTGGAAGACGCGATCGTCGTAGTCGTGCGCCAGGCCGGCGAAGTACGTGTCGCGGCGCAGGTAGTCGAGCAGATCGGCATCGATGGTGCTCGACACCACGTCGCGCACCCAGGCCGGCAGCCTGCCGGGCGTGGCGCCGAGCAGATCGGCGATCGGATCGCGGATGCCGAGTCGTGCCAGCGCCGTGCCGAGCTCGCCGCCGAGCAGGCGGTTCAGCCGCGTGCCCTTGTCGTGGCGTGCGAACAGGCGGCGCTCGTCTTCGAGGGTGTGGCCGAAGGGTACGTGCGTGACGTCGTGCAGCAGCGCGGCGGCGCCGATCAGCTCCTCGAGGTCGGCCGCCACCTCGACGCCGTCGCGCCGCAGTGCGGCGACGATGCGATGGGCCACGGCGCAGGCGCCGAGGGAGTGGTCGAAGCGCGTGTGCACCGCGCCGGGGTAGACGAAGTGGGCGGTGCCCAGCTGCTTGATCCCGCGCAGGCGCTGCACCGCCGCGCAGTCGAGCACCGCCGTTTCCAGCCGGCTGAGCGAAATGTCGCCGTGCACCGGATCGCGGATCAGCATGGCGTTGCATTCTAGCGCAGAGCCGGCGCCGCCGGGGTAGCCCCGCACGCCCGGCGTGCGATCAGCGGTGGGGTGCGAAGCGTATCGGCAGGCGGTCGAGCACGCGGAAGAGCGATCGTCCCCATTGCAGCTCGTCGGTGGCGAGCTCGAGCGCGCCGAGACGCCGCACCAGTGTGCCGATGGCGACTTGCGCCTCCATGCGCGCCAGATGTGCGCCGAGACAGAAGTGGGTGCCGCCGCCGAACGCGAGATGTGGGTTCTCGCTGCGGGTGATGTCGAACTGATCGGGGTCGGCAAACTGCGCCGGATCGCGGTTGGCCGCTAGCAGCATCGCCCACACCTGCGTGTCCTGCGGAATCCGCTTGCCGCCGAACTCCGTGTCTTCGCGCAGGATGCGCGGCGTCAGCGGGATCGGGCCGTCGAAACGCAGACACTCCTCGACGGCGCTGGCGATGAGGTCCGGATGGTCCTGCAGCAGCGCTAGCTGATCGGGATGGCGGAGCAGGGCGAGCACGCCGTTGCCGATCAGTCCGATGGTGGTCTCGAAGCCGGCGATCAACAGCCCGACCGACTGCGACAGCAGCTCGGTCGGACTGAGCCGGTCCCCGGCCTCCTCGGCGCGAATGAGGTCGCTCAGAATGTCGTCGGTCAGGCTGCGCCGGCGGTCGGCGATCAGCCGCTCGAAGTAGTCGCGCAATGCCGCGCCGGCGGCCAGGCCGCGCTCGATGACGTCCGGCGGCGCGAACATCGCCGCCAGCAGATGCGTCGCCTGTGCGGTCCAATCGGTGAACCGCTCGCGATCCGCCACCGGTACGCCCATCATCTCGCAGATGACGGTCGAGGGGACCGGCAGAGCCAGATCAGCGATCACGTCCATCTCGCCGCGCGCGGCGACGCGCTCGATCAGCTCATCGGCGAGCCGCCGGGCGCGTTCGCGCAGGTGCTCGATGGCACGCGGGGTGAACGCCTTGCTGACCAGCTTGCGCAGGCGCGTGTGGTTGGGCGGGTCCTGCTGCAGCATGAACTCACCCGGTCCGCCGCCGGGCAGTAGATCCTGGCCCAGCAACTTGCCGTCCGCCAGCCGTACGCCGGTCGGCACCTGGGTGAGGAGGCGCACGCAGTCGGCGTAGCGCGTCAGCCGCCAGATACCGACGGGCGTCTCGTTGACCGGATCCACCTCGCGCAAGTGCTTCAGGAAGGGATGCGGATCGGCCCGAAAAGCCGGGTCGGCGGGATTTGCACCCTGCCACGGATCGGCGTCAACCGCTGCCGTCATGCCGTCTACCTGCCGTGTTTCAACCACAGATGAACACAGATGAACACAGATCGGTGCGGAGAAATCCTCGCGAGGCCGGAAGATTTAGCGTCCCCTGGGAGCGCGGGCGGCCCGCCCGCTGCCCGCGCTCGGCAGCGCGTTCGGCGACTGGGACGGCGTGGAGAGCAGGGCACCGGGCAGGCAGCGGGCGAGCCGCCCGCGCTCCCAGGACACGCCGCGCGCATGAACTGGATTGCGGGCGAAGCTCGTGCTGTGTTCATCTGTGGTTGAGAACGAGCGCAGCATGTCGGAGCAGTTCTGGGAGGTCGCCAGCATCGACTATCCGATCCTCGACGCGGACGCGCACGTGTACGAGCCACCCGAGGTCTGGCAGACGCGCGTGCCGCAGCGGCTGCGCGCCCGTGCGCCGAAAGTGGCGCGCACGGACGAGGGCGACGTGTGGTCGTTCGACGACGGGACACGCCTGCGCCCGGTCGGGCTCATGGCGGCGGCGGGCGCGAGCTACCTCGACTTCCGCCCGTCCGGGCTGACGTACGAAACGATTCGGCGCGGTCACTTCGAAGTGGAGGCGCGTCTCGCCGACATGGACGCCGACGGCATTCACGCCCAGCTCCTCTATCCGAGCGTGTGCGAAGAGGGGGCGCGCATGTTCGGTGACGAACGGGCGCTCCAGCTCGCCTGCGTGCGCGCCTATAACGAGTGGTTGCTCGAGTTCTGCGCCGCCGGTCGGGGGCGGCTCTTCGGTCACGCCGTCATTCCGGCGACCGGGGTCGCCGATGCGGTGGCCGAGCTCGAGTGGGCGCTGCGGCACGGCTATCGCGGCGTGCTGATCTCGACCTTCCCGGCCGGCGCCGTCGAACCGTCGACCGACGACGACGCGTTCTGGGCGCGCGCCGAAGAAGCCGCGATCCCGGTGGCGCTGCACATCGGCAGCTTTCACGCCGATGGCCCGGTGGCGCGCCGCCGCTTCGAGCCCGCCGCGGTGCTGCCGCGCGCGGCGACGAGCAAGTCGGGAGCGAACACCGTGCCGCTGGTCGCGCGCATGATCTTCTCCGGTCTCTTCGAACGCTTCCCGCGTCTGCGCGCTTTGCTGGTGGAGGCCAACATCGGCTGGATCCCGGCCATGCTCGAGCAGACCGACGACATGTTTCTGCGTTACCGCTGGTTCACCGGCACCGCGCACAGCCTGGTCTCGATGCCGAGCCGCGTCTTCCAT
>Ga0066388_100000924_pt1 | contig 15409 bp, 17 predicted proteins | sample PanSoiMetaGPlot6_FD_64539 | JGI IMG/M metagenome (GOLD analysis project Ga0066388, IMG submission 64539) | Tropical forest soil microbial communities from Panama analyzed to predict greenhouse gas emissions - Panama Soil - Plot 6 (Hybrid Assembly) | ecosystem: Environmental > Terrestrial >... | reverse complement strand
GACGCCGACATGGTGCTCGACGCGCGCTTTCTCGCCAACCCGTTCTTCGTCGAGGAGCTGCGCGCCAAGACCGGCTGCGACGCGGCCGTGTCGGCCTTCGTCGTCGACCGCCCCGAGGCGCAGGAGTTCCTCCGCCTGACCGAGGCGCTGCTCGATCACGCCCTGCCGCTGCACCGCCGCGAAGGGCGCAGCTATCTGACCCTGGCCATCGGCTGCACGGGCGGCCGCCACCGCTCCGTCGCACTGGTCGAACGCCTGGCGCAGGATCTCGTCCGGCGCGGCTGTCGCGTGCAGGTGCAGCACCGGGACATGCGCAGATGAGCCAGCGCGGGTCAGGCTCGACCCGGGCGGCGTGCCAGCTCGAAATCAAAAATCGGCTCGGCCTGCATGCCCGTGCCGCCGCGCTGATCGTGCAGACGGTGGCGCAGTTCGAGGCCGAGATCACCGTTACCAAGGACGACCAGACGGTGAACGGAAAGAGCATCCTCGGCCTGATGATGCTGGCCGCCGGACCGGGAAGCCTGATCGAGGTCGCCGCGCAGGGCGCGGACGCGCAGGCCGCGCTCGACGCGATCACGGCGCTGGTCGAGGCGAAGTTCAACGAAGACGCTTGAGCCCACCCAAACGCCTTGACCACGCAATACCGCTGTAATAAGCGGTTGAGATCGCTCGGCGGCCGCGGACTTCTTCCCGCGAATGCCACCCCGGTGGGAGATTAACGCATGCCATTGCAGAACTTCGTGTTCACGTCCGAATCCGTGTCCGAGGGCCATCCCGACAAGATGTGCGACCAGATCTCGGACGGCATCCTCGACGCACTCCTGCAAGAGGATCCCAACAGCCGGGTCGCCTGCGAGAGTCTGGCGAAGACCGGCATGGTCGTGGTCGCCGGCGAGATCACGACCCAGGCGAAGATCAACTACTCCCAGGTCGTCCGCAACACCGTGCGCCGCATCGGGTACACCTCGTCGGGGATGGGGTTTGACGCCGACACCTGCGCGGTGATGATCGCCATCGACAAGCAATCGCCGGACATCTCGCAGGGCGTTACCGAGGGGGAGGGACTCCACAAGGAGCAGGGCGCGGGCGATCAGGGACTGATGTTCGGCCTGGCGTGCGATGAGACGGCCGAGCTCATGCCGCTGCCGATCATGCTTGCCCATCAGCTGGTCGAGCACCTGGCTGCCGAGCGGCGCACCGGAAAGTACCCCTTCCTACGCCCCGACGCGAAATCGCAGGTCACCGTTCAGTACCGCGACGGCAAGCCCGTGCGCGTCGATGCGGTGGTGATCTCGACGCAGCACAGCGAAGACGTTCCTTATGAGACCCTGCGCGACATGGTGATCTCGCAGGTGATCAAGAAGGTCGTGCCGGAGCAGTATCTCGACCAGCACACCGTCTTCCACGTCAATCCGACCGGTCGCTTCGTGACCGGTGGACCGCTCGGCGACTGCGGGCTGACTGGCCGCAAGATCATCGTCGATACGTACGGCGGCTTCGGCCGCCATGGCGGCGGCGCCTTCTCCGGCAAGGATCCGAGCAAGGTCGATCGCAGCGCCGCGTACATGGCGCGCTACGTCGCCAAGAACGTCGTCGCCGCCGGGCTGGCGCGCAAGTGTGAGGTGCAACTCGCCTATGCCATCGGCGTCGCCAAGCCGCTGTCGGTGCTGATCGACACCTTCGATACCGGCGAGGTGTCGGACGAGCTCATCAGCAAGCTCGTGCGCGAGCACTTCGAGCTCACGCCGCGCAGCATCATCGACACCCTCGATCTGAAGCGGCCGATCTACGAACGCACCGCGGCATACGGCCACTTCGGTCGCAAGCCGGAGAACGGATTTTTCAGCTGGGAGCGCACCGACAAGGCCGACGATCTGCGCCGCGCTGCCGGCGGCGGGTCGGCGCGCACCGCCAAGTCCGCCTGATTCATACCAGTCGTTCGCGACATGGTCCGCCGCGCCCGCGGCGGGCTGACCGTCGCGGCGGCCCTCGACCCGTTGAGGGCGCCGCGCCGTAGCAACCACGAGGAGTACATGGCCAAGAAGCTGCACGACGTGAAGGACCTCAAGCTCGCCGAGCAGGGCAAGAAGCGCATCGAATGGGCCGACCAGTCGATGCCCGTGCTGCGCAAAGTACGCGAGCGCTTTGCCAAGGAGAAACCGTTCAAGGGCATCACCATGGGCGCGTGCCTGCACGTCACCACCGAGACCGCCAACCTGGTGCGCACGCTGAAGGCCGGCGGCGCCAAGGTGTTCCTGTGCGCCTCCAACCCGCTGTCCACGCAGGACGACACCGCCGCCGCGCTGGTGAAGTACGAGGGCATTCCCACCTTCTCGATCAGGGGCGAGGACCACGACACCTACTACTCGCACCTGCATGCGGTGCTGGACGAGCGACCCGTGCTGACCATGGATGACGGCGCCGACCTGGTCTCGCTGCTGCACACCGAGTACGCCGAGTACGCACCCAAGGTGAAGGCCAGCATGGAAGAGACCACCACCGGCGTGATCCGGCTGCGCGCCATGGAGCGCGACGGCGCGCTGCGCATTCCGGTGATCTCGGTCAACGATGCGGCCACCAAGCACTTGTTCGACAATCGCTACGGCACCGGCCAGTCGACCATCGACGGCGTGCTGCGCGCCACCGGCATCCTCTACGCCGGCAAGACGGTCGTCGTCGCCGGCTACGGCTGGTGCGGCAAGGGCGTCGCCATGCGCGCGCGCGGCATGGGCGCGCAGGTGGTGGTCACCGAGGTCGACCCGATCCGCGCGCTCGAGGCGGCGATGGACGGCCTGCGCGTGATGCCGATGCGCGATGCGTGCCGGATCGGCGACGTGTTCATCACCTTGACCGGCGACAAGCACGTGCTGCGCGAGGAACACTTCCAGTCGATGCGCGACGGCGCGATCATCTGCAACTCGGGGCATTTCGACGTCGAGATCGACATGAAGACGCTGCGGCGTCTGGCGAAGAAGGTCGAGAAGGACGTGCGCCCGTTCGTCGATGCCTACGCGCTGCCCAACGGCCGCAATATCTACGTCATCGCCGAGGGCCGTTTGGTCAATCTGGCCGCCGCCGAAGGCCATCCGGCTTCGGTGATGGACATGAGCTTCGCGACCCAGGCGCTCAGCGCCGAATGGGCGTACAAGATGGCCGACCGCGGCAAGCTCCCGGTCAGGGTGCACGACGTGCCGAAGTCGATCGAGGACGATGTCGCTACGGTGAAGCTCGAGACCATGGGCGTCAAGATCGACCGCCTCACGTCGGAGCAGCGCGAGTACTTGACCTCTTGGGCCGAGGGAACCTGAGGCTGCGCTGATCGTTGTCCGTTGTCCGTTTTCCGTTGTCCGTTGAGGTTTCAAAACGGAAAACGGACAACGGGCAACGGACAACGGACTCGCCGTGCGGCTCCTCTGCTTCCAGGCCAAACGCTTCTGGTGGAAGCCGTTCGAGCGCACGTTACCCGAGGCCGCGGAGCATGAGGCGGCGGTCGAGGTGCGCGATGCCGTGGTCGCGTTCGTGCACGTCGAGCAGGCGGATGCCGACGTGGCGCGCGCCGACTCGGTGTTCCGGCAGACGGTGAAGCATCTCAAGTGGCTGGCGAACAAGCGCAGCCTGCGCACGATCGTGCTGCACTCCTTCACGCATCTGGGCGGCGAGAGCGCCGAGCCGCATGCGGCGCACGATCTGTTGATGCGCCTGGCCGAGCGCCTGCGCGAGACCGGTTACGAGACGCACGTCACGCCGTTCGGCTGGTTCAACGAGTGGGACTTGTCGGTGCATGGCGAGAGCCTCGCGAAGGTGTGGAAGCAGATCTGATGTGTCGGCGGCCGCCAGCGCCGAGGATGCTGCGATGACCCGCCGCGCGGCTGACGCGTGGCAGCGGCTCGAGCGCGACGTCATCCGTTGCCGGCTCTGCCCGCGCCTGGTCGCGCATCGCGAGGAGGTGGCGCGCGTCAAGCGCCGACAGTACCGCGAGGAGGCGTATTGGGCGCGCCCGCTGCCCGGTTTCGGCGACCGCGCCGCCCGTCTCCTCATCGTCGGCCTCGCACCCGCCGCCCACGGCGGCAATCGCACCGGGCGGCTGTTCACCGGCGATCGCAGCGGCGACTTCCTGTTCGAGGCGCTGCATGCCACCGGCTTGGCGAATCAGCCGACGTCGATGCACCGCGATGATGGTCTTGCGCTGCGCGACGCGTTCATGACGCCGGTCTGCCGCTGCGCGCCACCGGCCAACAAGCTGCTGCCGTCCGAGATCCGCAACTGCCGGCAGTATCTGCTGCGCGAGCTGGCCCTGCTGCGCGACGTGCGCGTCGTGGTGGCGCTCGGCAAGGTGGCCATGGACGGCTTCCTCGGCGCCTGGGCCGCCGCCGGCAAGCGCGTGCCGTCCCCGCGCCCGCGCTTCGGCCACGCCGCTGAGCATCGCATCGACGAGCACACTATACTGCTGTGCTCGTACCACCCGAGCCAACAGAACACCTTCACCGGCAAACTGACGCAGGCGATGCTGCGCGACGTCTTCCGCCGCGCCGCACGCATCCTGGCATGACCTGGAGGGCGGCGCGCCGTCGCCGCCGGGGCTGAGGGCGGGGAATGAAATCTGACCGATCCGATCGATCTCACCCACCCACCACCCCGCCGGCGCCGACGGCGCGGCGCCCTCCAATTACGTGGGAATTGGCGATCGGGGATCGATCAGTTCTTCGCGCTGCAAGCTGCGCCACAGCTCGCGAGGGATAGCGAGCGCGAACAGGCGGACGTTCTCCTCCACTTCGGCGGCCGAGCGCGCCCCGACTAGAACGGTCGCGACGGCGGGATGAAAGGTCGGGAACTGCAATGCCGCGGCGCGTAGCGGCACGTCGAAACGGGCGCAGATCGCCTGCAGGCGCTGTGCACGTGAAACCATCTCGGCGGCGGCAGGTGCATAGTTGAACGGTGCTCCCGGCCGCGGGTCCGCGAGCAGACCGGAGTTGAAGACGCCGCCGGCGATCACCGCCACGCCGCGGGCGGCGGCGAGCGGCAGCAGGTCAGCGAGCCCGCTCTGGTCGAGGATCGAATAGCGGCCCGCGAGCAGCACGCAGTCGACCAGGCCGCGCTCGACGAACCGCGCCAGCATCGCCGACTGGTTCATGCCGGCGCCCACGGCGCCGATTGCTCCTCGCTTGCGCATCTCGTGCAGAACCGGGAACGCTCCGGCGATTGCCTCTGCCTCGTGATCGTCGGGGTCGTGGATGTGCAGGACATCGATCCGTTCGACCCCGAGCCGTTCGCGGCTCGCCTCGATGCTGCGACGCACCGCGTCCGGAGAGTAGTCGTGCTCGGGATGGAGCTCCGGAGCGCCGGCGAAGATGGTCTCTGGATCCTCGCCCGGCAGCAGCGACCAGCCGACCTTGGTGGCCAGCACCAGCGCATCGCGCGGTCGGCCGCGCAGCGCGGTGCCGAGGCGCCGTTCAGAAAGACCGTGACCGTAGAGCGGGGCGGTGTCGAACCAGCGCAGGCCCGCATCCCACGCCGCGTCGACCGTCGCCTGCGCGTCGGCATCGCTGACCGGCGCATACATGTTGCCGAGCGGCGCACAGCCGAGACCGAGCCGCGTCACCTGCAGGCCGGTGCGGCCGAGCGGTACGCGTGCGCGCGGGTCAGGCACGGCGCCACTCCGCCCCGTCCGGAAACGCGAGGGCGGCGAGCGATTCGGGTAGCATCTCGGCCGAGTACCCCGGCGCGTCGGGAACCAGATAGCGCCCGTTCTGCACGCACACGGGATTCACGAAGTGCTCGTGGAGATGATCGGCGAACTCGGTGCTGCGGTCATCGAGCGACCCGCTCATGCACAGGTAATCGATGATCGAGATGTGCTGCACGTACTCGCACAAGCCGAGGCCGCCGGCGTGCGGGCACACCGGCACGTCGAACTTGGCGGCGAGCAGCAACACCGCCAGCACTTCGTTGAGGCCGCCGAGTCGGCACGCGTCGACCTGGCAGTAGTCGATGGCGCGCGCCTGCAGGAGTTGCTTGAACAGCACCTTGTTGGCGCAGTGCTCGCCGGTGGCGACACCCATCGGCGCGACGGCGCGGCGGATGGCGGCGTGGCCGAGGATATCGTCGGGGCTGGTCGGCTCCTCGATCCAGCGCAACCGGAACGGTGCCAGATGGCGCAACCACTCGATCGCCTGCGGGACGTCCCAGGCCTGATTGGCGTCGGCCATGAGCTCGCGTTCCCAACCGATCTCCTCGCGCATCACCGCGCAGCGGCGCACGTCGGACGCGATGTCGATGCCGACCTTGGTCTTGAAGCGCGACCATCCGGCGGCGATCGCCTCGCCGCACAGCCGGCGCACCTTGGCTTCCGGATAGCCGAGCCACCCGGCCGACGTGATGTAGGCCGGATAGCCGTCGCGCCGCAGCTCCGCTTCGCGCGCCGCCTTACCGTCTTGGCGTGCGCGTAGCAGATCGAGCGCCTCGTCGCACGGCAGTGCATCCTCGAGATAGCGCCAGTCGATGACCGCCAGCAGCTCTGCTGGGGTGAGGTCGGCGACCAGCTTCCACACCGGCACGCCGCGCCGCTTCGCCCACAGATCCCACAGTGCGTTGACGATCGCGGCGGTCGCGAGATGAATGACGCCCTTGTCGGGACCGAGCCACCGCAGCTGACTCTCGTTGGTGAGGCTGCGGTGAAAGGCGGCGAAATCGGCGGTGATCTCGTCGAGATCGCGGCCGACGACCCGGAAGGCGAGGGCCTCCACCCCAGCGCGCACGATTTCGTTGCCACGACCGATCGTGAAGGTGAACCCGTGACCGACTGCGCCGCCGTCGCTCTCCAGAATCACATAGGCGGCCGAGTAGTCCGGATCGGCGTGCACGGCATCGGAGCCGGCCAGCGTGCGCGAGGTGGGGGCGCGGATGTCGAGCACGCGCAAAGCCGTGATGCGAGTCATGGGCGCGGAACCTGGAAGCTGTGCGTGCCGCCGTCGATCTGCAATGCCGTGCCGGTGGTGTACCCCGCCGCCGGCGAGGCGAGATAGAGAATCGCAGCGGCGATCTCCTCGGCCGTGCCGAGCCGGCCAATCGGTTGACGGGCTACCAGCCCGGCGCGTGCGGCAGCGGGGTCCGGCGCTGCGGCGAGCAAGCGCGCCACCCACGGCGTGTCGACGGTGCCGGGGCACACGCAGTTGACCCGAATGCGATCGGCAGCGTGATCGGAGGCCATCGCCAAGGTCAGCGCATAGACCGCACCCTTGCTGGCGCCGTAGCAGGCGCGCCGCGGCAGGCCGGTCCACGAAACGATCGAAGCGGTGTTGACGATCGCCGCGTGACGCGAGCGGCGCAAATGGGGCAGGGCGGCACGCGTCACCCGGACGATGCCGAGCACGTTGACGTCGAAGACCCGCCGCCACTCGTCGAGATCGTTGTCCTCGACGGTACCCTGGGCGCCGATGCCGGCGTTGTTGACCAACACGTCGATGCCGCCGAAGTGTGCCGCCGCCGCGCCGATGGCGGCGTCGACGGACGGCTGCTCGGTGACGTCGCATGCCAGCGGCAGCAAGTTCGGGCGCGCCGGCGGCGGCTGCAGATCGAGCGCCGCGACCCGTGCGCCCTCGCGCAGCATCGCGTCTGCGGTCGCAAGCCCGATGCCCGATCCGGCCCCGGTGATGACGGCGACCAAGTCGTTCAATGCCAGGAGGCTCATGAGTCAATGACCCCGTAGCGGCGACCTTCAGGTCGCCAGAGCGAGCGAAGCTCACCAGCCGGTCCGGTTCGTCTCTCAGCGGCGACCGAGATCATGGCTCCGCCAGCGCTGCCACCGCGGCTGCCTGCATGTCGTCGAGCGCGGTGGCGGGATCGATCTCGCCGCGCAGGGCGCGTTGCAGCGCCGACCAGCCGGCATCCTCCACGGCCGGAAACCGCACCAACGGCGGGTAGGTGATCATCCCGCTGTCGATCGTCGCGCGCGTGATCGCCAGGCGGCGCGCGTCTTTCTCATCGGCGGGGCGCACCGCGGCGAATGCCGCGACGTGTGCACACACCGCACCGCTGGCGGCTTCCAGCGCGTTGGCTTCGGCGGAGCACAGACGCTGCAGCAGACGCAGCGCTCCGTCGAGGTCGCCGCAGCTCGCGGGAATGGCCCAGGAGTGACAGCCTGCGTACGAGCGCAGCCCGAGCGGCCCGGACAGGTACGGATGGGGTTCCAGGTCGGCGCCGACGGCGGAGGCGCGCAGACTGGCAGTCGCACCCGGCCATGCCGCGGCCAACGCCACCTGTCCGCTGCCGAGGGCTGCGTCGACCTCGTCGTAGTGCCAGGAGGGCAGATCGGCCGGCGCACGGCGACCCAACGCGACGAGCGTCTCGACCGCGTGCCGCGCCGGCGCGCTCGTCAGGGTCGGTCGCAGGGCATCGTCGAACAGCCGTCCGCCCGCACCGCTGACGATCTCGAAGAAGGTGCCGAACAATCCCGACTCGCGGCCGGGGAAGCCGAAGCTGAGGTCGGCCGCGCGCAGCGCCTCCCAGGTGTCGGGCACTGCACGACCGCCGAGCAGGCGCCGATTCGCCCACAGCACGCGCACGTCGATGTTGCGCGGCACCGACCACAGCCGGCCTCGAAAGCGGCACCGCTCGACCGCAGCCGGAGCGAGCGCGGCGAGCAGCGACGGCGCCAGCAGGTCGTCGAGCGGCCGCAGCCAGCCGGTCTGCGACGGGGCGTACTTCGAGTGCGTCGACAGCACGTCGATGCGCTCGCCGCGCGCCAGCCGCTCCGCGACGGTGCGGTTCAGCGTCGGATGGTCGGCATGCACGGCGACCTCGATGTCGAGGCCATCGAGCATTCGATACAGGCCGTCGTACATCGGCCCCCCGACGAGCGCCACGCGCAGTGTCACCGATCCGCGTCCTGTGCGACCCGTACCGCACGGTTGCCGCCATGAGCAAGCGCGATCCGAAGGGGTGCAATTGACCAGGTGCCGACCGGGGCATACGCAAGAAGCATGCGGATCAAGAAAAGCGTTGCGAACTTCCTCCGCTGGCAGCGCGTCTGCCGCGTCGCGACGGCCAGTGATCGCAGCGTGCCGCACGCGGTGCCGGTATGCCACGTGTTTGCCAACGACAAGCTCTACTTCGGCTCGGAGGGTGGCGCGAAGAAGGTGAAGAACTTGCGCGCCAATCCGCACGTGACCGTCACCGTGGATACCTATTCCGACGATTGGTCGTTGCTGAAGGGCGTCATGGTGCAGGGAACCGCCAAGCTGATCGACGGCGGGCCACGCTTCAAGAAGCTGCTGCGGCTGCTCTACGAGAAGTATCCGCAATACCCGGAAGAGGCGGCGCTCGGAAAAGGCGACGTGATGGTCGAGGTCACTCCGAAGCACGTGTTCTCGTGGGGCTTCAAATAGCGCACCGTCTCGATGTCGTCGTCCTCAATTCCGTCGTAGCGGCGACCTTCAGGTCGCCATGGCGCTGCGCAGCAGCGCCCGAGCGCGCTTGGGCGAGCTCCGCTCGCCATGGCGACCTGAAGGTCGCCGCTACGATATTCACGCGAGTCCACTGCCGGTTGAGTTTCCCTTTCGGCCCGCTTACAACGGCCTCACACGTCGGGGCGTGGCGCAGCCTGGTAGCGCACTCGCTTGGGGTGCGAGTGGTCGGCCGTTCAAATCGGCTCGCCCCGACTCGCCGCGGGGGCACGGCACGCCGTGCCCCTGCGACAACCGCCGTCAGCCGCGCGCGATGCTCGGTTGCCTGCCCTCAGGTCGGGTGGTACCGTCGCCGACGTGATCATTCTCGTCTCGAATGACGACGGGATCCGCGCCGCCGGCATTCGCGCACTGGAAGCTGCGCTGGCGCCGCTGGGGGATGTGTGGGTGGTGGCGCCGGACCGCGAGCAGAGCGCCGCCAGTCACTCGCTCAGCCTGCACCGGCCGTTGCGCGTCGATCAGATCGACGAGCGGCACTTTGCGGTCGACGGCACCCCGACCGACTCGGTGAACCTGGCGATCAACGGCATCATGAAGCAGCGGCCCGACCTGGTGGTATCGGGCATCAACCACGGCGCAAACCTCGGCGACGACATCACCTATTCGGGTACCGTCTCCGCCGCCATGGAGGGCACGCTGCTCGGCGTCCCGTCGATGGCGATCTCGCTCGGTTGGTGCGAGAGCCCCGACTTCTCCGCCGCCGCACAGTTCGCGGCGCGGCTGGCGCAGGTCGTCAGCGAGCGCGGCATGCCGCGCGACACGCTGCTGAACGTCAATGTGCCGGCCTTGCCGGTCGAAGAGCTGCGCGGTTGCGCCATCACGCGCCAGGGCAAGCGGCGCTACGGCGATGCGCTGGTCGAGCACCGCGACCCGCGCGGCCGCAAGTATTTCTGGATCGGCGGCGAGGATCTCGGCTTCGTGCCCGCAGAAGGAACCGACTGCACGGCTGTGGCAGGCGGGTACATCTCGATCACGCCGCTGCACCTCGACCTGACCAACTACGCCTCCATTGCTGCCATCAACGAGCTCAAGGTGAATTGGCCATGACCGCGCACTGGTGCGCGCGGCGCAGCCTGCGCCGGAAGGACTGAGGCCCGGAGGACGCGAGCGGCGGCGGCGGGGTGGTTGTGGTGGGGTGGAGGCGAGGCGCGGCCGGTCTCCTGCTGATGCTGGCTGCGTGCGGCGGGCGCAAAACATCCGAACCGCTGCGTCTGCCTGCGGAGGCGACTCCGGCGGCGCGCGGCGTCTACCATACGGTGCGGCCCGGTGAGACGCTGGCGCGCATCGGGCGCACCTACGGCGTTGCGTACGCCGAGCTGGCGCGCGTCAACGCGCTGCGCGATCCGTCGCGCATCGCGGTCGAGCAGCGGCTGTTCATTCCCGGTGCGACGCGCGTGTTGGCGGTGCCGCCCGACGACGGTCTGGCGCTGGCGCCGCTCGATCGCGCTCCCGCAGCGGCGCGTCCGCGCGATGCGCCGCGCCTGCGCTGGCCGCTGACCGCGGGCGTGGTGACCTCGGCCTTCGGGATGCGCCACGGGAACTATCACGACGGCATCGACATCGCGGCCCCGGCCGGCGCACCGGTGCGCGCCGCCGCCGACGGCGAGGTGGCCTTCACCGGTGCTTTACCCGGATACGGCAACATGCTCATTCTGCGCCATGACCGCGGCTACGTCACCGTGTACGCCCACACCGAACGGCACTACGCGGCCGAAGGAGCGCGGGTGCGCTGCGGCCAGTTGATCGCCAGCGTCGGGCAGACGGGGCGCGCGACCGCGCCCAACCTGCACTTCGAGGTGCGCAAGGACAATCTGGCGTACGATCCGCTGCAGTTTCTGCCGGCGCCGGGAAGCACCGGCGCGTTGCGCGCCGTGCGGACCGGCGATGGGCAGGCCGCCGTCGATGCGGGAGGATGACGATGGACCTGCGCCGCTACATCCGCGACATTCCCGATTTCCCCAAGCCGGGGATCGTGTTCAAGGACATCACGCCGCTGCTGGCCAACGGACCGGCGCTGCGCTGGACCACCGACCACCTCAGCGACCGCTACCGCGGCACCGTCGACATGGTGCTCGGCATCGAATCGCGCGGCTTCATTATCGGTGCGACTCTGGCGTACGCGCTCGGCGTCGGTCTGGCCGTCGTGCGCAAGCCGGGCAAGCTGCCGGCGCAGACGTATTCCGCCCAGTACGAGCTCGAGTACGGCAGCGACATGCTGGAGATCCATCGCGACGCGTTCGGCCACAAGGCGCGCGTATTGATCGTCGACGACCTGCTTGCCACCGGCGGCACCGCCAGCGCGGCGGTGCAGCTGGTCGAGCATCTGCACGGCGAGGTCGTGGAATGCGCGTTCGTCATCGAGCTTGCCTTCCTGCACGGTCGCGATCGGCTCGCCCCGCGGCCGGTCTACTCGATCGTGCGGTTCGACACATGAGCCACCGGCGACTGCGCCAGGCGCGATCGCTATAGTCGAGGAGATGCACGAACGGTCGCAGGACCGCCGCGCGCTGCGGTGGGCGCTCGGATTGACGGCGGTATTCAGCGTCGTCGAGTTCGTCGGCGGCTGGCTGACCAGCAGCCTGGCGCTGCTCTCCGACGCCGTGCACATGCTGACCGACGTCGCCGCGCTCGCGCTCGGCCTCTTTGCGCTGTGGGTCGCGAATCGGCCGCCGAGCGCCAACAAGACTTTCGGCTACTATCGCGCCGAGATCCTGGCCGCGCTGGCGAACGGCGTCGCGCTGTGTCTGGTGGTGGCGTTCATCGTCCGCGAGGCGATCGACCGGCTCAGCGCCGAGAAGCCGGTCGACCCAAACGGCATGCTGGTCATCGCCGCGCTCGGTCTGGGCATCAATCTGGTGTGCGCGTGGCTGCTCGCGCCGGACAGGGAGAGCAGCCTGAATCTGCGCGCCGCGTTCCTGCATGTGCTCGCCGACCTGCTCGGCTCGCTCGGCGCGGTCGCGGCGGCAGTCGTGATCATCGCCACCGGCTGGTACGCCGCCGATGCCGTGGCCGCTTGCGCCATCGCGGTACTGGTGCTCATCAGCTCGTGGCAGCTGGTGCGCGAATCACTCGACGTGCTGATGGAGGCGGTGCCGGAGCACATCGATCTCGAACGGCTGCGCGGCGAGATGGAACAGGTGCCGGGGACGCGCCGTGTGCATGACCTGCACGTGTGGACCCTGACCACCGGGCGCTATGCGCTGTCCGCCCACGCCGTCATCGACGCGAATGCCAGCGGCGACACGATCCTCGAGCACATGCGCGAGCTGCTGGCTACCCGCTTCTCGGTGCAGCACGTCACCATACAGCTCGAGTGCGACCGGCCGTGCGAGCCCGAGAGCGTGCACGCGTAGCCGTTCGATGGTGCGGGCACTGGCGCAGCTCCGGCTGAGGCAGGTGTCCGCAGGTGCAACCGCGGTTGTGACCGGGCGCGCGTTTCCGATCAGGGCGTGTTCAACTCGCGTATCAGCGTACGCGCTTCTCCGAGCTGACGCTTCTTGCCCTGTTGCTCGGCAATGGTCGCGGCGTCGTGCAGCAGCGGCAGGCTCCGTTCGGGGTGTCCCATCTCTCGATAGGTCTCGGCCAGCTCGATGCGTGCGCTGACCGCTTCGGGATCCAGCTGGATCGCCTTCGTCAGGCAGGTCTCTGCCACCGTCAAGCTGCCGCCGAGGACCCATGGAAGCTGCCGATAGAGACCGCCCTTGGCGGTGAGCGCATCGGCGTGATTCGGGTTCAGCTCCAGCGCGCGTTCGAGGTCGCGATTGACCGTCAGCAGACTGACGGGGTTGGCGCCGACACCCTCGAGCAGTAGGATCCGGCCCTTGTTGCCGAATACCGCGAAATGCGCGTCGGCGTTCTCCTCATCGAGCGCCAACGCGCGTGTCGCCAGGTCGAGCCCCTCCTCGTAGGTGGCCATCTTGGCCTTCTTGTCGTTGAGATCCTCGCCGCGCACCAAGCGCTCGAGCGCCTGGCTGGCGAGGGCCTGTGCCTTCCGCTTGGCCTCGGGGTTGGCCGAGGCATCGGCCGGGTGGGACCAGCCGACGGCGGAACCGAAGAGGAGTGCGAGAGCGAGCGCGTAGCGGACCAACATAGCGTCAATTAACCGGACGGTCGCCGCGACCGGTCATGATCACCGAGCGAGGAAACTAACAGAGCAACTCGTCGCTCGCAATTACGCCTTTTCCATCAACCGCCGATACGCATCCACGCCGCCGGTAAAGGACAACACCGCGGTGGTAAAAAGTGCCGGCTGCTCGATTGGCAGGCTGTGGCCTGTGTCGGGCACCATCAAGAGCCGCGACGCCGGCAGTTGCCGGTGCATTTTTACCGAGCCGCCCGGCGGTGTGAGCTGATCGGCAAGGCCCTGCAGGATCAGCGCCGGCACGCGGATGCGTGGCAGCTCGCCGGTCCAGTGATAAGCGCTCATGGCACGCGCGGCGGCGGCATAGGCGGCCGGATCATTGCGCGCGGTCTGCTCGCCGGCCGCGGCCACGATCGCCGGATGTGCGGCCGCAAAGCCCGGCGAGAACGAGCGCGACGCGTCGCGGCCGCGGTCGCCGAAGCCGCGCCGCTCGATGCTGTCGGCCAGCCGCTGCCAGTTCGCGGCGCCCTGCGCTCCCACCTCGCTCGACGTGCTGACCAGCACCAGCGAGCGCACGCGCTGCGGAAAATCGAGCGCCAGGCGCTGGGCGATGACGCCGCCCATCGACAGCCCACCGACATGGGCGTCCGCTACCTCGGCTGCGTCGAGCACGTGCGCCAGATCGGCAGCGAGCATTTCGGGGGTGTAGGGCCCGGCGGGCTTGTCGGACAATCCGAAGCCGCGCACGTCCCAGCGGATGACGCGGTGATGCTGGGCCAGCGCCGGTGCGACCCCATCCCAGAAGTGCAGATCGTCGCCCAGGCCGTGCGTGAGCACGAGCGGCGTTCCGTTGCCTTCGATCTCGAAGTGAAGGCCGATCCCGTCAGCGTCGGCGCGCATGTGCCTTCTTGTAGAAAACCACCACCAAGAACACCAAGGCAGCCAGTCCTTCAACAACGGATTAAACGGATTGAGCGGACCTTGCGCCGACTACTCCGAGATCCGTAAGTCCGTTCAATCCGTTGTTGTAAGCTTGGTGGTCTTGGTGTTCTTGGTGGTCGGAATGATCTCCGTGATCGTCCCAACGCTGAATGAGGAGACGCAGATCGCCTCCGTGCTGGCGTCCGCCCGCGCTCCCGGGGTCAGCGAGATCATCGTGGTCGACGGCGGGAGCAGCGACGCCACCGTACCGCTGGCGGAGCAGCATGCCGATCGCGTGCTGGTGGCGCCGCGCGGACGCGCGCTGCAGATGAACGCCGGCGCCGCCGTGGCGCGCGGCGACGTGCTGCTCTTCCTGCATGCCGACACGCGACTGCCGGCCGGTTTCGACACGGCGGTGCTGGCCGGGCTGCGCGACCCTGCGGTCGTCGCCGGCCGCTTCGACGTCCGCCTCGTCCCGAGCAGCGCGCTGCTGGCGCTGGTCGGCGCGCTGATGAATCTGCGCTCGCGCGTGAGCCGCATCGCCACCGGCGATCAGGCCATCTTCGCCCGCCGAGCCGTGTTCGAAGCGATAGGCGGCTTCGAGCGCATTCCATTGATGGAGGACGTCGCCTTCAGCCGGGCTCTCAAGCGGCGCGGTCGCATTGCCTGTCTGCGCATGCGGGTTGAGACGTCCTCGCGGCGGTGGCGCGAGGATGGGCCGATGCGCACGGTTCTACTCATGTGGTGGCTGCGATTGCTCTACTTTTGCGGGGTTCCACCGCAGCGCCTGTGCCGGCACTATGCCGATACGCGCTGACGGGCCCGGAGGCGGCGGCGCGGGCGTGGCGCCCGCCGGGCGCTGCACGCGCCTGCAGTCTTCCGACTGCGCCGCCCGCCGTCAGGCATGGTTTACCCGCGGACCCCCTCTCGCCTACAATCTGGCACG